>Ga0208820_1000085_pt1 | contig 102579 bp, 91 predicted proteins | sample June2015DPH_16_5_FD_184713 | JGI IMG/M metagenome (GOLD analysis project Ga0208820, IMG submission 184713) | Peatland microbial communities from SPRUCE experiment site at the Marcell Experimental Forest, Minnesota, USA - June2015DPH_16_40... | ecosystem: Environmental > Terrestrial > Soil >...
CGGCGAGAGGATGGCCTCTTTTAACCTCTGGCTCAAGGATGTGTTTTAAACAAGTTGACTTACATGGGGTGGGTCAATTTTCGACGCCTAAAGTGGGTCAGTTTTCAACGCCGATTGACAGATGGAGATGAGATAACCGTCCTTGAATGCATTTCCGAGGAGGACGAAGCCAAATTGGTCGCTGAAGAAATTACCGACCTGACATCAAAGGGCTACGAGTACAAAGACATTGCTATCCTTTATCGGGCCAATTTTCAGTCAAGAGTGGTGGAGGAATGCTTTCTCCAGCTAAAGATCCCGTATCGAATCGAGAATGGCATGAGCTTCTACCAGCGACGTGAGGTAAAAATCCTGCTGGACTATTTGCGGGTGATTCAAGCGTCTGAATCCGACGAAGGAGACGAATCGCTAAAAGGGGTAATCAATGTTCCGAACAGATACATAGGCCGGAAGTTTACAGGGGAACTGGAGCGATTTGCGGCAAAGAATGGAATTCATCTTTATCCAGCCCTGAAATCAATGCCGATAGAGCTTCCGTATGTGAGGAAAAACGTAAAGGAATTTGTCAATTTCCTTGATCCATTAATCGCGCAGCCACTTGAACCAGGGGAACTAATCGCCCTACTCCGGAATTCGCTAGATTATGACCGCCTGATCTGTGAAGACGAGATCCCAAGCATCGATGACCAGAAGATTTCAAACCTTAATCAGCTTCAGCTTGCAGCAACAAAGTATGACTCCATTGAATCCTTCCTTTCCTACACTGATGGCTTTCAGGGAGATACCGCAAACGATAAAGATGGCGTGTCTTTGATGACGATCCATAAGTGCAAGGGCCTTCAATTCCCTGTGGTCTTTGTCATAGGGCTCGTAGAAGGAATTCTCCCCTCAAAAAGAGGTGATTTGGAAGAGGAGCGTCGCATCGCCTTCGTTGGGATTTCGCGCGCAATGAAGAAACTCTACCTTACCCACTCATTCACATATCTCGGGCAGTCTTCAAAAAAGTCCATCTTCCTGGACGAAATGATCGGGAACAAGAAATAAGCACCTCCAATCCGCCATTCCACACACGAGTACAAATCAAATCTCTTCCAACATTTAGAATGGAGACTCCCATGAGGAAACAAAGGGACAAGTCCGTAACCCGTGAGCCTATTCAGAATCTTCTTCTGGAGCACAAAGGAAAACGATTCGTTCTGGACTGAGGCCATCGGGCGATCATAGGTGATGGTCGAAGTAACACCATAATTGTGTACGCCGGAGGCAAGGCAGTCTGCCACCAGTGTGGGTATTGAATCTATTCAAACCAAAACTCATACCAAACAAGGAGAAGACCTATGTCATTCGAGCTACTGCATTTCAGAGACTCAGACCAAATCCTGAAAGACAAGGGGATGATGGAAGATGTCATGAAGACCTTGGAATACCTGGATACCGTCCTCTTCGAGTCGTCAAACAAAGGCGAACGCTTGAAGGAATCACTAAAAGATACCGGATGGAGAGAGGACGGGACACTGAACATTCTTGAAAACCGAAGGTATCAGCATAAGGGTTTCAAGAACAAGGTGGCAATCGAAGGCTATATTGGGACTTTTGAAAACTGGGAGGGACTCTTCAGACTTCAGGTAGCCTTTGATAAGCAAAATATTCACACCGGAATCCTTCTCATGAACAGCTTGCGGAGCTTCGACAGCCCTTTTGGGTCTTCCGCCGAACTCGTTTGCTGGGAAATCGAGCAGTTGGAGCCCACGGTATTTATGCCGATCTCCGTCGCGCTCTTTGATCTGGGAAAAACCGATTCCGAACCCGTATTGAAAGAAAGCATGCCAAGATAGTTCATCCCATCTATGCAAATCCGACCAAGACCATCCATTGTCAAAAGCACTCACAAAATAAGGAGTAACTATGATCCAGGATTTCTTAAAAGCTGGGTATCCAGCTTTATGCATTCTCACACAGGAGCCATCTCGGGCGGAGGAATTTTTACCGTGTGAAGGGGTACAGTTTTATGCATGGGACTGTATCCGTGGCATCCGACCGGCCAAAAGACCTCAGACCGTGGAGGAGATTCGAGATCCGGTTGAAGCTATCAATTGGTTGAATTCCCATCAAGACTCGGTGCTCATTGCACACAACCTCCACCTTTTCACTGACATCCCCGAAGTGATTCAAGCCATTCAAAACGGCGTCACCAAATGGAAAAGCATCGGGTCCTGTCTTGTGATGATCTCTCCGGTTATTCAAATGCGTCCCGAGCTGGAGAAGATCTTCACGGTAATCGACCTTGAGCTTCCTGATGAAGAATCCCTGTTTCACATTCAAATGGAGCTTGCCAAGACAGTCAAGGTTGAACCAAATCCTGAATCCGTCCGAGCAGCCAGAGGATTGACCGAATTTGAGGCAGAAACAGCATTTGCCCTCAGTTTGGTCAAGACGGGGCGGTTTTCCTCAAAAGTTATAGGTGAAGCAAAAGCCCAGATGATCCGGAAATCCGGACTCATGGAGTTTTGGCAGCCGGCGGATATCGCTGATGTTGGTGGACTAGATACTCTCAAAACCTTCATCCAGAACAGATCGAAGGCATTTCTACCTCAAAACGGTCATCTACCAAAACCAAAAGGTATTCTGCTGGTTGGAATTCCAGGCACAGGGAAAAGTCTATCCTGCAAAGCAACTGCATCAATTCTGGGTTGGCCTCTTATCCGTCTTGATATCGGAGGCCTGAAAAACTCACTTGTTGGCGAATCTGAGCGAAGAATGAGACAGGCGACCAGTGTTATCGATGCTTTCGGTGAGTCGGTGGTTTGGATCGATGAAACGGAGAAGGCCTTTGCCGGATCAAAGAGCAGCGGAGAAACGGATGCAGGAACAACAGCAAGCATGTTTGGTCACTTCTTGTGCTGGATGCAGGAGACCACAACCCGTGCACTAATTATGGCCACAGCAAACGACATCTCAAAACTTCCACCTGAATTCATGCGCGCCGGTCGTTTTGATGCCCTGTTCTTCGTTGATCTCCCTTCCCTTGCTGAAAGAAAAGAAATCATCGGCATCATGAACCGTAAATATGGGACCGAGATTCCCCTGGAATATGCGGAAAAGCTCCAAGGGTTCACTGGCGCCGAAATAGAACAGCTCGCCAAGGATTCCCTGTTCGACGGTCTTGATGCTGCAATGGAAGCAATCGTTCCTTTGTCTCGAACCATGAGAGAAGAAATTCAGAATCTTAGGGACTGGGCCCGGACAAGAGCCAGGTTTGCAAACTCACCAGATGAAGAGATCACAGAGCAAAGGAAAATCCGAAGCATTGGAGGAGCGGAAGCATCATGAGCCATATCTCGAAAATTGAACTTGAAGTAAACGATCTTTCTTCATTGAGGGTAGCTTGCATGCGCCTTGGTATAGAGTTCCGGCAAGATCAGGGGACATTTGAGTGGTACGGTGGAAGGCGAGAGTGCCATCACGTGATAAAGGTCCATGAAGCAGCCTATGAGATCGGGGTATTCAGAAATGAAGAGAAAGGTTCCTACCATCTCCTCTGGGACTCTTATCATGCCGGCGGGTTGGAACAAATACTCGGGAAAAATGCTGGCCGGCTCAAACAGGCATACGGCATTGAAAGGGTCCGAACAGAGGCTAAGAGAAAAGGATACCATGTGTCGGAGCAAAAGATCGATCAAGGTGTCCGGCTGCTTCTGCGAGTCTGACGATGGAGGTAAGAATGATCGATATAAACCAAGCTCAGGATAAAACTGCGGCGACCCTTGAGAAATTCCTTGAGAACTCCGGAAATGAAGACCCTTATTTTCAAAACATCTACATGGCCGCAAGATATTTGGTCACAGCGGGTTTAGGCACCTGCGAGTATCAAACCCAGTATGCCAGCGGAACAACACTTTGGAGCGGTCTTGGTTCCCATCACTCAATTCCTCGAATTCCCTATGAGCATAGAAAGCCGAGGATTGTGGTCACAATACATCATGGACTTCTCGCTTCAGTGGTGAGTGATGTTCCAATCAACGTCACAATATTGAAGGTCGATGAGGACAGAGACGACACGATCTACCGAGAGGAAAGCATTGAGGTCGATCCCGATTACGTTGCTCTAAAGTTTGCAGAGGCTGAAGCGTTCTGGGGGGAGGAAACAAACGATCAGCCGCAAAGAGAGGAAGGAGGACTGTGTGAAGCGATTGAAAACTCGGGGTAAATTCCACCAGGGCATGTGGCGAAGGGTGCCTTTACCTCTGGATAAGGGTACTCGACTGATCCGGTACTGCTTTCAGTTAATAGCCGCGGCGAAAGAAGTAGTGGGTAATTGGGATCAAGGAGATCTTGCTGCTGCGGTCAGAAATTTGGATGCAACCTTAAAACATATCGAAAAAAGAATAGGTGTGAAGCAGCGCCAGATAACAGTCCTGATAATTGACCACCGACATGGCCGCAATGTCTACGTGTGTGAATCTGAGGGTACAGCGATTGCTGAGCTCTACCGGTTTGTTGAAGAATATTGGGGTGAAATGCCAGAAAACTTTGGCAAGATCCCTTTGAGCAGACAGGAGGCAATTAAGGCTTACTTCGAGGAAAAAGACGGCGATGAATCATATGAAATGCTGACTTTGCCGGTCCTCCCCACCATTACACTCTAGTTCCAAAACCGCCTCACACCTCCTATAAAGGCCCTCAGGCAATTCAGATCAGCCATCTAGACACCAAACAACACTCGGAGGAAAACAACTTGAAAGAGATAATCATTGATGTCTCAGACGACGGGGAGGTCAAAATCGAGACCAGAGGATTCACCGGAAAAGCCTGCATAAAAGAATCCCAATTCCTTAAGGACCTTCTCGGAAAGGAAATCTCACAACAACTCACCCCCGCCTATTACACAATCAATCAGAAAGAGAAGGTGAAAAAGCATCTGCCACTGTGCGGTTAACGGCACTGAATAAATCGAAGGAGGAAAAACGGAATGAGTGACGAGAATATATTTCAGAAAGCCTGTCTGGTCCAGCTCTCCACTGGCTGCTGGCAAGGAATGACCGCTTTGGGCTCCAATTTGATGGAAAGGGTTGGAAATGCGGATTGGCTCAAAGGCGCCAAGGTTCTGATAGATCCAGATTGTCTCTCCCCTGTGCGTGCAGTTTTAAGCAAAGCCAGGACCCATTTGCAAAAAGCTGCTCTTCCATTCCCTATACATGGGCTCACACTGGTTCCCAAGGAGACCCTGTCCAAGATAGATGAAGCACTCAACCAGATGAGGTCGGAATTTGAGACCGAAGTTGAAAAGTTCATCGAAAGCTACGAGCAAGAACGGGAAAAAGCCAGGGAGAGCTTGGGCCATCTGTTCAATGAAGCTGACTATCCGATTGATGTCCGAAGGAAGTTCAGGTTCGAATGGCGGTTTATTACGATGGATGTGCCTGGCAAATCCGGAATACTCTCCCCTGAGCTGTATCAGAGGGAAAAAGACAAATTCCAGACGTTGATGGAGGAAACTCGTGAACTGGCCACTGTAGCTCTTCGAGAAGAATTTGCAGGAATAGTCCGGCATATGGTTGAAAGACTCTCCGGTGAGGAAGACGGCAAACCCAAACGTTTCCAGTCGTCAATGCTTGAAAAAATGGGTGAGTTTCTCGACTCTTTCGGGGATCGGAACCTCTTTAATGATGAAAAACTTGCCGAGTTGGTATATCAGGCCAGAGATGTGGTCAATGGACTTTCGACCGACGAATTGAGGCAGGATGCGAACTTGCGGAAGTATATCGCCGATGAGATGAATCAATTAAGGGTTCAGGTTGACGGCGCTTTGGAAGACTTGCCGAGACGGAAGATCAGATTGGCCGCTTGAAAAAGTGTGGGTTTCGCTTGGAGCTGGATGACCCTACCACAAAGGGAAATGTTCAGCTTCGAGCGCACTTTTGCAATCCAATTTCTTAGGTCCCATTTTTCGTAATTTTTATTGAGTAAAAAGGTTTTTATAAATCACTGGACAGTGGTTTAAATTGGCTCTGAATAAGGCTCCCAAAGCGGATCGGATAGAAGCGAGCCTGGCAGGGTTGTAGAAAGCAGTTCACCACCCGGTCCAAGATCCGGTTCAAGAGGAACTTCAAGAGCGTCTAGGGGAGTCTAGGTAGGGCCTAGGGTAGGGTCCAAGATGGGTCTAGGGATGGCTCTAAGTATGCTCAAAGTATGTTCTAAGTATGTTCAATGCTGGTTCCCATATGCTATAGGATGGATCTAAGTGTGGTATATGAAGTGTCTGACACGCCGAACTATCGAAGGCCGCCGTAGTACCGTTCTTGCATTTATATCCCCTCAAAGGCCATAGAACCAAGCTACAGGGCCGCATAGTAGGACTCTTACACTATAAAATGCCGCCTTGGCATTATTCTTGCCTTTGTATTCCCTCCAAAGGCCGTTCGACAAAAAGAGGGAGATTTTTTATGACCAACTCTAAATCAACTCAAAGGTCTAACCGTCTAGTTAGAATTTTAAGAATCAGCGCACAGATCCTAAGAGTAGTAAGTCAACTACTCATCCTACTCAAGCAGATTGGCGACTGGTTTTCATGATTTATTTGATGTGCACCAGCGTGATGCAGGTCCCATAGCGCGGCTCATCAACCTCATTTCTTTCATAACGATCTACGAACTCAGGAGAATGCCATGTTGACCATAGCCATTTTTCAACCGTTTAAACGGCTTTTTTCTACCATTTAAATGGCGGTGTCAGTTTGAACTCTTCGTTTTTTTTGGAAACATTTTACAGTTTGTCAATTACTCCAAGAGCTTAGGAATTTTAGTGTTCACAGCACTGATAAAAGCGTCCAGTCTGCTCTGTGTCTCCTCGGATATTCCTGATTCCTCCTTCAGGCCACCAATGGCTTTGGAGAGGACGCCCCCCCGATGGACTATCCCGCCCGGCCCCATACAAAAAACCCCTGTCATTGGGTCCTGCACCAAAATGCATTGTCCAAACACATCCGGTCCGAAAATATTATTGCAAAACCGGAAGGTTACTGTAATATGATTTCGTACCGGGTTCTCCTGCTTTGCCCCCTTCCCATTGATGCCCCCGACCGAGGAGGCGCAAATGACAAGATTCAAATTCCTGTTTTTTGTGGCTTTACCAATCAGATCTGGAGTTCTTGCTTATGCCGGTTTCAATGACGATACAGCGGTTTACGACAGAGGCGACTGTGCCAAAGCCTACGAAGAATTGAAGACTTTGGCGGAGAGAGGAACCGTCAATGGAGTTTGATTCCGTCCGCTTCAAGAAATTCATGCATGAATACGGGAAATCCGAAGTCATTTTTGAAGAAGGCAGTTTCGGTTCCGAAATGTATGTAGTCCGATCTGGAAGGGTAAGAATCTATCGGGTTTCTGCGGAAGGGGAAATTGAAGTTGGTATAGTTAAACAAGGGGAGTTTTTCGGTGAAATGGCTCTGGTCGATAACACCCATCGCAGCGCGAGTGCTTGCGCCCTTGAGGACGACACCAGGCTTATTGCGCTGGACAAGGACAAATTTCTCTTTCTCATCAGCCAGCAGCCCACATTTGCCCTAGAGATTATGCACGTGCTCTGCAAAAGAATCCGCTCTCTCAGCGAGTCAGTTTTCCCGGCAGGGTAACCTCACCCAATGATATAGGAATACAAGATGAGCGAACCGCTTCAAAAAGCAAAAATTGCCGAACTCAATCCGGGTATTTTCCAGCTCCGCTCGGAAAGGCCCGGAAGTCATGTATACCTGATCAAGGGTCTAAATAAGAATGTTCTGATCGATACGGGCACGGCTTCCAATTATTCCAACTTAACTCAGGGCCTGGCTGAACTTGGTGTGCAACCGTCACAGATTCACTTGATTATTCTGAGCCATGAACATTTCGACCATATTGGCGCCTGTTCACATTTTTTTGAAACGGCGGTCATTGGCGCGCATCCTCTTGCGGCAAACAAAATTTCACTCCAGGACGAATTCGTGATGATGAGCAAGTATCTGGATGGCGATTCAAAGCCTTTCCGAGCTGATATCTGGCTCCACGATAACTCCGTCATCGATCTTGGAAATTATAGAATAAGGGTGATACACACTCCCGGGCATTGCTCAGGCTGTATTTGTCTTTATGAAGCGAGCATGCGGCTCCTTTTCACTGGAGATACGCTTCTGGCCGGGGGTGTGCTTCCCGGTATTCTGGGCTCCGGAAATTTGAGTGATTACATAGTTTCCCTGCAGCGGTTGAGCGCCATAAAGATCGATGAATTTTACCCTGGGCATGGGAAGATTTCCAAAACTCCACAGGAAGATCTTGCAAAAGCACTCGAATATTCTCAAGGGCTTCTTGAGGAGTCCAAAGCCCTGTTTGAGGCTCTGGATACAAAGTCGACCTACGAGCGCTATTTTTCAGATATCCGAAAGCAGCCGCCGCACAAACCGGTCAGGTAATCCAAATGGATATGTGACCGCTGAGACGTACTAGACGGTAGGAAGGCAGACTATGCCCGATTTAACGGAACAAATTTCTCGACTTGAGGCCGGCATTGCTGCTCAGGAAGCATTACGCCCGACCCTGGGTGATGCAGTGGTCGATGCAACGCTTGCCGCCTTGCAGGCACAATTAAGCGCTCTCCGTGATCTTCGCAGACCCAGAGAAACCAAACCTCTGGACTACGACCGGCCTCGTTCATACACCCCCAAATATCTTGCCGACAAGATCCTGACCACGCGCAGTTCCATCGAGGGTGAAAACAAAATCGTTACCGTTATGTTCGCGGATGTGGTGAATTCCACCGGTATGTTCGAAAAGCTCGATCCTGAGGCGGTTCACGAGATCATGGACGGGTGTTTCCGCCTCCTCATAGACGAGATCCATAGGCACGAGGGGACAATCAACCAGTTCCTAGGCGATGGTGTGATGGCTCTTTTCGGTGCGCCCATTGCCCACGAAGACCATGCACAGCGAGCCTGCCACACTGCGTTGGCCATTCGGAAAGCTCTAGAGCCATACGGCGAGAGTCTTCAGAACCTGTATGGGATTGACTTCAATATGCGTATCGGCCTTAACTCCGGTCCTGTTGTGGTCGGCTCCATCGGTGACGATCTGCGTATGGACTACACAGCCAAAGGAGATACGGTAAATACCGCCTCGCGGCTGGAGGGCGCATCTGAAGCAGGCCAGATCCTGGTCAGCCGCGATACTTACCGGCTGGCGCGTGAAGCGTTTACTTTTCTTGCCATGGAGCCGATCCGGGTCAAGGGCAAGCGTGACCCGTTGATCGTCTATGAGCTGCATCGCTCAAGGCTTGCTCCGGGAAAGTCGCGCGGGTTGCGTGATCTATCTTATGCTTTTGTGGGCCGCGACCATGATATGGCTCAGCTTAAGGATATCTTTGCCGGACTAGAGGTCGGGCGAGGGCAAATGGTCGTAGTAAGCGGAGAGGCCGGCATTGGCAAATCACGCCTTCTAAGCGAGTTGAAGCGCGACATCACAAGCAGGGAAGAGGTGCATTGGCTTGAAGGACGTTGCCTGGCATATACCAGTTCAGTTCCTTACGGCCCTTTTCTTGAACTGATCCGAAACCATGCCGGTATCAGGGATGAACTGTCCGAAGACCATGCCAGGCGGCGTCTTGACCTTGCCGTCAACCAATTTTCCCCCGGAGATGCCGAAACAAAGGCGATTATCGCAAATATGATGTTGTTGAGGTTGTCTTCCGAGGAGATCAACCTGCTAAAAGGGATACAGGGCGAGCTGTTGCGCCAGCGCATATTCGGCCTGATGGTCTCGTTTTTTACAAATTTGGCTGAAGAACACCCCACAATGCTTGTTATAGAGGACAGCCACTGGGCCGACGCAACATCACTGGAACTGATCGAGCACCTGATTCCGTTGACAGAGCGATTGTCCCTGGCAATCATCTGTGTTTCCCGCACCGAGACTTCTGAGACTTCCGAAGCATGGATGAGGCTTATAACAAAACTCCGCGAGCGATGTTCCGATGGTTTTACGAATATCACTCTAAAACCTCTCTCGGAGCTCGGCAGCCTTGAGATGACGGCGCGCCTGTTATCGCTCAAAAACCTCCCGCTTGCCCTCAAAGAACTGATTGCGGGCAGGGCCGAAGGCAATCCGTTCTTCGTTGAGGAACTGGTCCGCACTCTGATTGAGCGGGGGGCATTGGCTCAGTCCGAGGAAGGCGGATGGCAAGCAACACGGCTTATCGAATCCGTTACCGTTCCCGATACCCTTCAGGGCCTCCTGATGTCCCGGCTCGACCGGTTGCCTCCTGAGACAAAATGGCTTGCACAGCAGGCTTCCGTCATCGGAAGGATATTTCTCTACCGCGTTCTGCTTCACATGGCTGAAAGAGAAACGGACGTGGACAATGACCTGAGTTGCATGGAGACCAATGAACTGATCCAAGAGCGGGCGCATCATCCCGAATTGGAATATATGTTCCGTCACGCACTGACCCAGGAGACCGCTTACCAGAGCTTGCTTGCCGCACGCCGAAAAGAACTTCACTGCAAAACAGCCCAGGCAATTGAGGAACTTTATTCCGACCGGATTGCCGAGTTTTTCACCGTCATCGGAGAGCACTTTTTGCGGGGCGAAGCCTGGGACCGGGCCTTCGAGTACCTGATACGCGCAGGCGATACCGCGACCCGGCTGTTTGCCCTGGCTGAAGCACGGTTGCATTATGCTCGTGCGCTTGACGCACTGGCACACCTGCCGTCTACGGAAAACAACCGCAGAAGCAAGGTGGATGCGCTCATCAAGCAAGTGAGCGTATCTTATGCTGCTGACTCACCGGAGCAGAACATGGCCCGCATGAATGAGGCAGACAGGTTGGTACAGGAATTACCCGGGCCCGACGGTATCCCCGGCAGCGACCAACTCCCCCTGGCACGAGTGCGATTTTGGATGGGCATGATCCATTTCGTGAGTAATGCAATGCCTGAAGCGATCATGTATTATCGTCAGGTGTTGGCAGTGGCGCAAAAGTTGGGCGATCCTGAACTATTGGCTGTCCCCTCCTCAGCCATCGGAGGGGCATTATACTTTCAAGGCCATTTCGGCAAAGCTAAAGCGCTGTTCCATCAAGCGATTACCGCGTTTGAGCAATTGGGTGACTGGACAGAATGGATTCGGGCTGTGGCATATCATGGCGCGACCTTGGGAGCTACAGGATTCTATGCAGAGGGATTGGCAGAATGTCAACGTGCTCTTGCCCGCGCTCGTGAGCTGAATTCTCTATACGGGATCGCTAACAGTGCTCTCGGCCTATCCAGGATATACGCTGACGCTGGTAATCTTGCCTGCGCCACAGAAATCTCTCGACAAGTGATAGAGGCAGCCGAACAATCAGGTGACCGCATCCTTGTCAATCTCTGCTATGGTAATCGAGCCTATGCCGGGCTTTGCGCCGGACAATTCGAGGCTGCCGCTGAAAGTATTGCAAAGTGTCAGGCAATTGCGCAGGAGTTTGGCGGGCAACTTGCGGGTGTTGACATAACCGCCAGTACTATCGCCGAAATGGTTCTTGGCAAAGGCCAGGTCGAACAAGCCTTATCCCTAGCTGAACAAGCTGTCGCTATGGCCGAAAAGACGGGCGGCATCTGGGCTGAAGGCATGGCGCGTCAGGTATGGGGAAGATCACTTGCCGCGATCAACCCACCGAAGTGGGACGAAGCAGAAGCACAAATGGCTGAAAGCCTTCGCCTTTTTGAACTGGGTGAAGCCCGCCTTTATGCTGCCCGCATACGGATGTACTGGGGGATCATCTGTCGTGATCGAGCAAAGATAGATACTGCCCGTGAGCATTTCGAAAAAGCCGCTGCTCAGTGGACAGGCAGCAATATTCCGTGGGAACTGGAGCGGGTGAACAAACTTATTGCGGAGTTGCCGAAGGCGTAAGGAATTGTTTGTGGCGGTTTCAGGCAATCAGGACGCAACGGCCCTCGCGCGGAGAGAAATGCTTTTGCTGCAGGATAGCCGGCCAAATTCGATGGTCACGTTTTGCTTGCAACTTGCGAACTTTCCCGAAGTTTCAGATATGCAAAACCTCCCTATGATTCGCCACCCACATTGATCCTGTGGCGGTCCAAGCGTTCTTCGCGGCCAGAACTGAGTTGGTTTACTACAACGACAAAGGATATGGATATGAGAACGAAGACTATCTTCATCAGCGACATTCATATGGGCGACAATACAAACAACAGCGGCAAGTTTCCTTACGTCTGGTTCAAGAAAAACGTCGGTCTGCTGGCGCGATTTCTCAGTGAGAAGTCGGCGGCACCCGATGTGAATGAGGTAGTGATTTTGGGCGATCTTTTCGACCGGTGGATCGTCCCCGCCGACATGAATCCGATTACAGACCTTGGCGCTATCAGCACAGATCTTATCAACAAGCCGGTCATCGATGCACTCGTGGCTTTGGCCGCAAGCAACGACATCAAACTGAGCTATGTGCCCGGCAATCACGACATGGCCCTGGACAACGGCGATATAACGACCATGAGGAACTTTATGCAAACCACCTTTCCCGGGATCAATTTTGTCTGTGACGGCACATGGCCACTCGGGACTTACACGGCCGTGCCCCTGGTCGCCGAACACGGTGATCGCTACTGCCTTTTCAATGCGCCCGACAGGCTGTGCAATTCCAATTCTTCCTTCCTTCCTCTCGGGTATTTCATTTCGCGCATGGTTGCCTACAAGGCCTGTAAGACAGGGAAAAATCAGGATGTACTAGATATTTTTGACGGTATTATGATTGAATATTATAAGGGAGACCCCAATTTCGCCGAGAACGTGTTTCATTCGATCGCCCAGGATTGCGGGTTGGACCCTGGTGACATTATTGTGGGCGGCCTCCCCGGCTATCCGGGCGTCCAGATGACAATTGATGACATCGGCACCCGGTTTGGAGGTATAACTTCTAATTGGGGAGATGTTCCGGGAAGCGGGCGTATCGGTGTTCTTACTGCTGTTGAGGATGAAGAACTCGGCCTCTTTGGTGCTGCCGACGATACCTATTTCCGCCTTGGCTCCAACGTCAAGGTCGTCATTTTCGGACACACGCATACTCCTATCCTGGTCCCTGACAATCCGGGCTTTCCCGGGGCCAGCAACACGATCTATGCCAACTGCGGCGCATGGGTGGACAGCGCCAAAGATGGCTGTACCTATGTCGAGACCGAGGTAGTGGATGGAAATCTGCACGTTCGGTTAAAAGGGTATCAGGACGATACACCGAATCCACCGAAAGACTTCATTAAAGACGAAGGATCTGTCCAAGCCCCTTAGCTCGCTCATTTCAAACTTCAACAGGGGGATAAGATGGTTTATTCATTCGAGATAAACGGACTTTCGGTCAAGACCGGAGACCTCATCTGCACCGTGGACGGAGGTGGTCCTGTCATACCGGGAGAGATTTGGCGGTTGATTGGCAAACTCATACCGGGCGACGTTGACCATGTTGTTGTCTACATCGGACCAGAAGGAAGGTGCGTTGAGGCCGGAGCCAGGGGCGTCATATCTTTCGAGACTAATTCTTCAGTGTGGAACTCCGCCAGCATGTTGGATCAACGTCTGATGGTCGATCAGCTTTACGGCGTTGCCTATCCTCTGGATGACAGAGGTTTGAGCATGGAACAAGAGAGTGCAATACGGGAGAACGTTTCGGAGTACTGCCTGGCACAGGTTGGTAAGCCCTACAACATTAATTTTCTAGATTCCTCGACGGAGAACGCTTTCTACTGCAGCCAGTTAGCTTATAACGCGTACCTCAAAAACGGTATTGACCTGAATACTGACAAGGAGGTTATTGGAATTCCGGGGACCGGCAGTATCATCTTTCCACAGGAGGTGTGGGAGAGCTGCGCCCACAAACGACCGGTTTGAATAATTTTGATGGCTGCGCCAATCTGGAGGGGGAACTTATATTCCTTCCAGAATGATCAGAGGAAGAAGGTGAAAATCTACTTCGCAGGACCGCTTTTCTCTGAGGCCGAACGGGATTGGATTCGTTCCACTATCAATAAGATCGAAGCCCTTGCAGCTCAGCATGGAACGAAGTCTGAGATCATCTTCCCTTACGACCTGATCACCCAATCCGAAATCGATCATCTGGGCCCAAAGGCAAAACTCGAGATTTTCTCCCGATGCCAATCCCATCTCGATGATGCTGACCTTGTAATCGCTTTGCTCGATGGTTCTCAGGTGGATGATGGGACTGCATGGGAGATTGGGTATTTTTTCGCCAGAAAATCACTCGGACAGAAAATCATCGGGATCAGAACTGATTTCCGCCGAGCAGGGGAGAGTGAAGGTGGGGTAGTGAATTCGATGGTTGAAGGGGCGTGTGATTGGATTGTGAGGAGCAGGGAGGAGTTGGCGGAGGTCGTCTGTGAGTTCTTGTAGAGAAGCCAAGCGAAAGGGGTATATCTCTTCTCGTCGTAGCCATTTGACGAATACAATCTTGTTATCGGATTCGACAATATCTAAAATATAATGCAGTCTCCAGTATTGCCTGGGCGAATTCAGTCCCAAGCCTTCAGGTGAAAAATCGAGTCGACGGCTGAGTCGTTCGACTGGAGGTGGCCATCTGATTGTTATTTTCGGCAACAATTAGATTAAAGAGAGCGGAGGAGATGTGGGGAGACGGTTAGAAATACTTATCCTTGACGATGAACCTTTGGTGGGCCGGCGACTTAAGCCCATTTTGGAAAGAGAGTATCACGTTGAGATATTCGTGGAACCAAAGAAGGCTTTGGCCCGTATGCAGGAGAAGATATTTGACATTGTAGTAACGGACATCCGTATGGAGGAACTGGATGGCTTACAGGTCTTGGAGAATGTGAGAGCCAAGTCGCCCGAGACCAAAGTCATAATGATCACGGGTTATGCCACCCTCGAGACGGCCCGAGAAGCAGTGACCAAAGGGGCCTTTAATTTTATTGCCAAGCCTTTTCGGATCGGAACGATACGAGATGCAATCATGAAGGCCGCCCAAGCCTTGGAAAATGAACGGGCTGGTGGCAAATTCTGAAGAGACATCGGGACACAAACGTACCACATGCTCCACCTGCAACGAACAATTTCCCTTAATTGAGAAGGGAGAAACGATGAAAACCTACCGAAGTCCCATGGAGAAAATATTGCATGAGCAAGAGATGGATACGATTATTACCAACCCCAAGCAGCCGGTCAGAACCTTTTTCAGAAAAATACATTATATCCTCTCCGTGTGGAGCGATAAATTGAGAAGACGATTCCGAGTCTAAGCCGTCTACATTTAGATCAAGTTCTAAGGGGCCTGTCCAGGACTGATTTCAGACGAGCGGGGGAGAGTGAAGGTGGGGTAGTGAATGCTATGATTGAGTGCTCGTGTGATTTGGTTGTGAGGTCGAGAGAGGAGTTGATGGAAAATATAATCGGGCGTTGACAAGGCTTTTTGCCGTGCATAACCTCCAAATGGACCCCAAGAGGTCGAAGTAGGAAGCCAGGTTAAAATGCCCAGCCGAAACACTCAACGGAAAAAGAGAGTAAAATCTTCGGTGGGAAGTTGAGAAAACAGGCTGGGATGGTTCAGACAGGGCGAAGGCCGGCAAACTGAAAAGGTCACTTGGGGTTCAACCTTTTTTGGAGCTACCCTCCGATTTCTTAATATCCGACGAGTGAGACGTGCTATCAATGCACACTCCTCAGTCACCCTTCCCATTCATTCTCGCCCGCAAAACACTCGAACACTTATATGTCACCACTCTCCCGGATGGCAGCATCATAGGCTCCCCCGTCTGGGGATTCCTGCCCCTGCGCGCCTGCTTTTCTTTCACTGAAAATTTCCCGAACCTGCTGATGAGAACCTCTTCGCCGTTTTGCAGGGACTGTTTAATCAGCTCGAAAAGGGTGTCGATGATCTGGGCCGACTCGGTTTTGGTGAAAATGTTCTGCGCGAAGAGTGCTTCCACGATATGGGCTTTTGTTAGAGTCATTGCTTGCTCCGGAGTTGAAAATGGGCAGTATGTGGGCGGAAGGATGATACCGCACTGGCTATCAGGAGGCAAGGATGGAGCAGACCGTCAGATAACTTGGAGATTTTGGTGAAAAACTCCCAAGGAGACTGGGTAAAGGAGCGGATTAATCTGACACGAGAGAATCATTTAGGTAGCGGACTTAACCTTTATCCCACCACTTCCCCTCAAACGGACCATCAAACTTGTGCCAGTACTTCGTGATCGAGAACCACAAGAGATTCGGCCCATAGGGAGCGAAATCTCCAAATTTGTTTTCAGCCCACTCGTTATACTTTTTTGCGACATCATCGAAATCCAGTCCCCACAATTCTTCGCAGCGCTTCATGATCCATCTGTCAATCGTGTAATCATGTGGGCGCCCATAGAATCGGCAAAGATAAGTTGCGTTTACAGGGCCAATGCCACTGACAGTCATGATCTCACGATAAAACTCACCAGAACTCATCGACCGCCATCTGTCTCCGAGAAACAAATCAGGCTGCTCAAGAGCTTTTTGTGCCAAATCGTGAAACCATTCTCCCCTATATCCGCATTTAGTGACCTTTTTGGTTTTCTCTACGGGGTTATTCAAGATCTGCTCTGGGGTGGGAAATGTCTTCCGACCATCAACGTCGGAGCCGAAGTTCTCAACTGCACTCTGGATAATGGGCTTTGTCCTTGAGAACCAGTCCGCGTTGGAGGTAGCAATAATTTTGAAGCAGTCCTCAAAAAGCGTAGGCGAGCGGAGATACCTGCCCATCCTCTGGTCGATCATCCATTGAAATGCCTCATGGCCTGATATCTTCGCGTAAAATGGTGTCGTGTCCAAATCCAAAGACAAACATTTTTCAGCTACAGTCTTTACCAGATCTGGGTCTCCGGATTTCACGTTTAAAATGCAGCTGGTGCCCTGAGTGTAAATTTCGAAGCTCCCAGTATCGGATGGCAGGTTGAAATTTCGGAACAGCCTTGGGTCTTCTGGTTTGGGATCGCATAAAAATGGACTGAGCTCGAACCAAGAGTGAGAGAGTAGAATCGAGCGGAATTCCTGTGGGGACAGATTTAAATGGATCTCATCCATGCTGTGATGTGTGTCCTTTTCGAAGGAATGGAAATGAACTGTTGCTGCGCCGCAACAGTCTGAGCACCCGAGGAAAGATTTTATTTCGTCACGCCGAACGAATTTATCGCTGGAATGTCATCTGGTAATAAGAACGGCCTTTTAAGGGCTTAACTTTAGTAATGGTGATCTTGGTCAAAACGTCCTTCACTTTTAATCCCTGTTTATCCAAGTCTTCAAGGTACTTCATAAATTCCTGAGTGGAGGGCTCGTTAATGTGGGTCCGGAATTCTAACCGGAATTCTAAATTGGATGCTGATATTTTTAAATCTGCCTCTAACTTAAAGCCATCTCGCCGACCCTCTTTATAATCCAAATGTATGGGCTCAAATTGACCTTTACGCAAGCCAGGAGTCCATTTTAACCAATAAATGTAGAAATCATCGATATGACCGGATATTTCGCTGAGAAAGTTCTTTCCAACCCGGCAACCGTCAACCTCCATCGTCCCCCATTGCGTTTGGTAACCTCTCCAACGCGCATACGCATCATCATCATAGTGAGACCTGTTTTTTTCGTACCCTGGTAAATTCCGTTCCATTTAGTCGGTCTCCATCAAAAACCTTTTGCGTAACTACTCACTCCGTCAGTATCGGCCTTTGTTTCGCTGCTGATCCCATTTCAAAAAAAATACCTTGGCGTCGATTCAAGTTTGGGATCCGCGCCCATATTGAATTTTAACAAACAATGTAGGATCTGAACCATCCCAAACATGAAGACAGATCGGAATGGTTTGCGGGCTGGGTAAGAGAATACCATGCTGCCGGTCCGGAAGCAAGGATACGAAGGATTTGGTGCAAATCTCCCCGAGAGACTTGCTCAATGAGTGCTCAGATTGTCGGTTGAAGAAACGTGGAGGTGGGAAAATAATGCGGGATCGATCAGGTGGGGCATGATTCATGATTTTTTAAGGTGGCCATGATCGCCGAGCTTCTTTGCAGCCATTTGAGTTCTAGTTGCCAAAATGGCGAGTTGACGACATAGGTTTTTTTCTGTGGATGCTTGGTATGATTGCATCTTCGGGCCTGAAAAGTTTTGCCATAATTTTGCCAAAAACGTCTAAAAGGACCGGAAAAAACCAGTAACAATGGTGAAAATCAGCGGAAGGGAAAAGTTAGTTTAATTGTTAAATTGCAACTAGATAGCTTACTTATTCTTACTTTATCCTACCGGTGCTTTTGGCCCCTCTGCTGATATGTTGTCAGGATATACAAGCGTCCTTGCGGTAGCCCTGTTCTTCTGAGTTCGGTTGACGGACATTTTGGATCACCCGCTTTCACAAAGCCGTGTGTCTGAAAACAGCCCACCGGCAAGAAAAGTGGTTTCAAGTTCGTCGCACACGACTAAGTCCAGGCGCCACATTCCAAGGAAGATTTCAGCCGGAGTGCGCACGGCAACCGCCACAACAATAAGATAATCATAGAGAAACTCCATGGATAGGCAGCCTTTCTTCGAAAGGATTCCCAAAAATTATACAGGTATGATAACGGTCTGTTACAATTTTATCGACATTTTTTCCAGGATTTTATATCGAATTAATAGAATAGGGAACTTTTTCGGTTTTTCCTATGCGGCCATTCATTCTTGGTTCAAGACCATCACTGCCCGTCATCAGAATGGAGGACCACGCTCATAATGGCATCAGAGTGAATGTCCTTTTCTTTGGGTTTATTGGGGAAGATAGAAATCGGCGCCATCCAAAATGGCGAGATATGGTTAATTTTCCGGAAATGGGCGTTTTTCGTGCTAAGTAACGTGAGAGGCCCTCGAAACCACATCGACTATTTCCACCAAAGGCAATTCCTGATAAAGAGCCTTTAAGAGGGAAGCGAGAAGCAGAAAGCGGGAAAACCAAATTCCACCGCAGAGGCGGGTCATAGTCCGGTCAAGGAGAGGACGCAGAGGAAAGCAATTGAACGAACAGACAAAGGTAAAAAAGCAGGGAAGAGTGAAGCAGAGAGCTTTTACTGCCTGCCCGTTAGATTATGTTGAATTCCGGTAACCCCACGGTCCGCGAGGGGCCCGTGCTTCGAAAAGGCGTGGAGGGCTGCGCATAACGATTACTATCTGCGACGCGTACAAGACTATGATCCGATTCGAAAACCTGCACAAGAGATACAAGCAGGTGGAAGCACTAAGAGGCGTAAGCCTTCACGTTGGCGAGGGTGAGCTGTTTTCATATCTGGGACCGAACGGTTCGGGCAAGACGACGACCATCAAAATTCTCACCGGCCTTGCGGTCGCTTCTGCAGGGGACGCATGGCTGAACGGGTTTCATGTCGAGAAGGAAAGCCTGCAGGCGAAACGTCAATGCGGGCTTGTATCCCAGAACATCAATCTCGACCACGAACTGACGGTGGGCGAGAACCTGCACCTGCACGGAAAACTTTTCCAGATGGGGCGAAAAGAACGGGTGCAACGCATCCGCGAACTCCTGGAATACGTTGAAATCGCAGACAGGATGGGCAGCCCGGTGAAGTCGCTCTCCGGGGGCATGAAAAAAAGAGTGATGATCGCCAGGGCGCTCATGCACTCGCCGAGGATCATTTTTCTCGATGAACCTACGACGGGTCTCGATCCCGCCATCAGGCGCCGCATATGGTCGCTTGTCAAAAACATCCAGCGAAGCGGGGCGACCATCTTTCTGACCACCCATTACATAGAGGAGGCGGAATTTCTGGCCGACCGGGTCGCTTTCCTTGACGAAGGCAGGATAGTCACCCTGGACACCCCGCAAAACCTAATGGAGGGCTTGGGGACATGGGCTTTGGACCGGGTGGCCGACGGCGGCATGGAGACCCTGTTTTTCCGCGACAGAGAAGAGGCCAACAGGCATATCGCCGCGCATGAAGGCAGCTTTTCTCTGAGGCGTGTAAACCTCGAGGATGTTTTCATCTCCCTTACCGGGAAAAAGGTCATTCCATGAGAGGCATGCTCGCAATCTACCAGCGCGAACTCCTCATCCTGCGCAAGAAATTTTTCAGGCAGTTGGCTTCCATGTCTGTGAGTCCCCTGCTCTATCTGTTCGCTTTCGGATTCGGGATGGGGCGGGGCGTAAGGGTGGGCGGGCATTCCTACCTGGAGTTCCTGATTCCGGGGCTTGTGGCGATGAACAGCATGATCCAGGCTTTCGCCATAGCAAGCGAGATAAACATTGCGCGTTTCTATTGGCACATATTCGAGGAATTTCAGGCGGCACCACTCAGCAATATATCTTATGTCACCGGAGAGGTGCTGGCGGGAATTACCAGGGCGCTCTTTTCGACCGCCCTGATTCTGTCGATCGCGGCCCTGTCGGGCGTGGTCCTGTCTTACAACTTCTATTTCTGGCTCGCGGTAGCGCTCAACAGCTTCGTTTTCGCATCACTGGCCGTTGGGTTGGCTATGCTCGTCAAATCACATTCCGACCAGGCCCTTCTCACCAATTTCTTCATCACTCCAATGGCTTTTCTGGGCGGGACTTTTTTTCCCGTGGACACAATGCCCCAATGGGTGCAACACATCCTGCAATTTCTGCCGCTGACCCATGCCTCCAGAGCGATTCGAGCCGCTGCATTCGACGATCCACCCGATTTTTCATCCTACCTGCTGCTCGCTTTGCTTGGCGCCGTTTTTTTCGTCCTCGCCTTCCACTGGGTTAACCGCGCACGCGAGTGAGTGCGATTCCACCACAGAGGCGGGGCATAGTCCGGTCAAGGAAAGAGCACAGGGCGTTCACCGCAGAGGCGCAGAGAACGCAGAGAAAACAAAGCTTGGCCCGATATGCTTGCCAAAAGGTTAAGAAACTGCACATAAGTATTACACGGAGAAGCCTTGACGGGATTTACAGGATTAACAAAAATTGCTATTTCTGAGTCCTGACCACTGTTGATTTTGTTGAATCCTGTTTTCCTCGGTGTTCTCTGCGTCTCTGCGGTGAGAATCTTTTGTCCGTGCGCCTCTGTGGCGTATTTGAGCGGGTCATTGTGAACGCTTAGGCGATCACTACATCTGTCTTTTCCAGAAAACGAGCACGCCATCTTTTGCGAAATTCGCCTGCACCAGTTCCCAACCCTGCAGGCCCCCTTCGTTTAGCAAGTTTTCCATTTTCCTTATCTGTTCGGAAGCGACCATCTCCACTTTGCAGCCCTCATCATGGGAACAGAACAAAATCATCTCCCTGAAAGCTTCGACCGGGTGGAGAGTAACTCTATATTCAAAAGAACCCATTTTGCTCTCCTGGCAGTTATCGAAAACGAAACCACAATAGCTTACAAAAGACAGAAGTTCTCATTCCACGAGATTACGGTAGTTCCTGCCGCACTTTTCCCCTCAGTCCGGACATTATAACATCGTGGGGCAAAAACAGCGACGAGATGTCATGACGGTGCACACAGAATTTCAATCGGGCGGGCGGGCAAGCTCGTTCATGATCGCACGTTGGTTAAACGATTTATCCATTTGCCCCTTTTTTCAGACCGCGGGCATGAGGAACGGCTTTATTATTTTTCTTTTTAGCGGCCGTTTTTGCTTGCTCTCTATTGTATTTGGCTGATTTTACCTTGTTATTGCGGTCCGTTTTGGCTGTGGCTGCGGCGTGCTTTACACCGGCGGACTTTTTGCCTGAGACAACCCCCGCTGGTTTGTTCTTCACTGAAGCGAGCCGCCAAGGAGTATTGGCATTTTTGGCCTTGGATTTCTTATCTGCGTTATTTATTTTTTTCTTATCATTTAAGGCCAGCTTTTTCGACGCCGATAGCTTTGTGCGGCCGCTTGCGGCCATACTGCTATGTTTGCCGGCCCCTTTAGCCCGCGCTCTTTGAACCCCCCCGGCATGGCGGGTCCCTCCAGCGCTTGCCGTCCTTCGCTTCGCGGCCTTTGTGAACGCAATGGTTTTAAGATCATTATAAGGACCGCCTGTTTCACGGAACCCAACTTCTATCAGCCTCGCAGCTTCAGAACACCGGACCCAGGGATTATGCGCCCCCAGCACAACGGCAAGTATCCTCGTATTACTCCGCCTTGCGGTCGCCGATATATTATAGCCGGATGAGCAGACAAAGCCGGTCTTCAGGCCGTCCACTCCCGGACACTTTCCGAGAAGCCTGTTGGCGTTATGATGCGAGCGTCTGCCGTAGGCATATGACTGCATCGAATGAATGGCCAACGCTTCAGGGAAGCGGTGAATATAGGCTACGGAGAGTCTTGCAATATCGCGCGCCGTGGTCACCTGTCCATCGGCAGGCAGTCCGTTCGGCGTCATGAAGTGGGACCCGGTCATTCCCAATTCGCGAGCTTTGACGTTCATCTTTCCAACAAATCGTTCCACGCTTCCGCTGATATGCTCTGCGGCTGCGACACAGGCGTCATTGCCTGAAACAACGGCCATTCCTTTGATGATTTCCTCCATTGGAACCCGCTCGCCTGCCTTCAGGCCCATTCGGGAACCGCCCGCAGATGCGGCCCTCCTGCTGACTACGACTTTGTCGGTAAGACTGACACGGCCTTGCTCGATAGCTTCGAAAACCATATAGAGAGTGAGGATCTTGGTAAGTGAGGCAGGGGCGATAAGATAGTCGGCATTTTGCTCGAAAAGAACGCTGCCGTTTCCCATATCCAGCAAGATAGCCGAACGAGCATTTACACGCCGATTTACCGAAGCCTGTGCAATTTGAGGAATAAGCAAACAAAAAGAAAAAAGAAGGAGAACGAACAGAAACGGCATTTTGCGCTTCATCAAATTCTCTCCTGTTCGTTATTCCCGATTTCGGGAACGAGACTGGGGAAACATTTTATAACCGGACCCCTGAGGTCGTCGGCCATCCAGCTCTTTCACAGGACCGAAACATGTGTATATATGGAGATATAGAAGCTATTTGTCAACTGAAATCATTCAACTTTCTATCTAAAAGCCGGCACAAGGGTTAATTTTGGTTCGGAAAGTATTTTTTGTGAAGAACATCGTTCTTTTGATATATACTTCGCCTGCCTTGTTCACACAGAGTAGCGGCCTGTCACCGCAGGGACCCAGGAGCACGGGGCAAATAGCAGCAATCGCCGCCCGGCCCTCTCATTGCCGATCCATGTTTGCCGTCCCTGAGATCAAAGCTTATGTTTTAGAGCCGCCGTTATGCTTATGAAGTAGTTGTTGAGCGCGACGACACCCGATTTTCGAAAACTGGAGCGAAAGGGGATCGTGATATGTTCGGCCGGATGATGGATTTCCTGTCCAAAGATATGGCAATGGACCTTGGCACCGCCAATACCCTCATATATGTCAAGGGCAAAGGCGTCGTTCTGGATGAACCATCGATGGTCGCTATTGCAACAGACTCCGGCGAGATAATTGCCATCGGGCGGGAAGCAAAAAACCTGGCCGGCCGTCACACCAAGGGAACGACCGTAACCAGGCCGATGCGCGACGGGGTCATCTATGATTTTGAAACGGCCTCTTTCATGATCCGGTCATTTCTTGGAAAAGTATTCAGGCGCTTCCCACTCTCCAAGCCCAAATTGGTTGTGGCCGTCCCGGCGGGGATCACCTCGGTTGAGAAGCGTGCGGTAGTAGAGGCCTCACAGATCGCGGGCGCAGGCAAGGTGTTCCTTATCGAGGAACCGATGGCCGCTGCAATCGGGGCAGGTCTTCCGATCGATCAGCCCTCCGGACAAATGGTCGTTGACATCGGAGGGGGGACAACAGAAGTGGCCATCATTTCCCAATTTGCCGTCTCATGCAGCGAGTCACTGAGAGTGGCGGGCGATGAGGCCAACACGGCCATTTGCCATTTTATCCGGCAGCAACACGGTGTAACCGTTAGCGAAATGATGGCCGAGGTGATCAAGATTAAAATAGGTTCCGCAGTCCCCCTCAAAAAAACACTCGAGGTAAAGTTCAGGGGCAAAGACCTGGTCAGCGGCATGCCGAAAATCATCACCGTAACCGATGCCGATATCAGGTTGGCCATGCGGGAGCCGACACGGGCAATAATTATAGCTATACGGCGCGTTCTGGAAAAAGCCTCGCCGGACCTTGCCTCGGATATAGGCGAAAACGGCATTTGGCTGGCCGGCGGCGGTTCCCTGCTCAAAGGCCTTCGAGCGTTGATTCACCAGGCTGTGGGTCTCGAGGTAGAGAAATCCGAAGACCCGCTTCGAGCGGTTATCCGCGGGGCAGGCTCAGTAACGGAACATTTTGATTATTACCGTGATGTGTTCCTGAACTGATTTCCAGGCCAAACTGTCTGCATTCCTCGTAACATTCATCTCAAATACAGCTCCCCCCTGCACTTTGCTCTAAATATAGTTAAGAAGCACCCTGTTTTGACCGATGTATGATTTATGTCATAGGGACACTCTGCTGCCATGGCAGCTATACGTGCAGGCAAAAAGGGAACCAATTTCGATGAGCATGCATACGGTGACATCCGGTTCTTACATGATCAGTCGGCAAAAACCCGATATCATGCAGGCATACCTGGGGAGTTGCGTCGGTGTCACTTTATATGACCGGGAGGCCGGAATTGGAGGTCTCATTCATCTTCTTCTCCCCGAACCACCCAGCGTGGACCTTACATGGAACCCCGAAATAAACGCCGTTACCGGTATGCCGATTTTCATCGAAGCGCTTTGCAAACAGGGTGCTCAAAAGGAAAGGTTGCAGGCCTGTATTGCAGGCGGAGCGCTCATGAGTCCGGTTTCACTGACCGATTTGAGGCTCGACATAGGAGGGCGCATTGCGGAGACGGCTCAGCATATTCTTCAGAAGAAAAAAATCCCGATCCTGCAGATCGAAGTAGGCGGGTGTTCCTCGTGTTGCATCAGTCTTGACCTAACAACATGGGAAACAACGATCAAACCCTTTGCGATTCCCACACCGAAAACTACGGCAGATAATTTCAGCCGCCCAACGGCTGAACAACTCGAGCAAGTGATCGAAGAACTCCTTCCCATTCCCCAGACGGCCCTTAAAATCATCCGCATGATCAACGATGACTCTTACAGCTTCCGGGAGGTCTCGCTGGAAATTCTCCAGGACCAGGTCCTGAGTGCAAGAATAATCAAGATGTGCAACTCGGTTTCCATTGACCCTGGGATGAAAGTTGATTCAATAAAGAAGGCGTTGCTGAGAATTGGGGAAAAGAACCTGCTGCTCCCGGCCCTCTCATTTTCTCTGCAGAACTTTATCACCCATGCAATGCAGGGATATTCTCTCTGTAAGGGAAGCATCTTTCACCATTCCGTACGGACAGCGGGCATCAGCGGCAAGCTGGCCGCAATTACCGGCAAGGTGCACCCCGAGCAGGCTTACACGGCTGGTCTGCTCCATGATATCGGGAAGGTTATTCTTGACCAGTACGCGTACAGCACTTACCCGCTCTTGTATCGGCAACTTCAAATTCAGGGCAATAACCTGGCAAGCTATGAGAAGACATTGTTCGGCATAGCTCATACTGAGGCGGGATACCTGCTCGCCTGCCGCTGGGGGATGCCGGAGTGCATATGTGAAACAATACTCCATCACCACGAACCGCACGAAGTTAAAGACAACCGGTGTTTGACGCACCTGGTTTACGTCGCTGACCTGATAAGTTCCCGTTCCCTTAATGGACACCATCTGGATAAGATGGACACCGCGCACCTGCACTCGAGCCTTGAAGTGATCGACCTCAACACCGCGAGCCTTCCGATGTTGCTGAACGGCGCCTCCTCCAAGGCATTTGCTTTTACCGGCAGTCTATAACGCCGGCGTCTGATCCAAATTCCTTGTATGATAGACTTTATATACCCCACTCGGCAAAAAATATCAGGACCTGTTGAAGAGAAAGAATTTTAGCGTAACAGGCGTGTGGCCTCACATCTTTGACGCTATGTTTCTTACAATATTTTGCCGGCATAGCGCTTGCGGGCGGAGCCATCCGAATAGGCCGCCGCAAGGGTACCGTGCGGTCGAAGGCAAGCCCACTGTGAAACACATCAAAAAATGATGCAAATTCGGCGTAAAGATCACGCTTCGCGGGCTTAGCGCCGCTTCACTTTGTGAAGCGCGCTTGCCGGCCTCCCTTAGATACGTACAACGCGTAGCGCGAAGGCTGACCGCTCCTTCGCCCACCCACCCGCGAGACGGGGCGGGCGCGGGAGGCCTTGTCAAAAACCGTGCCTTCGGGAGATTTTCAAAATAATAAGACTCGCAGGCTCATCCGAATTCGATGATTATAGTATAAACAATGAATGAAATCTTAATGGAGGGACCCATGATTATAAGGGGATACGACGCTATCAGCGCAGCCAAAAAGCTGGCATTGCCGCTCGGCAAATATAGTGAGGAATCTTATCGAGGCTTCAGGCTCGATCTTTCGATTGAAGAAGCTTTCAAACTGGCAGATCAGGACCAAAACCTCATCTTCCTCGAACTCGATATTCCAAACCTATCGCTGGAGCAGCTCCTAAAGCTCTCAGCAGCGTTGGGAGCCGAGCCTGGAAACACTTGCACCCAGCTCAGAGATAAATTCGAATTCGATGGAGACGACGACAGGGCAACGGTATTTGATGCCATTGCACAAAGATGGTCCGAGCTGAAATCGAAATCTCATTGAAGCGCCCGGCGCCCGCATCCGGCTTTTGGCCGGCTTTGGCCGCTACTCAATCGCAAAATCCTCGAGTAGCCCAGCTACACCTGCGGTTTTACTCAATCTTAGCGACCAAATCAGTCTCAAAATCCGGCGCAATCCCTTAGAGGCTTATTTACGGACAAGCCCTAAGGGACGTTAATGAGCAATGCGCGAGAGGCTTTGGATGCTGCTTTGCTGTTGAACTTGGCGGCATCAATCACAAATCTCTCGTGTGACCCCTCGGAGATTTTTTCGATACCATCGTCAGCAGCCAGAGAAAAGGTGAGCTTACGTCCCTCCACTTTTTCGAGCTTTCCTTTTACGGTAACCGTAAGGCCTGGCGGAGTTGCCGCAATGTGGGTCACGTTTATGGAAACTCCCACCGTCTGCTCGCCGGGCCAATCGATGTGATGGTTGATTGCCTGAATGCAGGCCCACTCGAACAACCCAACCATGAAGCCCGTTGCAAATACCCGAGGCATCAACTGAAACTCGGGAGATTCGGGGTAAAGGTGCGGCACTGTTTTTTCCTCGGGGATACGGAAGCTAAATTCGAAAGCAAGGCCTGGCTGCAGTGTGTCTTTCATCCTGTCTCCTTCAAAGTTTCAAATCATACCGCTGCTCCGTTAATACACTACCCCACAACTCGTGGGGTTTTTCCTCTGTCAACTGAAAACCTGCTGATTGGTATAGACCTGCTGCCGCCTTCAGCGCGCCGGCCGTCCGCCCTGCAGGCCTTTTCATGGTTTCAAGGATGTCTCATGGGACTGGACGAGGCCCGGAACATATGGTACGGATGGATAATAAGTCAAATTAATTGTTTTTATAATAACTATTAGCAGTGGTTATTCAATATGGAATGGCAACAGATCATAGGCTTCTACCATGTAGTGAAACTGCAAAGTTTCACCAAAGCGGCAGAGGCGACATTTCGAACTCAGTCGGCGTTGAGTCAGCAAATCAAGGCCCTTGAGAAGGAATTCGACTGTCAGCTTTTTGAGAGAGTCGGCAAACGGAATCTTCGGCTCACTGAGGAGGGAGAGAGATTCTTGAGCTTCGCAGAGTTGGTGCTGCGAGGAAGCGAGGATTTGAAGGAGAACCTGGAAGCGATGAAGGGAAATAAACGAGGGCGGCTAAAGATCGCTGCACCCTTCACAACGCTCTATCATCTTTTCCCCGAGGCAGTGAGGCAATACTCAAGCCAATTTCCGGAGGTGGAACTGACCCTTCTCGACCGGCCCCAGCACATGGTTCTGGACCTTGTTCTAAGTGGAGATATCGACTTTGGTTTCACTCTGGAAAAGATGATCCCGAAGACTCTGTCGGCTATTCGCTGGAAACAGGTTGAAACCGTGGTGATAGCGCCCACGGGGCATCCCTTGTGCGCTTTGAGACGAGTGAGCCTGAAACAACTCGCTAAATACCCTCTCATCTTGCCTCCGAAACATCTGCAGCATACCGGCCGTATTCTTTTGGAAAAAGAGTTTCAGAAAAACGGGCTTGATTACCGCATTATCATGGAGTCTTCGAACATCGAACTAAGTTCGGTGTATGTCGAATTAGGCCTGGGCGTTTCGTGCGGCTCCATTGTAAGAAATCTTCCACATTTAAAAAAGCGAAAGCTCGAATTTCTGTCTCTCAGCCATCTGTTCGGACCCGGCTATATCGCTTTGGTTATGCGAAGGGATAAGGCGACAGCCCCCTATAAGCAGGCATTTATCAGATCGCTTTTGGGAGAGCGGAGCGTGCAAATGGACACAGGCTAAGAGTGGGTTGGGGCATTGGAGATTATGTCAAGTTCACATCAATCTTCCGGGAGGACCGGACACAACAGGGAACATCCTCGAAATTCATACCAAACTTGTAGAACGCCATGAAGTTGACCGCTCCAGGGGACCCGCTTCCGATCAAGTGATCGTCCTTACCGGAGCCAAAGCCAAAGAATGCCCGATACATTTGAGGAGAGTGGGCTACCGGGACCCGGATACCGGGAAACACTACGTTTTCCTCATAAACATCCACCATCCGGCCGCTAAAACCATCTGCGACATTTATCATGAGCGCCGGCAGATCGAGCTTTTCTTCCAACGGATCAAACAGGACCTGAAGATCAAGACATTTGTACAAAAATGCGCAAACCGTAGCGCAGTTATGTATACATTTCACCAAGTTATAGCCGGACGGCAAGAATCCAGATGCATTATTAGGATAAATATCTCCATAACATGCAGCACCAGTATGTAAGACAAGTGTACTGCACACCTGGTGCATAAATACATTATTGACATTATTTACTTGCCTGGATTCCTCTGCTTATATGCAAAAGTAGAAGATGTATACACCAATGTCGTTCCAGAGCTAATCTGTCTAAACAATGCAATTGCCCGAGTACTTAACGGGGAGGAAAGAGGAGGTATATGGAAGAAAAAGGAAAGATCGAGTTAGACCGGTCTCATGTCGAATGACCGAGACCATCCATTATTTTGCTGGTTTTTCAACAACATCACAAAGGATATGAGATCAAAAAAGCCACTTTTCTGTAGTTTTGTTTTGGTCTATGGCCCTGATCTCAGGCTCTGCATTTAACAGCAATTAGGTTTTTGAGGAGGTAAAAATGAGAAAATTACTGGTTATTGGAATCGCGCTTTCCCTGGTCCTCGTCAGCGGCGGCTTGTTCAGCGCGCAAGCAGATTGTGGCTGTCTACCCAATCTCAATCCTTGCGGCATCAACTTGAGCTTCCTCTCTCCCTGCAACTGGAACTTCTCCGCCCTCTCTCCCTGCAACTGGCACTTTCCTTCTTTTTGCGGCTTCGGTTGTGGCACAAAAGACGTAGCCATCGCGCCGGCGCCGGTGAGAGATACGGACAAGACACCTTGCGGTTGCGGTTGCGGGCGTTAGTTGGTGAAATCCGTGGGGGCTTCTCCCACTGTTTCACACGTCCTCATTAATGACCGTCTATAGTGTGTAAGAGCATCCCGGATAGTCGATCGACTTACACTTTAGACTCGTTGGCCCAGGCAACTCTTGCCTGGGCCGGTAAGGCGAACGGAATTACCGGGTTGCCCATGATGAACTGGTGGTTCGGGAATATGGCCGGTGTCGAGCGGAAAATCCGGCATGCTGGAACCCTGGTTTGAGACGCTGCAGGGTAGTTCTTTCACTCTGAAGGTTGGTAGGCAAGACCTTATTTTCTTAGACCATCATTTTCCCATTCAATATAATTGCACATTCAGACGGATATTCGCGACCTTCAAAAATTGCAGGTTGTCTCTGTAGATTGGTTAAAGGAGCAACAATGTATGTAGCGCGTTCACAAATTGGATCGATGAGTAAGCGTCTCATTTCCGAAACGCTCATCTTGGTGGTTTGTCTTTGTTTGTGGGGCTTACCGGCCGGAGCGGCCGAGAACCCGCAGGCAGTGATCCAAACCGGTATGGAGCAGGTCCTCAAAGTAATCCAGCAGTACCCTCAAGATAACAGGGCACAAAGGGAGCAGCTTCGAGCGGTCATCGATGGATACTTTGACTTTGACGCGATATCCAGGCTTGCCGTGGGACTGCGATGGAACACTCTCCCCCCCGAAAAGCAGCAGGAATTTACGCACGAGTTCAGCAAGCTGATCTTTAACACATTCCTGGGAGACGTCGAAAAATATGCTGCCGAAAAGACCACTTACAAGCAAAGGTCAATATACCAGGGTTATGTCGTCGTCGAGGCGCTTGTAGGGGGTCAGACCATTGATTATTACCTTCACCTCAAAAACGAAAAGTGGATGGTATACGATGTCGGGGTCGGGGGAATGAGTCTGGTGACCAACTATCGCAATCAGTTCGACCCAATATTGGCGAATGGCTCATTTGACCGCCTGTCGGCGATATTAAAGCAGAAAATTGATCAGGTGTGTGCACTTGGCCGTTGCTAGGGGTCGGTCGGAGAAATGGCGTTCAGGCCGTTCTCTGCTAAGTATGGCTTCACCTGTAACATCGGTTAATAGCTCGCTTCCCGCCCCTCATGGTGTTGTGGAGAGGCTCAGACAAAAACTCCACAGCCCACCCACCCCATCCCACCCGGCCAGGCCGGCCATTGCTGTCCACATAGCCTGCCGCTACTTGTTAGACTCTCTGGCGCAGTAATTGAAGCAGAGAGTGATCTGTATGTCTCGGCGATTGCGGATCTTCAATTAAATATCTCCATAACACGCAGGACCGGTATGTAAGACAAGTGTACTGCGCACCTGGTGCACAAATACATTATTGACATTATTTACTTGGCTGGATTCTTCTGCTTATATGCAAAAATAGAAGATATATATATTAATACCGCTCCAGGGCTAAAAGGAAGTTTTCCGTCTGGCATCTCAAAACTGTAAAGTTTTTTAAAAAAATTGCCGAATATTTTTTCAAAATGGCCCACTGCCCCTGACCGGTTTCCAAAGCAATTGAAGGCATTACACAAAAAAAAGTGACGCCATGATGACCGATATCGAATTGGAAAACAGAAAAGATTTGCTGAGACGCTCAATATTTCGGGACTTACCCCCGGGTGAACTCGATGAGCTTTCCCGAACCCTTCAAAGCAGGGTTGTTCAGCCCAACGAGTTCGTTTTCAAAGAGGGGGACCCGCCGGATACTTTCTATATCATCGGTTCAGGTCGAGTCAGGGTTTTCGTGAGGCATGAGAACAGGGTCGAGAGGGAGATATCTGTATATGGGCCGGGCGAGCACTTCGGCGAGGTGGCTCTTCTATCAGGGGCGACGCATGCCGCCAATGTCGAAAGCCTTGCCGAAACCCACCTCATTGGCCTGCCAAAAGAGCAATTTGACCGCCTGCTGGGGGATTACCCGGATCTTTTCAAAAACTTCGTCAGGGAAATGCGCCGCTGGCTCCTCAAGGGCCGGGAAATCATTGATGAAGATGCCAACAGGGTGTGCAGAGCATCCCGAATCTCCCTGTTCGATTTTCTCCTTGTCATCGGGGTAAGCATCTTTCTGGCGATAACATTTAACATCTCCAATCCCTACGGAATTCCTCTCGTTCCTGAGCGCCCGGATGCAGAGTCTATTTCTTTGATCAGCGCCTCTGCGGCAATGGAAAACTACCGGCAGGGGCAGACTCTCATTGTGGACGCCATGCCTAAAAATTTCTACCAGAAGCGGCATATAAAAGGCGCGGTCAACATGCCGATGGCCCTTTTCGATATCGTTTACCTGATGAACTTTCCCGAAGAAAACAAGGTTAAGAAGATAGTGGTTTACGGAAATACGATAAGCAGGCCGTATGATCTGCAGATTGCGAGCAAACTGCTGCGCCGGGGATATTCGGACGTGAAACTCATGGACGGTGGCCTGCAGGCCTGGGAGGCCAACGGGTATCCGGTTGAGGAACAGGTTTCGAAATGATCCGCTCTATTACTAAACGGCTTATAACGAGCGAATATCTCTCATTTGCGCTCAGGGTTTACCTGGGATATTTCTTCATCTACGCAAGTTTGAGCAAAATACCGAATCCTGCCCAGTTTACAGACGCAATATCAGATTACCGGCTGATTCCCTTCATGTTCCTGAACCTGGGAGCTGTCATACTGCCGTGGATTGAACTCGTTACCGGCCTTTTTTTGATCATCGGTTTTAAGTCCCGCACATCCATAATAGTGATCGGACTGCTTCTGATAATGTTCGACGTAATGATCCTGATCAATATGTATCAGGGAGCCCCGATCAGCTGCGGGTGCTACGATGTTGTGGGTGAGCCGATCGGCTGGAAAAAGGTCCTGGAAAATGCGCTAATGCTGGTTTTCTCCGTCCAGATCTTTTATTGCGACAAACCTGTGCTTTGGGGTAGATTGAAATCTAACATCGGCGCCAAGGGTCAAGTTGCCCCCGCCCAATCGTAACGGACCAAAGGAAAAGCCGACGCAATACTGACATACCATCATCTGGCACGGTATACCATTCTTGCGCCAACCTTTACAAGCCTACTTACAATCAAGTGCAAGCAGCAAAGCAGGACCTTGAATGGCCATGATTGCCGGAACGGTCCCATAAAAACGCAAAGGACTGGCCGCCAATTCATTCCCGTGAACAGTCCCTTCAGATCCTCTTATTGAATGCGAGGGGATTAAACTCCGCTATTTGAATTCTTCTCTTAGCAGTCCGTTGAAAAAGTCTTGATATCAATTGCTTTAGTCACCCGCCGCCCCTTTAGTTTTGGTATAATCCGCCCGAACTAAAACCCATACCAGAGGCGGATTTATGGCAATTGGGAAGAAAAACAAAACTCGACAGCAGCCGATGTGGATCCCCTACAAGGCAGTTATGGACATCGCCGGACATCCATTTTACAAAAGGCTCAATGAACTCTTGGGACAAGAAAGATTTGACCAGTGGCTGGAAGGGCTTTGCGAACCCTATTTCCGCCAGGGTGGAAGACCTTCCATCCCTCCTGGTACTTATTTCCGTATGCTCATGATCGGCTACTTTGAAGGGCTTTCTTCCGAGCGGGCCATCGCCTGGAGGTGTGCCGACAGTCTTTCGCTCCGAGAGTTTCTTGGATTGAATTTGACCGAGAGAACCCCCGATCATTCCACTCTTTCTGTATGGCGCAGCCGTCTTGATCTTGCGATCTACCAGGAGGTTTTTCGCAAAATCCTCTCCATTGTGGAACGCCATGGTCTTTTGAAGGGAGAAATCCTCGGGGTGGATTCCACAACCATTGAGGCTAATGCGGCAATGCGCTCCATTGTACGTAAGGATACGGGGGAAACTTACCGGGAATATCTTGCGGGACTTGCCCGAGACGAAGGCATTGAGGAGCCGACTTCTGAGGATCTGCGCAAGTTTGATCGTAAAAGGAAGGCAAGGACAACAAGTAACAGGGACTTTGAATGTCCTGTGGACCCTGATTCCCGTATCGCTAAAATGAAGGATGGAACCACGCACCTTGCCTTCAAGGCTGAAAACGCTGTTGATGTGGAAAGCTCTGTGGTGGTTTCGGCAGGCATCTTCCCAGCCGATCAGGGAGATGCGCAAACCCTTTCCGAAACGATTGACCAAAGCCTTAGTAATCTTCAATCCATTGATTCCGACAAATCCATCGTCCATCTGGTTACAGACAAGGGGTACCATAAAGCATCTTTGATAGAGCAACTTTACTGGGAACAGGGCATCACCACTTACATTCCGGAGCGCAACAGTCCGAAAAGACGCAAGTGGGATGGCAATGATAAGCGATGTCGGGCTTTCCACGCCAACCGTAGACGTTGTAAGTCCGAGTATGGGAAATGGCTCATCAGGCAGCGAGCAGCCATTGTGGAGAGAGTCTTTGCACATCTCATGGTTACCGGAGGCCTGCGAAGAATCCACCTTCATGGCCGGGAAAACGTGCAGAAACGCTATCTTGCCCATGTGTTCGCCTATAATCTCTCGGTTCTCATGCGTGCAGTGTCCGGCATGGGGAGCCCCAGGTCCTCCAAGGGCCTTAAAACCCTATTGCGTTTGCTGGTTTTGGGCGCTGTTATGCTGCTGGTCCTCAAATATCTCCTCGGCTCAGGAGGTTACAGTGTTCGAAAGCAGATTCCGCATCAGGGTTCATAGGAAACGGAGCATTTTCAAAAAGCCGTATTATTCAACGGACTGTTAGAGTCTTGCCGGCTTTGAACTTGGCAACTTTTGACGGTGGACATCAAACCAGGTCAAACTTCAATTCGCCAAGCTTTTCCAGACTGCAGGCTACTTTGTCACCGGGCTTGAGCCAAACCTGTTCTGCCGGGGGACGCCCGGCGATCACTCCTTCAGGAGTGCCCGTGAAAATGATGTCACCGGGTTTGAGCGTGATGTAGTGTGAGATGAAACTGATGATCTGCCTGCAGTTGAAGATTAAATCGTTCGTGTTGGAGGATTGCCGGGTCTCGCCGTTCACGCGGCATTCGATCTTCAGGTTGTCGGGATCGACCTGGTCGGCGGTAACCAGATACGGCCCGAGTGGAGCAAACTGGTCCGGGGTCTTGCCGATCATCCATTGCTTGCTGGGGGTTTCAAGCTGCAGATCCCTCGCTGTGAAGTCATTGCCGGTACAGTAGCCGGCCACATGCGAAAGGGCATCGGCTTCGCTGACGTTTTTTGCCTCCTTGCCAAGGACTATCACCAGTTCGACTTCATGATCGAATTTCTTGGCTACCGCGACAGGCAGTTTGATGGAGCCGTTGTGGTTATTGAGGGCATTGTTGTACTTATTGAAGAGCACAGGCTGACTAGGGAACTCCATGCCGACTTCCTTTGCGTGCTTGCGGTAATTCAGCCCCACGCAGATGATCTTTTCCGGACGGGTCAAAGCCGGTCCATATTCGATTTCAGCTTCCCTGACAAGCGACTTATTCGCGGCACGGGATTTGAGGGCGGCGCCGACCAGCGCATTGAGGCTGGGACCGTCCTCGCTCTGAAGCAGCTCATCCATCGAGGACGGGGCGTGCATATGGAGCAGTTTTGCTGCCAGCGGCACATCCAGTATGCCTTTTTCGGTTTTGACGCCGAGCCGGTACTCTCCATTGCGGCGCATCGTTAACAGGATCAGCCCCCGAGCCATGCCACGCTGACCCGTCTTGACGGGAGCGGCCTCGGCATGTTCCACGGTCAATCCGCCCGTCGCCGCGATTGCAGCAACAAGGCCCGCTCCTTTCAGAAAATCCCTCCGATTCTGGTCCATGATGCTCCTTCATTGTCCTGAGTGATGGGAAGAATTAGTGTTGGGAGCAGTATAACACACGGCCTGAAGTTTAATGCGCGCATAAAGGCGGCCGACGTTCCGCAGTGCAGAAAGCAAACGGGCAATGCCATTATAACGTCTTCTGCCTGATCGAATTCTTCGTAACGCAAAAATCATTTCTTCGACATCAAATTGAAAAGCTTGTTCGAGTAATGTCACCGGAATTTGCTTGGAGGGGGCTAAATCGCAAACCTATTTAGAGGGGGAGACAAATTGGACAATTTCAGCCTGAACACAGCTCTTTTGAAAGACATTCTCGAAAGCGCCAAACCACTGGGCCACAACGAACAACCGGACAATCTGAATCTGGGGTTTGGCTTTCTTTACTATGGCCTTGCCAGGGCGCTCAGACCGAAGCACCTTCTCGTTATCGGCTCCGGGTTTGGTTTCAGTGTGGTATGCTTTGCCCTGGGAATGAAGGACAACGGAGGAGGGATGCTTACCTTCGTTGACCCGTCATACTCGCTGATCAAAAACGGCCCTTTCAAAACTATCGGGGGAAAGGACAAATGGAGCGAGCCTCTGAGAGTTCATGAGCATTTCAAGCAGTTCGGGGTCGAGGACATAGTCACCCATTACAAATTAAGGTCAGATCAGTTTTTCTCGTCCTTCAAAGCTCTTGGGTTGCCCCCGATTGATATTGCATTTATCGACGGCAGCCACGCCTATGAGAACGTAAGAGACGATTTTGTGAACATTCTCGAACACGTCCACAAAAACTCCTACATACTCCTACACGATTCCAACATTTATGTGCGGGAAATAATCGGTCATGCAGGCGTCAAGAAATGGCTGAAAACCCTCCGTAAGGAGAAGGAGTATTTCGAAATAGCCAATTTCCCCTTTTCATCGGGAATGGCGCTCGTTCACATTCTTCAAGACAAAGTATGGAGGTATACAAAATAGTAGTGTTTCCAATGATTATACTACTCGCCTCCGTGGTTCTTTGCGCCTCCCTTTATCTGTTTTGGCGTCATGTCTGGTTTTTTCACAATCCCCAACGAATCAAGGAACCGGCATGCTCAGCCCTGCTGAGGGCACGGTGGTCTATGCAAGCGAAAAGTCTGCATGTTACCCATGCGCCTTTTAACGCTTTTCAATTGGCCGCCGCTCTCTAGGAACAGTAGGCATATAATGCGCAACGAAAGGACCGTTACGAAAATCGAAGGCAAATACCGAGGCAAAGAGCTCGCCTGCTACGTTGTCAAGATTGCCGCAAGAAGCGTGAGCGGCATAGGCGTACCGAATAATACATGGAAAGGATTGAGGGAGGGAGCATGAAAATCGATTTACACGTCCATTCCAAATATTCAATTCGCCCTTCGCAATGGATTCTCCAAAAGCTCGGCTGCCCGGAGTGCTTCACCGAACCGGCCGAAGTCTACCGTATCGCCAGGCAGAAGGGAATGAATCTGGTCACTATAACGGATCATAACAGCATCTCGGGCAGCGCCGAGATCGCACACTTGCCTGGCACATTCATAAGCGAAGAGGTTACAACGTACTTTCCCGAAGACGGGTGCAAAGCCCATGTCCTGGTCTATGATATAAATGATGCAATTCACCGCGAACTCCAGAAGGTGCGGGAAAACATATTCGATCTGGTCGACTACCTTACCGCAACCGGCATTGTTCACGTCCTGGCTCATCCGCTATTCTCGGTAAATGACAAACTGACGATTGAGCATTTTGAAAAATTCCTCCTGCTCTTCAATAACTTCGAACTCAACGGAGCTCGGGACGACTATCAGAACTACTCAATAAGACAGATCCTGGAGAACCTGACTCCGAAAATGCTAAACAAGCTGATCGATAAGCACGGCATTGTTCCGGCTTACCCGGAACCCTGGCGCAAGAGTTTGACAGGCGGCTCTGATGACCACAGTTCTCTTAACGTAGCCCGCCAGCACACGGTGGTCAAAGGCGCCCGCAGCTTAAAAGAGTTCCTCCAGGGGATCGATATGGGCCGAACCGTGCCGGTGGGCAAGGGATCTACTCCCGGCGTCATGTCTCATAACATTTACGGTATCGCCTACCAGTACTATAAGCGAAAACTTAACTTTGAAAACAACGTGAATAAGGACCTTGTATTGCGTTTCCTCAACCGCTGCCTTCAGGAGGGCACTGATTCAGATGAACGGCTGGTCACCAGATTGATCTACTCCTGGAGAAAGCGCAAAAATTTCAAACAGGTGGAAGGGGCCAGAATACAAGACATTTTGCGTTTCGAAGCTCAGAAGCTTCTCCAGGCTGATCCCGAGCTTATGGAGACAGCCAGCAACGCCAACGGCAAAACTGGAAAGCGGGCAGAACGGTGGTACAGCTTTGTTAACCAGGTGTCCAACAAGGTCCTGCTTCATTTTTGGGATTCTTTGCTAAGCAGCCTCTCCGGGGCCCATTTTTTCAATATGTTTCAGTCGCTCGGCTCTGCCGTGGCGGGTTATACAGTGCTGGCGCCCTACTTTGTAACGTTCACTGTTTTTTCAAGAGACCGCCATTTCAGCACAGCCGCGCAGGAGCACTTCGGAACCAGGGACGGCAGTAGCAACGAAAAACCGGCAAAAATCGCTCATTTCACAGATACTTTCCATGAAATCAACGGCGTTGCGCTGACCATTCAGCATCAACTCGAGCTGGCCAAGAAAACCGGCAAAGATCTGACGGTGATTACCTGCGACGCAGAAACTCGACCCCCAATGAACGGTCAGATGAATTTCAACCCGATTGGGGTTTACGGCTTTCCGGAGTATCCCGAACAAAAGATGTTCCTGCCCCCGTTGCTGGAGATACTCAATTATTGCTATGAGCAGGGTTTCACTCAAATCCACGTGGCCACACCCGGACCCTTGGGTCTTGCAGGCTTGGCCGTCTCGAAAATAATGAAAATTCCGATCAGCGGGACTTATCACACCGCCATCCCACAGTATGCTCATATCCTGACCGGTGACTACGCAATCGAGGAACTAGTCTGGAAATATACGACATGGTTCTACGATCAGTTGGATCTGATTCTGGTTCCATCCGCCAGCACCGAGCACGAATTGACCGACAAGGGAATAGACCCAGGAAAGATCTGCCTGTTCCCCAGGGGAGTTGACGCTACAAGATTTCACCCGTCCAAACGCAATGTCAACTTCCTCAAAGATCAATTTAATGCAGGAGACGGTCCCAAGATTCTGTATGTGGGCAGGATCTCAAAAGAAAAAGACCTCAACGTTTTGGCCCAGGCATTCCGGCGCCTCACGCAAACCCATGCGGATGTCGAACTGATACTCGTGGGCGACGGACCATACCTCAATGAACTCAAGGAACTGCTTGCAGGCACGCCCAGTATATTCACCGGATACCGGGAGGGGGAGGAACTTGCTGCAATTTATGCAAGCTGCGATCTTTTTGCATTTCCAAGCGCAACTGACACATTCGGCAACGTGGTGCTGGAGGCCCAGGCGTCCGGGTTGCCTGTCATCGTTACCGATTCGGGAGGGCCGCAAGAAAATATGATCCCGCATAAAACAGGCCTGATCGTGCAGGTTGGAGACTCCGAAGCCCTGCTTCAGACCTTCAAGTTTCTCCTCGGCGACCGCTCAAGGTTGAAGGAGATGGGTAGAGCTGCCAGGCTCAGCATGGAAAATCGCTCCTATGAGCGCTCCTTCGATGAGACATGGGAACTCTACCAGAAAATTTCCGGCCGCTCCGATCTCGAACCGGCCGATGACAAGCAGAACCAGCGAAAAAAGGCCGCCTGATTAACTGAAGCGGATCGATGGAATGGCCGTCGCCTGTGGCTTAATACTGTAGGACCAGTCTGTTCCGAAGAGTTTTGGTGGGCTGCGCTCCGCTTAGGCCACCCTACAGGTCATTTCATGGTTTCAGGGTGTCCCGGAACGACATGAATAATTGTCCACAGAAAAGCTTCGTACAAAAGTAACAAACTCGACATGATCACGTAATAAGAGTCTGTTGTAATAGCTCACTAGAGAACACCTTATAGGGAAGGGGCGCTCTGACCAGGAACATAAAAACCTTTGCCCCCCGGAGTTTGAGTTTCAAAGCGCCTCTTCCCCCTCCTCGTAAAATACCTGGCTCGAAAAAAATGCGCCTGACATGATAAGAGCGGCGACCATGCGAGCAGCCATGCGGAAAAGCAGGGCTGAGGGCCTCCGGCCCGGCGCTGGGCAATCTTGAAGTGCCGTTTCGCCGGGTTGTACGCGCCACTGAGGACTCAGTAAAAGCGGCGACCATGCGAGCAGCCATGCGGAACGCACTGACATTAAAAGTGGTGCGTTTGAAGGCAAGCCAAATGTTAAGCGCATCAGAAAGTCAATCTACGATGCTGTCAAAGTTTCGCTCTCAGTCCTCAGGGAGCGAAGCGTAGTTCAGTCCTCAGTCCTCAGTCCTCAGTCCTCAGCATTCAGTTGGCGGCTATGCGCCGGGATCGGCTCTCACTGTTATTGATTGACGTGCTTCCGGTTCAGGTACGCGGGCGGGCCCGGTCCCCTTCCCTGCCCTCTTGATTTGCCTGCATCCGGCGAGGAAAAGAAAAAACCATAGAAGCAAGGTAAATGCCGAAGCAAGAGCGGCAAGCACAGTCATCAGGTGTCCTCGTACCTGGACTATAAAATTCCAGAGACCGCCGAGAGCCAAGTGCAGATCGTCCGGCAGAGCAGGCGCGCCCGGTCCGGTTAAAGGCGAAACCCATTCGTGCAACCCTTGCAGGATTCTGTCCGCCATAAAAAATATGACCGCCGCAAAGGCCAGGTTACAAAGGAAACATAATAAGAAGGATTGAATCGCCCAAGCTATTTTGATTTTCATTAGTGCTCCCGTAAAGGTTTTGTATGATAGACCTATATAATACCTTGCTCGAAAAAAATGCGCCTGACACGATAAGAGCGACCCTACCCGCAACCATGCTGAGAAGCAGGACTGAGGACTGAGCAAAAGCGACGACCGTGCGCGCAGACATCAAAATTGGTGCGTTTGAAGGCAAGCCGGAAGTCCGGTGCATCAGACAGTGAAGTTTACCGGATGTAGTGACTCCGCTTAGCGAGCCTCGCGCTGTTTCATTTTATGAAGCGCGCTTGGCTGGCATCCCTAAATCGCACCATCTCGCGCAGCGCGAAAGGCGACCGCATCGCGTTTCTATCGTGCGCATTGGGCGGGCGCAGGATGCCGATTGAGACCCCGCAGCAACTGTTTGTAGACCAAAAGCGCCTTGTTCTGCAGCTCCTTTGCGATGCAACCCTTCCGTGCCAGGACCTCGAGCTTTTCCAGATCTATCGGGAACGCGTTTTCACCCGCCCTTTGGATCACGTCCACTTCGAGGTCAACATACCTTGCCCCGTAGGGGTAGAGCTCCGTGGGGGTATTTATGTTGAAGTATTCGCCTATGGGAGAATGTTCTCTCGTAAAATAGCTGTGTCTGATATACCATTTGCCTTCCCTGACTTCAGTCAGGCAGTAGTCGCCCTTCCGGATTGGCAGGTCCAACCCGTCATAGCGGCCCCCCGAGAATTCCCGTTTGAAAACCACCTTGTTTTCGCGCACAGATTGAAGGACCCCAAGTCTCGGACGCATCGGTTTGCCCGATGGTCTTATATGCTCAAGCCTGACCATGCCTTCTTTGATTAAAGGGTCCAAAATTGCTTCCCTGAGAAGCCTCTTTTCCAGGCCCAATCCGTCTCCGGGATGCCTGCAAAATTCTATTTCCGCCGATTCGAGCAGGTCCGGGTCTACTATCTTTAACCGGTGGTGATTCTTGAGAGTCGGGACCACGCTCGATCTGACCCGGTCCAGTTTCTCCTTGGCCCAGCCGGGCAGCTCCAGATTGGCGATGACCAACGGTTCGCTGTGATCGGTCGGGAGCAAACTGACGATGATCGCGTCCAAAAGGGATTCCTGCATATGTATAAGCACCTCGCACACATGGTCTGCTTCCCCCTTGACCTCGATCCCCTGACGGTCCTCCCTGTCCTGTATCAGGACTTCATATTGCCCGGGACCTGGCAATTCCATATGAAATCGTTCCCTGATTTTTTCCGAAGGATCGACGATCTGTAACCCGGAGTCGAGCGCGAGTTTGGTAAGCGCCGTACTGTAGATTCCGCAAATCTTGACACGGGGCGGCATCGTGAACTCCTTTCAGTTGAGACCTCGTCAGAGCTCTAACCACTCACTTCACCCAAGATTATTTTCTGAAAAATCCGATCCCGTCAATGGAAATCAAGTTTTCTTTAACTTCCGTTTTGGCCCCCAGGATTTTTTCAATCAGCCACAAGTTGGATTCTATGTGATCCGTCAGGCTCGGAACGACATAGCGGCTTTGTCCGCGTGCAAGGGCCGCAAACAAAATCAATTGGTCGGCGGCAAACCGGTCAACAGTGGCCCCGGTTGAGATATCCGTAAAAAGGCCTTCCACAGCGTTCTGCGCAATTGACTCCGAACTGCGGCCGCGCTTTCCCGCCCTGTCGAATCCAAGCAGGCATCCGCCTGTGCATTGAGCCCAAAGCAGCAGGGCCGCGCCACTTTGGACGGCAGAGGTGTCCTCGACAATGTCGATGTGAGGATTGTAGCCTTTTTGCGCGAGAAGTTCGCGGCTCCTCTCAGCCATACGCTGCGCAACAGACTGTTTTGCCAGATGCGAGGCAAGGGATATGCCCCGAATACTGCGGATTTGACCACTTTTCGTCTTAACCATGGCTTTCAGAGGCACATTAGCCGGTTCGACCGTAACATCCAGTTCCCCATTTCCCTTTGGCACATATCCGGGACGGATCATATTCAGACCTACCTTGGCGCCCATCTGCCCAAGAAGCGGCGCCAGGACTTTCCCCATGTGAAACGCCGTTGGCGCATTATCCTGAAACAGGCCGCCTCTTATCGTAAAACGGGTCCTCTTCCCCGCAAAAAGAGCGAGTGGAATCAGGGTAAAGGCCATCATAGTGGCCGAACCCGCTGTTCCGATATTCCATTCCGAAACACCTGCGCTTATGGTTCCCCCTGGATAATAAGCGATCTCTTTTGACCCGACTTCGGCCCCTTCCAACCGCCCGGACGAAAGCTGAGCGCAAGCCTTGACGGCAAGCAGGTGCTGAGGCCGAAGGCCCTGCTTTTCCCGCTTCTCTCTTATCCGGACCATACGCATCGGTTGGCTTGTAAGAGAGCAGAGCGCAACTGCAAATCTCACCAGAGTGCCGCTGCCGGATTTTTCCGCGCCGTCAATTTCAATCAACGAAGCCCTCTTTCATGAGACCAGCCATGGGACATAGCGCATTTTTTCTTCTCCCTTAAATAAACATCTTTTCGACTATTGAAAGGCTGCCGGCACACCTATTGACTCTAAAACAACCCGAATTTCATTTTTGACTATTTTGAATTGATAACTATTTTCACGAGTATCGGTTACCCCGATATTTCGCAGTTTCGCCCGCCCGGTTCGTGTCCATCCGGAGACACGGGATGAGTCCCGTCACAGGTAAATTGCGGGATCGGGAAAAGATGGACATGGCCATGGTATTTTTAAACCTTTTCAGAAGGAGATCGGCATGACTCGCTCCAAATTCACACTATGGCTTCTGGCATTCCTTATCTTGATGTTTACAGCATCTTTCGCCGGAGCTGACAACGTCACCGTTATGAGCAAAGATCAACTGAAAGCAGAACTTGCCAACCCGGATGTAATCGTAGTTGACGTGCGCGTACCGCGCGACTGGGATTCCTCCCAGTGGAAAATACAGGGCGCGCGGCGGGAGTCGCCGGCCCAAGCCAGTATGGCCGGATACCCGAAGGACAAGACGATCGTTTTCTACTGCGCCTGACACAACGAGGCTACCAGCGCCCGTGTGGCGCAACAATTCGCAAGCGCAGGTTTCAAGAAACTCGCAGTACTCAAAGGCGGGTGGAACGAATGGTATGACGCCAAGTACCCGGTAGAGAAAAAATAGCAGGTCCCTTACAGAAGACGGATGTCGGATGTCGGAGAGCCGGTTTTTATTTTTGATTTCCGATTTCCGATATCCGCTTATCGGTGGTTCTATCGAGCATGGCCCTCGTCAGGCTACAGAAACCTTCATGGTCGGGCCCAAAATCGATCCCTATTTCGGCCACCGAGACTGCATCCCTGTAAGGAAGCGGTATACGGACGGCATCCTTTGCCGTAGTGATAATCACCCCGGCGCCGTGTGCGGAAGCGGCGTGAAAGATCCTCGAAAAATCACCGGCCGTGTATCTGTGATGGTCCGGAAAGCCAAATGAGACGCAAATCCTTATCCCGGCCTGTCGAATGTGGCTAAAAAAACCCTCGGGCCCGGCAATTCCTGCGAAAACAACAGCCGTGCGATCCCAAATCTCTTTTGGATCGAAGACCGGTCCGCCTTTTCTCAGGCTGATTCCTCTTACCTTGTGCCGGCACGCAAAAACCGGTATGCCGGGGAAAAAGCGTTCGAGCATATCTTTTAGCGGCGCCGCATCGGCGTCTCTGTCTACGTGGGTAATTACAAAGGCATCAGCCCTTTTAAGGTTCGAAGAGGGTTCTCGGAGAGGGCCCGCAGGCAGGACAAACCCGTTTCCGAAAGGACTGCGGCAGTCGAGCAGAACGATATCCAGGTCACGGTCGAGCGCAAGGTGCTGAAAACCATCATCGAGCACAAAGACATCCCCTGCGCTGCCGGCCAGGGCCGCCTTGCCCGAAGCCGCCCTGTCCTTCCCAACCCAGACGGGCGTCGCCGGCAGGTGCTCCGATATCATCACAGGTTCGTCGCCGAAAAGACCGGAGAGTTCTGCCGGGCTGCCGGACAGGGGCACGCGTCCGGGGCTGTTCCCTCTTCTTCCATATCCCCTGGTCAAAACAACGGGATGAAGCCCAATTTTGAGCAGAAACTCGCACATCCAGATCGCCACCGGCGTCTTTCCGGTCCCTCCGGTGGAGAGATTTCCAATGCTGATAACCGGCGCAGGCAGTTTGACCAGTTTTTTTCGGCGTCTTGCCTGATCTTTTTGCAGTGCTTTTTCATAGAGCCCGGAAGCAGCTCTAAGGAGCGCCGGGGGGCCTTGCGCAAAAGCCGATCGCGTGCCGGCCTCCGGAACTTGAATGCCTGCAGGGTACCATGATCTGAGTATTCGCCGGTTTGCCGCTTCGTACAGATTTGCTTTGAAACCGCAAATAGTCTTCATCAATCCCGGATAGAAATACGTTATCACTTCGCACCCTTAGCATGATTCTTCGCTGCTTTGCCGGCCATGGCCCTTATTTCGGCTGCCCGTTCCCTGATTTCGGTTAGGCAGCTCTGCATTTGGGCCCACCCATGCCAGAAGGAATAATCCGGACTGCCGTGAAACGCCCCCTGGAATGCTGCCATCCTGTATTCATGAAACATCGAGAAAAGCTTTTGCTCGATGACAGTCGGCGCGTTTTGCATGGCGAGAAGGTCGGGAAACTCGTAAGAGTAGCTTTCGGGCTTTTTAAGCAACCCATCCTGATAAAGAGCGGCAACCGTGCGTATCCCTTCGGCCATCAATGCGTCCGACTCCCGGATAATCTGATCGCCTTTGTCCAGTTCGGCCCTTGCGAAATTAACCGAATGACATTCGTTGCAGATCTTAAGATCTTTCTCCCGTTCGGCCTGCCAATCCTCTTCCTTAAACCTCAGAAACTTATAGGTCTCAAAAACAGCCAGCCTGGGAGTCGGCTTCCCCGTGGGGTCAAAAACTCCAAGTGCCTGCAGGATAGCAGCTCGATCCTGTGCCCACTGGGCGTCCTGAGGATAGGGCAGGCGCAAAGCCAGATATCCCCAGGCCGTCATGTTCGCATGGTCTCCGTCCTGGAAATGGCAGCTCTGGCAGGTGGGGGCCGCTGAGTCTTCCGGGAGCATTCTGCTCTGCTTGAGCAAAAACCGCACCCCGTGCTTCGATGATGAGTACATCTCCCACTGCGGAGATTCCACTCCCGTGTGGCAGGTCCTGCAAGCCTGCGGAGACTTCGCTTCATCGACCGAGAAAAGATGCCTCGTATGGCAGGCGTCGCACGAACTCGCCCCAAAGCCCGATCCTTTCTCCATCAAGCCTTTTACCTCCCATTCGGTTTTAAGGCCAACCCTATGGCAGGCCCAGCAGCCTTTGAGCCCCTCCAACTGAACCGTTGGCTGCCAGTGAAGGTTAGGCATGGCTTTCATTGCGCCCCAGGCAAGAGCGTGCTTTCCCTTGCCGAACTGCTCGGCCTGGACGGCATGACACTTTGCGCAGACCTCCGCGCCGGCGATCCCGGCGTTGGCTGCATCAACCATCGAATTGTGTCGGTCGCCGTGGCACTTGGAACAGCCTACATCATTGGCGCTGTGCTTGCTCAATTGCCAGTCCACCACAATGCCGGGAGTGATGCGGGCGTGGCAGTCCGCGCATGAGTCTTCTGCCTGCACAGGCGGCTGAGCCGGCTCCACGGCTTGAGTGCTTTCCTTTACCTCCTGAGAACACACTGTCCGCATACCAAAAAAAATTAGAACAATGATCGGGAACGAGAAAAGAAAAAACCGCCGCATTAACACCTCCACCTCGCGCGATTCACCGCAGGCGCAGAGAGACGAATTCCACCACAGAGACGGGACATGGTCCGGTCAAGGAGAGGGCACAGAGAGAAACGCAGTGGAAACGGAAAACAGGCCCTAAAAAGAGCGGGCAAATGATTTTTCATTTTAAAGACCCCCCGCGCTCCACGGAGTTCCGGTCTCACGCGAAAGCCTGTACACCCAACGGGAAAATTGTCCGGTAGTCAATCCGGGTGGTCTATATCACCTTGTCGCTACCAGGACGCTTATATCACAAGCTGTAGGGAAGTCGAAAAAAAGACTAAGAGCGATTTAACGCAGATACGGAGAGATGGAGGACGGAAGGCGGAGCAGGGAGCAAGAAGCGGGAAGCGAGAAGCTAGGAGCGGAGGGCGGGAGGGACGATAGGCTTGGTTTCACGCGGAGGCGCGGAGGGCGGAAGGGGCACTGCTGAGGTGATCATCCGGGCTTCAATTTCGTCAAGATGTCTGCAATTCTGTTCGCGGCGTCGGATGTGGCCGGCAGGGATATCGCAGGAAGGGCCGCTGTTTGGACAACCTTCACCCCTCACTCTTCACCAATCCTCGCGGCCCCAACCAGAAACCAGCAAAGACAGTTATGGCAGGACATATCTTCTAAGTTGACAACATTAGGACCGACGCAGACCCAAAAGTCATCATATGCAAGTCATATATTTTCTAGCTGACCTCGCTCCGAACATTTTTATGTTGGCAAGGAACAGCAACTTTCCATGGGACTCGGCTGATCGGGATTCTCTGGATCTGTTACGTACAGTGGCAAGGAGATGTGTTGACTAGCGCTGAGCCTGAACAGATGTCGATTCAGGGATTTGGAACATACAGTGCCGAAAAATATGAATTAAGCGGTAATAAAATCCGGCAGGTTAAGCCGCACCATGCAGTGGCCATCGCATCCTGGTTGCCTGAAACCTCCACAAACAATTCTATCATGCATCGCGCCATATTTTGCTTAGAGGCGCTCGCGCAACCGATCGATCCTGTGGTAGGTTTCCTTTAGAATTTTCTATGGTTCATAAAATACCTGTAAAAAGCTAGTTGGACCATGCCGTTGGAAATACAGCCGTTGTGAATTAAGCCCGGAATCTCATGCAAGGCGAACCGAACTACCTCGATATCCTCCCCATCGTCCGGTTGTGGCTCGCAGGTCGGTCGAGCATTGCTTGCAAGGACGAAAAAACCCCGGTTCTTCAATACAGCGGGCTGAGGAAAACAGGACCCTAATAACACATAATCCTGGGCTTCATAACCGGTTTCCTCCATTAGTTCACGTTTGGCGGCGGCTTCAGGGGAAGCATCGCCGGGATCGATCAGACCTCCTGGCAGTTCCAGGCAAACTGTTTCAATCCCGTGGCGGTACTGGCGAACCATGACCACCTCGCCCTTAGCGGTCAAGGGTAAAACCATGACCCAGTCCCTAATGCAAATCGTCTTGACTTCCATAGCTGTGCCGGTCCTGGGCGACTGGACAATTCGAGTCTGAATCTTGAAAATTCTATGGTCCTCAGGTGGCTTTCGCTCCAATGTTTTCCATTTCCCGATCAATTATGAAAACCTCCATTCTTATGAAAAGTATGCTGGGGGTTTAAAGCTTGTGTGCTTTTGTGGCCAGAATTGTTCCCACCAGCGTGCCGATATCTTGAGGGGGAGCATCACCTGTTCGCAGTTGTTCCAGCATATCCACGATAGCCTGGGCAGGAGGTGACAGTTGCTGATTCTTCAGGTAGGCGATATACACATCCAACGAAGGACGATGGCCATTGAGCTGAACCGTTGTCAATTTCTTGTCGGAGATCTCCTGGGCCACGCTGACACCGACCAAAAAGGAAACTCCTTCTCTCTGCATGACAAGTTGCTTGATAAGCTCGATATTGCCGCTTTCCATAAGGATGTTTGGGACACACTTATTGACTTCGAACAACTCATTTACAGCATGGCGCGTCCCTGAGCCTGATTCCTTCATGAGTATGGGCTCCCTTGCCAATTGCTCAAAAGAGATACTCCTGTAAGCAGCCAGTGGATGTGAAGGAGAAAGAATCAAAATCAGCTCTTCACGTCTGAATGGTGTGAAGCTGACCTCTTCCTTGCTGATAACCTTGCTTGTAACAGCAACATCATTTTTGAACTCAAGAAGGTCCAGAATCATATCTTGTGAAGATCCCTCATTGAGGGCTATCTTAATATTAGGGTAAACTTTTAGAAAATGGGATAACAGGGAAGGCATAAGGAAACGGGCGTATGTCTTGGTAGTACCCACTCGCAGCATACCCACAGATAATTTCAACATTCCGTTCATTGCGTTTTCTATCGTTTTTTCATATTCAAAGATCTTGCATACGTGTTCGTAAAGAATGCGGCCTTCATAGGTGAGATATACTTTGCGTCCCTTTTTCTTGAACAGGGCTAAATTGCAGATTCTTTCCAGTGATTTTATCTGAGCAGTTACAGCAGGTTGAGTGATGAAAAGCTCTCTTGCGGCCTGAGTGAAATTCTGAGATTTGGCTGCGTGGTAAAAGGCCCTGAGCTGGTTGAAGTTAAGCATGGCAACTACCCCTGTGCTAATGAATTCATCATGCTCTGCGAGGTGGCCCCCACTCCGTCACCCCGGCTCAAAAGCCCTGCAGGGTGACGGTCGTAATGGAAACCACCTGCGGTCCTTTTCATGAATCCCGCATCCCGCAGCTCCTATCCCGGATCGTCCACCCATCCGCCATCCCACCTGCGGGCCTTTTTATGGTTTAGGGTGTCTCACAGGGACATGAGAGACTGCGGTGAACTGTTGCGCTTCGGGTATAATAACTCAAATTTATCGATAACATAACCGTAACTGAATTGACAAGTTTTTCTTATGGATGTATTCTTTCCGCTGCGTTGTGGAAATGCTCCATATGGATCTTTTAACTTCGCGTCTTCGCCTCTTCGCGTGAAAATACCTCGATCTTACGCAGGTAGGTGGCTGATAATGGGTGAGTCGATAAGCAGGTTCAAGGTGGAAGAAGGCGGATTTGTCACAGAGGCAGTGCTGCAGAAATTGGGCAAGGATTATCTCTTATCCCTCTGGGGAGGTGTCGCGCATATAGGAGCTGTGGCCATGGCCCAGCCAAGGCCAAGCCTTGCGGATCCTGCACGACTATCAGCCACTGCATCTGTCTTCTGCTATGTCGGGCACAAGGAGGATGAGATAGTGAAATCAGTCTCGGAAAGGCTTGCATCGGCACTGGGAGCAAAAGTCGTGGTGGCCGCAGGCCTGCACTGGGATAATCTCACCCCTCACGGAATTGAGCAGGTTAAAAAAAACGTGGTCAAGTTGGTGGATTTAATCATCGAGAAGAAGAATAAAGGTTCTTGTTCAAATCCTCCTCTCGTTTCTTAAGCTCTTCGCGAGCCAGCCTATGAGCTGATTTAGTAAAGAACCAACTTCCCGCTGCTTTGTGCAGCCCGGCCAGGTATCTGCGCGGTTCACTTTTGAACCACTCCAAACCGATGGCGAATCCGGTTCTGGATACGCGGAACAACTTATCGGAATCTTTTACTATCATATCGTCAATGTCTGTTGCATCCATTCTCGAATCATGTCCATCAATAGTTTGCTCAATTTTACGAATCAGATCTTGAGGATAATTCATTTCACTCAAAATCATTCTCGCGATTCGTGCCCCTTCAATTTCATGCTGTCTTGCGAGATCTGGCTCTTTTACCCGGGGCCCGAATGCCTGCAACTGCTTATCCTCCGGAACTGTGGACCATCCCACGTCATGGAGTAAAATCGCAGGGATGACGACGGAGGGATCGCCTCCTTCCATAGATAAAAGATATATTGCATATCGATAAGATATAATGGTGTGGATGCTATTGTGCCTCGTGCGAAGAAACGGTCCCGCTTTTTCGAAGATGGATTTGTGAAGATCATTTTCAATCTCGCCAACATCTGCGACATCAAAATACTTTATTTCCATGATCTCGGTTGTCCTTCCTCAACGTCATCTAACAAACGATATATGTATCGATTCCCGACCTATGGCCCTGTACCATGCAATCCTTAAGCGCTTATCCATTATACACTGATTGCAAAGCAATTATCAATGTTGTTGCCATAATACATGTTTATAGGTAGTATCAATTTAATTGATTTAACAGTTTTTTCTTATCGTTTCACCCTTAGCAGGATGCTGAAAAAGGATTGGAATTCTCACTTTACACTAAAAACCCCGTGGGGCCGTCACTCCGGCGAAAGAACCCGTGTTTTTAGTGTTATTTTCTCACCGGCAGGCCCTTTTTCAGCACCTGTTAATCTGCATTGAAAATTCACATCGAATCGTCTGCATTGATTCGGTTCTTCCTCCTTTTGTGGAATTGACCGCTGCCTGTCAGCGCTCCTGCTGACTCAAAAAAGGTCTCCGCGTACTTGCGCAGGGGACAGAGTGAATCATGGAAGCGTGAGAACTTTTCGTGCTGTCTGAGATCCGTACTTTTTGGTTTCGACCTTAGTTTTTTCGATCCTCGAGTCAATCCATAAGCTATACTTATAGATAACATAATTCTTATTGAGTTGACGAATTATTCTTATTGATTTACTCTTACGCCCAGGTGATGCAAAACCTACTAACCTGATTTTGATCCGTCTCCTTGCTCCCGTGGCGCGCTGGCCATTCATACAGACTTCGTTTCCTAGCCCTCGGTATTTCATTGAACCTGCGGATCTCGATCTGAATGGATTTCTATTCTCAGTTGGCTATTCGTAATGAACCACCGTGCTGCTCCAGCATCGGCAAGGTAATGGAAGTAGTATGAGTAAAATGGGTACAACTGCAAAAAAATGTTTTGGGTTCTCGTCACCTGTCGTTTGTAATGGAGATTTACTTCTGAGTAGCGTAACCCGTTTAGGCCCAATCAGACAGGAGGTGTGCTATGGGAGACCAGAAATTCCCTTCGCCCCATGAGATCGAAACGATACCCGGCACCGAAGGGTGGCAAAGGATGTATCCTTACCATTATCTATTCTCAACTCAGAACGAGGAGCGAAAAGCCTACGAAGAGAACATGTTTTGGTTCAATGACGGACTGCATTATCCGGAGCCTATGTACCCGTTTGATATCATTTGGGATGAAGCATGGTTTCTGGCTTTGTCCCAGTTCAACACGCGCATTTTCATGGTGCCTCCTGCCATGGGTGTAGACCATCGTATCATAAACGGCAACATCTATATTACTCCGGTGCCGGTGTCCGACCCTGCTGAAATCCAGGCGCGTATTCCCCAATTCATGGAACGTGCCGGTTACTATTATGAACACTGGGACGAGCTCCATGAGAACTGGGAAAAGAAAATGCGGGAGATCATAAATGATCTCAAATGTCTTGAGGTCAAAACCCTCCCCCAGATGGAAGATCTTTCAGTAGTGAGAGAGGGGCTGGGGATCTCCAGCGGTTACGAGCTCCTTGCAAGCTATGATAAGCTAATAGATCTTGGCATTCGCTGCTGGCAATATCACTTTGAATTCCTGAACCTCGGGTATGCCGCCTATGTAACTTTTGTGGACTTCTGTTCAAGGGTTTTCCCCGATTTACCGCTTCAAAAAATTAGTCAAATGGTTGGCGGCGTCAACGTCATTATCTATCAGCCTGATGAGGAATTGAAAAAGCTGGCCAAGTTGGCCATGCAAACAGGGCTGGGCGATCAGATCCTGAGCGCGGGATCAATCGATAATGTCACCCGTCAACTCAGCTCATCTGAGAGTGGGCGCAAATGGCTGGCCGCCTGGGACGCCGCCAAAGACCCATGGTTCTATATCTCCACCGGGACGGGCTGGTACCATCACGATGCCTCCTGGAACGACGATCTGAATGTCCCGCTCAATTCTTTGCGCGTCTATATCGAGAAATTGAAACAGGGCCATGCCATAGATCGCCCTCTGGGGAATATCCAGGCGGAGCGCGAAAGGCTGGTTAAAGAATACCGCGGCCTGCTGCAAACTGATGAAGACCGGAATACCTTCGATCAGCTCCATGGTACGTCCAAACTGGTGTTCCCTTATGTTGAAAACCACCTGTTCTATGTGGAACACTGGTTCCATTCGATATTCTGGAACAAGATAAGAGAAGTGGCCGCGATCATGAAAGATCACGGGTTCATTAACGACATCGAAGACATCTGGTACTTCAAACGCTCTGAAATCAAGGACGCCCTCTGGGACCTGGTAACGGGCTGGGCCACAGGAAGCAAAGCTTACGGTCCGTTACACTGGCCCAAGGAAATTGAATGGCGCAAGGGCGTATACCAGAAATTCAAGGAATGGACCCCGCCGCCGGCAGTCGGCAAGCCTCCCGAAACCATTACCGAACCCTTCACGATCGTTCTGTGGGGGATCACCAACGAAAGCATGTCTGCCTGGGCAAAGCTCAGAGAAATCGGAGACCCGGATCAAGTGACCGAACTTACCGGATTTGCAGGGTCGCCCGGTGTGGCCGAGGGTATAGCGCGGGTGTGCAGATCGGTTAAGGAAATCGACCAGTTGCAGGATGGAGAAATCCTTGTTGCACCTACAACCTCTCCTTCCTGGGCGCCTGCTTTCCAGAAGATCAAGGCCTGCGTCACGGATGTTGGCGGTATCATGTGTCACGCCGCCATAGTCTGCCGCGAGTACGGAATGCCGGCAATTGTTGGTACCGGACAGGCTACATCTATCATTAAGTCCGGCATGCAGATCAAAGTGGATGGAAATACCGGTAAGGTGGACATAGTGAGATGAACCGATGGCAGTGTGTCATCCGCAAACAGCGGACGACACACTGCAGTTTTAGATGGAAGCCACTGGTCTGTAGAAAAGAGATAGCCAATGGAACAAAGACAAAAATATGTACTTTGGTTCCAGGAATGCGACATATCTTCTGCCCCAATTGTTGGCGGAAAATGTGCCAGCCTGGGAGAATTGCTGAAAGCACAGATTCCGGTGCCACCCGGATTCACAGTAACTACTGCAACTTACAACCGTTTCATCGAGGAAAACAAACTCGATCAGGAAATCAAGCGTTTGCTCAAGCCGGTTCGACCGGAGGACACTGCCAGCGGGGAGGCGGCCAGCCAGGCTATTCGGAAAATTATCGAAGACAAACCCATAAGCGTCGAACTGGAAGATTATATCGGTGAATTTTACCGTCTTCTTTCCAAGCGCTGCCAAGTCCCCGCAGTGCCGGTTGCCGTTCGCTCCAGCGCCACAATGGAAGACCTTCCCGGAGCAAGCTTTGCCGGCCAGCAGGACACATACTTATGGGTCAGGGGAATAGACGGCATTCTCCATCACGTCCGCAAGTGCTGGTCGAGCCTTTTTACCGCCCGTGCCATTGCTTACCGCAAGAAGATGGGGTTTGCAGAACAAGCAGTCTCCATTGCGGTAGGAATTCAAAAGATGGCCAATGCATGGACCGCCGGGGTCATGTTTACCCTGAATCCTGCAAACGGAGACAGGTCCACAATCGTTATCGACGCCAACTGGGGATTTGGAGAAAGCGTGGTAAGCGGCCTGTGCACGCCGGACAATTTCCTGGTCAACAAAGTGACAATGGAAATTGTGAAGCGCACGATTTCGGCCAAGGAATGCTTCTTCACAACCAATTTTGAAACCCAGATGGTCGAACAACACCAATGTCCGGCGGAACGAGCCTGCAATCAATGCATAATTGACCAGGAGGCTATCGAACTGGCTCGCATTGGCAAGCTGATCGAAGAGCACTACTGCAAACCCATGGATATCGAATGGGCCATAGATAAGGACCTGCCTGCAAGTGGGCGGGTACTGATCCTCCAGAGCCGTCCAGAAACGGTGTGGAGCGGCAAGAAAGCCGAACCCGTATGCAAACCTAAACTGTCTGCCATGGACCATATCGTTTCCGGCCTGCTCGCGGGCAAAAAAGTGAAATAAGGCCACCTATCACGGAGGGTAGTTCCCAAATGAACAGCATGAGAGATTTCGTTGCAGAGGGTGAGAAACTGGGACTTGTCAAGCGCATTAAAGCGGAGGTGGACTGGAACCTCGAACTGTCTCATATTGCCAAGCTGAACGAAGAGGCCGCAGGTCCGGCGCTACTGTTTGAAAATGTAAAAGGATATAATACTCCTGTAATAACCAGCGTCTGCACAACTACTCAACGGCTGGCGCTGATAATGGGTCAGTCCGCCGATTCCGGACTGACGGATCTTTACCAGGCTTGGGCTAGGCTGGGAGACAATAAGATTGCGCCAAAGCTGGTGGATAAAGACAAGGCTCCCTGCAAAGAAAACATAATAATGGGCAAAGATGTCGACCTTTTCAAATTTCCTGCGCCCAAGTTCTACCCCCTGGACGGCGGACGATTTTTCGGGACGGCTCACTTTTTCATTACCAAGGACCCGGAGACCGGCTGGGTGAATCTGGGCACTTACCGGGCCCAGTTGCTGGGAAAAGACAAGCTCGGCACTCAGTTTATAAAGGGAAAGCATGCCGATATCATGCTGAAAAAGTACCAGGCCATGAAAAAACCCATGCCTGTTGCCTGTATTATCGGCTGTGATCCGTTGCTGTTCATTGTCGGGGCGGCCCGTGTTTCGGCCTTTGTATCGGAATATGAAGTTGCCGGGGGTATTCGCGGCGAAGCAATAGAGGTGGTGAATGGCGAGACAGTAGATTTGCCTGTCCCGGCAAGTGCCGAGATCGTGGTGGAAGGGGAGGTCGATGCAGACAAATTCATGGATGAAGGGCCATTCGGCGAATACACCGGGTACTATTCCGGCGTGGGCACCGATCCTCGCAACTTTGTTGATGTGAAATGCGTTACTTACCGCAACAATCCCATTTTCTGGGGCACTACAGTAGGGCGCGCCGTAACCGATACTCACATGACGATGGCGCTCTCCTATGGGGCCACGCTCTGGCAGCAACTGCTGGCCATGAAAATTCCGGGACTCAAGGGAGTCTACTGTCCGCCGGAAGGTTCAGGTCGCTTTCTGGCTATCATCTCCATTAAACAAATGTATCCGGGGCACGTGGACCAGGTGCTCACAGCAGCCATATCCACTGAAATGGGAGCCTATGGATTAAAAACGGTCATCGTGGTGGATGAAGACATCGATCCATGGGATATCCCTCGCGTTATGTACGCTCTTAGCTTCCGTTTTCAGCCCAACCGCTCCCAGGTGATCAAGCGCGGCCGTTCTACTCCTCTCGACCCGTCGCTTCCAATCGAAGCCAGGGAAATCACCGGTCGCCTGCTCATGGACGCCACGATTCCTTATGAATGGAAACAAAAACCGATTCCGATCGAATTGGATCCTGAAATGGTGAAGCGTGTAAAAAGCCGGTGGGCCGAACTGGGCCTATAAAGATATTTCCATATGGAGGCAATTAGTTGAAGCCGATCAGATATAACAACGAAATGATACAGGAATTTTTGGATGAGGGCCACTGGACCCAGGAACTATTCTCCGATTTTTGGGATCGCAATGCACGTGAATTCGGCGATAGAGAAGCACTGGTTGATTCAAAGTACCGCCTGACTTGGTCCGAGGCTAAAAAGCTTGCCGACGCCATCGCCGTTTCCTGGGTGGAGATGGGCATCCCCAGGGATGCACGCATTATCATCCAGTCTCCAAACTCCGTCTTTGGTTTTCTGTCCCGCATCGCCTGTGAAAAAGCCGGCTGCATTTCTCTTACGGTTTATCCTTACCTTAGAGAACGCGAACTGGAATACATGGTCGAGCGCACCGAAGCTAGCGCTGTAGTAATCCCGCATGTATATCGCAAATTTGATTACCTGGAGATGTACCGCGAGCTCCAGAAACGTTTCCCCCACCTGAAACATTTTTTCCTCTTCGATGATGAGGTCCCCAGGGGCGCCCCCGAGGGCACCTATTCCATAACCAGGATGGCTCACGACCGGTCGGCCCGCCCTGTAGACGGAAAGGTGCTGGCGGCCAGGCGGTTTAGCGCGACTGGTGACGTAGCGCTTTTGACGACGACATCAGGCACCACCGGGATACCCAAGCTGGTTGAATGGCCCACCGCTCCTAGGCTTTGCACCTCGAAGGGACGTGTGGATATCTGGAACCTCACCAGTGACGATATTACTGTGGCCATAGCACCCCATGCCGGTGGCGCAGCTGGGACCCTCACCTATTTTGCAGCGCCTCTGGCGGGCGCCAAGACAGTGATGCTGGAGGAATTTTCGCCCGAAGAGGCACTGGCCCTGATCGAGAGGGAGAAAGCCACGGCAATAGGAGTAGTGCCTACCCATCTGGTGCGTATACTGGAATGCGATACCTCAAAATATGACCTGAGTTCACTTCGCTTCATCCGCTCCGCAGGCGGCTACCTGCCCCCGCAGGTTGCCGAGGAAGCCGAAATCGCGCTTAAAGCCTCCATCACCAGTGACCTTGGCACCCAGGACATGGGGTCAGTTTCGGGATGTCGCGTCGAGGACAGTAAAGACCTGCGCCGCCGCACCGTAGGGCGAATGCTCCCCGGAAATGAGGTTCGCCTCGTAGACAAGGACACCGGCAACGAAGTATCCGACGGTGAGCCTGGCGTACTCTACTTCAGGGGCCCCCATGCACCTGCCGGCTATTACCGGGACGAGCAGTTGACTTCAACGGTATTCGACCCTGAAGGCTGGACTACCACTGGAGATATCGTCAAGTTCGACCAGGGTTGCCTGTGGATACTGGGACGCGCCAAGGACATGATTATTCGAGGCGGCCAAAACCTTTACCCGGCGGAGATCGAGGGCTTGCTAAACGATCATCCCAAGGTGTCAGCCGTAGCCGTTGTGCCGTATCCGGACCGCGAAATGGGAGAGCGCGCGTGTGCGTATGTGATCCCGAAGCCGGGCCATGCTTTTGCTTTCGAAGACATGGTCGAATTTCTCAAATCCAGGAAGCTTGCAATGTTCAAGGTGCCTGAGCGCCTGGAACTGGTCAGTGAATTGCCCGCTGTCGGCGATTCGGGCAAAGTAAACAAAGAAGCCTTGAAAAAGGATATCGCCGAAAAAGTTGGCGCCGGACGCTAAACGCATGAGGAGAACAGGCATGCTCATCATCAATTGGATGCAAAAAGACCCGGTAACCATCAACAGCGACATGACGGCCAGTCGTGCACGTGAGCTTTTCGATGAACTCAAGGTTCCATTTTTACCGGTGGTCGATGATGGCAAGCTTCGCGGCATTCTGGCGCGCCGCGATATTCGCCAGGCTGCTTCCTTCGTGCTTGCTTCTCAGAGCGTGCATGAGATGAACTTTTTTAATACCCGAATGAAGGTTAAAGATTTGATGGTCCGCAATCCCATTACTCTGAGCGTTAACGATACAGTGGAAACGGCTTTGGAAAAAGGCGTCAACCTGGGCCGCGGCTTTTTCCCGATTATGGACGGGGATAAGCTTGCAGGAACTATTAGCGACCGTGACATCTTCAAAACTTTCTACCAACTGCTCGGGGTCAAAGAGAAAATGTGCGGAATAACCATTGAAGGCGACGATTTTACCCAGGCGACCGGCAATGAGATTGTGCGGACCGTTTGCTCAGCCGGTGCGACGCTCCACAGCTTCTTCATGCTGCAAGAACCTCAGACCGGGAAGAAGCGAATCGTTATGCGGCTTAGAACGTCCGAACTGTCTGCAGTCCTCGCTGCACTTCGAGAAAAGGGGTTCCGGATTATTGAGGCTATTAACCGGTCTTTACCTACTGACGATCCAACAAACTGACTCACGGGCCCTCCGTTCTTGAGGTGAAAAGTGAAAAAACGTATAATAGTCGGAATTTCCGGCGCAAGCGGCGTCATATATGGAGTTCGGTGTCTGCAACTACTTAAGCGGACGGACTATGAAACGCACCTTATCATTTCAGAAGCCGGCAAACTGAACATCCAGATCGAAACCTGCTACACGGCCGATGAAGTCACGGCGATGGCGGACTTTGTCCATGACCACAATAACATGGCGGCCTCCATCTCCAGCGGATCATTTATTACGTCCGGCATGGTTGTGGTGCCCTGCACGATCAAGTCGCTGTCGGGAATCGCCAATTCTTACAGTGACAACCTGCTTGTGCGCGCTGCTGATGTAGTACTGAAGGAAAAACGCAAGCTTTGTCTCGTAGTCAGAGAAACACCCCTTCATAAAGGGCATTTGCGCCTGTTAAGCCTGGCCGCCGATATGGGAGCACATATCTTGCCTCCGGTGCCGTCCTTTTATCATCATCCAAAGACCATCGAAGATATTATTGATCAGACCATCGGAAAGATATTCGACTACTTCGGCATTGAGCACGCTCTGTTTCAAAGATGGAGCGGTGAGATCACCGAACAAAGGATGCAGAAAAGCTCTGGGGCATGTCGGCAAGGGTGAGGAGAGCAAGAGTGAAGCTGCCGTGTCAAAAGGAGGGCGCCAAGAAAGTGCGTTCTGAACAAACACTCCCCATTTAAGTATGAAGTGTTGTATTCCGCATCTCACCCCCCGAATCGACAACTCCGTGTTCAACGACAAACTGTAAAGTCCCCTGCAGGGGGTTGACGGCGGCGGGAGACTACTACCTGTTCAATGATCGGCCCGCCCCAGTCCGGCAAGACAATGTTTGCTCAGCACTATCGAAGCCTGGTAATTAGTTCGTCAACATCGAGAAAAATAGTTGGAGAAGTAAACACATCTCCTGGACATTGAGAAATGGTACGCCGAAATCCTTGCTATTTCATATGTCCGGCAGCAGAGGTCTACGCGCGGGATCAATATGCTCGGAAGATGGGTGAAGTGAGAAGCGGGAAGAGTTTTTAGTTTTGAGTTGTTAGTTTTTGGTAACTCAAGACTGAAAGCCAAAATCGGGAAGGGTAAAGTTTCTGCTGCTTGCTCCCCGCTCCCTGTTCCCTGCTCCCTGCTTCTTGCTCCCTGTTCGAACTATTTTTATTGTGGTATGGTTAAACAACAACTTCGTTTCCGGAGGGGTTCCGTTTGAAATCATCGAATCCAGGCGCAGTATTGAGCTTTGCCCCTGATGCCGGCCCCAGCGGCGGCAAAGTATCGGGGCCGGCCCTCGAGAAGCTTTACGGCCATTACAATCGTTTCGAGCATATCCACCCCGATCCCCTGGAATTCGTCTACCTCTATGACACAAAACCCGACAGGGAGTTGAGCGCATTCATCGCTTCGGCGCTTGCATACGGCCGGGTGAGGCAGATCCTGCGGAGCGTGCGGTCCGTTCTTGACATCATGGGTCCAAGCCCATCGTCTTTCCTGCGAGAAAACCGGCATGCCGCCATCAGGAAGGCATTCAAGTTTTTCAAACACCGTTTCACCACGGGCGAGATCCTGTCCGACCTGCTGGTAGCTCTTAGAAAAATAACCCTGGAATATGGGTCTTTAGAGTCATGCTTCCTGGCTGGATTTAGTGAACATGACCCAAACATTCTCCCGGCCCTTACCGGATTGGTAAAAAAACTGGAGCGGGCATGTGGACGAATGATCCCGATGTTTTTACCTTCACCTGAGGGAGGCAGCGCATGCAAGAGGCTAAACCTCTTTTTGCGGTGGATGGTGAGAAGTGACAACGTCGATCCTGGAATATGGCAAAGCATTCCCGCCTCTCACCTGATAGTCCCGCTCGACACTCATATGCACAGGATCGCCTCAGCCATGGGACTAACATCACGAAAACAGGCGGACATGCGTTGCGCCATTGAAATTACGGACGCTTTCAGCGCAATCCGCCCCGACGATCCAGTCCGCTACGATTTTGCCCTTACCCGTCTGGGCATAAAACCGGGGACGGCGTCAACCAAACTTTTTTCATCGCTACTGCCGATCGGAGGGCAAAGATGAAGGACTGTGACATAAAGCTTTACGCTCTGACCACCTGCATCCACTGTAAAGATACAAAGGAGTTTCTGGATAAATGCGGTGTGGATTACGATTGTGTAAACGTCGATAAGCTCGAGGGCGACGAGAGGCGCCAGATGATCGAGGAAATCAAAAAAGCCAACCCCGGGTGCGCCTTCCCGATGCTTATGATCGGCTCCAAGGTCATCATCGGATTCAAAAGAGACGAGATAAAGGAGGCGCTGAACCTGGAATGAACGTCGAGCAGCTCTACGAATTTTTGAAAAAGACCCAGGAAGCTAAAGGATATTTCTTCCATAAGGATAAGACCAGGGTTTTCAATCTGCTGCAAGGGCTGCTTGACAACAGGGAGCGGTACGGATACATGTGCTGCCCGTGCAGGCTGGCGGCCGATGACCGCGAGTGGGACCGCGATATAATCTGCCCCTGCGTATACAGGGAGCCCGATGTTGCGCAATATGGGAGCTGTTACTGCGGGCTCTACGTCTCAAAACAGTGGAATGATGAGACAATCCCGCATTCATACGTAAACGAAAGGCGCCCGCCGGAGAAGGTCTTCGCGAAGTTCTGATGCCAAGTTGCTTTCATCGAGCGCCTGGTAACTCCAGGCTCCGCCAGGTGGGGGAATGATTTCTCACTTTAAATATGCCCCGCACCCCCGCAGGATTTCGGCCACGCGCGAACGCGCGAGACCGACCGCTCGGCACTGTCGGCGGCGGTCCCGCGTACGCGGGGCTTGCTGCCGACAGTGCCACATAGATCACGAGGCTCCGCCAGGCGGATGGGGTGTGGGGGGCACGGCTCCCCACGCTTTTAGAAAGCATTACTCGATACTTTCTTGAAGGTGCCATGACAGAAAAAGGGAGATCGAAATTATGACCGGGTCCTGGCCGGGTTTCCCAAGAGCGCTTTTCCATATAAGCTGCGCACTCGCGGTGCTTTGCAGCCTTGAGGGTTGCGGCCCGTCGGCGCCCAACCGGGTGCAGGGCTATGTCGAAGGGGAGTATGTGTATGTCTCCTCTCCGCTCGCAGGTACTCTTGAATCATTGTACGTGCAGCGCGGCAATCAGGTCAAAGAGGGAGACGCCCTTTTTGCACTTGACAGCATACCGGAAAAAGCAGCCCTGGACGAAGCGGAACGCCGTGTTGCGCAGGCCGGAGCAAACCTGCAGGACGCAAAAAAAGGCAAACGCCCATCGGAAATTGAATCCCTCAAGGAGCAGATGAAGCAGGCCCGGGCTGCGCTGGTGCTTTCGGAAAAAGAATTTGCCCGCCGTGAAAATCTTTTCGCCGCCACGGCTATTTCGGCGGAAATGCTCGATCTTGCGCGCTCCACCAACGATCAGAACCGGCACCGGATATCACAGTTGGAAGCCGATATAACAACGGCGCAGCTCGGCTCGCGCGTCGATCAGATTTCGGCCGCTGAGGCCGCCATGAGAGCACAGGAAGCCGCACTGGCAAGGGCGCAATGGGAACTCTCACAAAAGCAGCGGTTCGCGCCTCGGGACGCTCTGGTTTTTGACACTCTCTTCCGGGAGGGGGAATGGGTGGCCGCAGGCAGGCCCGTCGTCGCTTTGTTGCCCCCGCAGAACATAAAGGTGCGTGCTTTTGTGCCGGAAACCAGGATCGGCACAATTCACACCGGCGACAGCGTCCGGATCATTGTAGACGGCATACGCGAGCCTTTTGCAGGCAAGGTGAGCTACATTTCGCCCAAGGTGGAATACACTCCCCCGGTCATTTACAGCACAGAAGCCCGCAGCAAGCTGGTGTTCATGATCGAGGCGGTTTTCGACCCGAAGACGGCGGTAAACCTTCATCCAGGCCAACCAGTGGATGTGGAGTTCGGTTTCTGATCTATGGCCGACGATCTTGTCATTGATGTGACCGGAATGACCAAACGGTTTGACGGCCGCACAGTCGTAGACAGTGTGGACCTTCAAGTCCGCACGGGCGAGGTCTGCGGGTTTCTCGGTCCAAACGGCAGTGGGAAGACATCATTTATCCGCATGCTTTGCGGGTTGCTCCGGCCCGATGCCGGCAGCGGCACGTGCCTGGGCTATGACGTGACTGGTGAAAGTGAAGCGATCAAGAGCCGTGTCGGCTACATGACCCAGCGGTTCAGCTTATACGAAGACCTGACGATTTCGGAAAACCTTGATTTCATTGCCCGCATGTATTCCCTGGACAACCGGCGCCAAGCAGTGAACGAGAGCCTCGAGAGGCTAGGACTCGAGGGACGGAGGAACCAGCTTGTAGGAGAGCTTTCCGGGGGATGGAAACAGCGCCTGGCCCTGGCGGCCTGCTTGATCCACCAGCCGAAACTGCTCTTGCTCGATGAGCCTACAGCGGGCGTGGACCCGCAAGCACGCCGCGAGTTCTGGGAACAAATCCATCAGCTTGCCGGCCAGGGGCTGACCTTTTTGATTTCTACGCACTACATGGATGAGGCCGAGCGCTGCCATCGGCTGGCTTATATCCTGAACGGCATTTTGCTTGCTCACGGTACGGTGGCTGAAATCATCGCGGAGACGAAGCTTAGGACCTGGGTTGCCAGCGGACCGGATTTGCTGGAACTGGCAGAAGCGCTCCGCAATAAGCCGGGGGTGGAGCAGGCTGTTGCCTTCGGCAGCCTTCTCCACGTTAGCGGAACTGATGCTGCGGCACTCCAGGAAACAATCGCCCCTTTTCAGACCGGGCAATATGAATGGAGCAGGGTCACTCCGGGGATGGAGGAGGTTTTCGTTCACCTCATGAAAGAATCGAAGGGTAAACTTCTGCAATGACCTTATTTGCCCCAGGAAAAAGGCCCGTATTTTCTCCGGCCCGCTTTTGGGCCGTGGTGTTCAAGGAATTCGTCCAGATGCGCCGGGACCGGCTGACTTTCGGCATGATGATCGGTATCCCGCTGATTCAGATTATACTCTTTGGCTATGCCATCAACGTGGACCCCAAGCACCTGGCTGCAGCCGTGATCCTGGCCGACAACGGCCCGCAGGGCCGCACTTTGCTGCATGCGATCCAAAACTGCTCTTATCTTGATTTCGTACGTGAGCTGAAGTCTGAAAGCGAAGGCGACGATGCGCTCAAGCGAGGCGAGGTCCAGTTTGTCATCGATATCCCCGAGAATTTCACACGCGATCTGCTCCGTGGCGACAGACCGGCTATCCTCATCGAAGCGGATGCCACCGACCCGGCAGCTACAAGCAACGCCATAGGCTCCCTGCGCACTTTGCTGAATACCGCCCTGCAAAATGATTTCAAAGGTCCATTCGAATTTCTCGCCGGCCAGGACAGCTCTATCGATCTTCGCATCCACGCCCGTTATAACCCTGAAGCCATTACGCAATATAACATCGTACCGGGACTTATGGGGGTCGTGCTTCAGATGACCATGACCGTGGTAACCGGGTTGGCAATTACCCGCGAGCGGGAACGGGGCACCATGGAGACCCTGCTCTCCATGCCCACGCGCCCGATCGAAGTCATGACAGGGAAAATCATTCCTTACATTTTAGTGGGCTACATCCAGGTGTTGCTTATCCTGTCCGCCTCCTATTTTCTTTTTCAAGTGCCGGTGGCAGGCAACCTCCTGTTGTTGTTCGCAGCCGCCCTGATATTCATCATCGCCTGCCTGGCCGTGGGCATCACCTTTTCCACTGTGGCAGAAAACCAGCTCCAGGCCGTGCAGATGGGCTATTTTTTCTTTTTACCGTCGCTGCTGCTCTCAGGTTTCTTGTTTCCCTTCCGCGGGATGCCCCATTGGGCCCAGAAGATCGGCGAATTATTTCCACTGACTCATTTTCTTCGCATCGCCCGGGGTATCCTGCTAAAAGGCAACGGATTGCATGACATAATCCCGGAGATCTGGCCAATCGTGCTCTTCACAGCCTTCGCAATGACGGTCGCCGTAAAGCGATACCGGCGAACGATTGACTGATACCCCTCGATTCCCCAATTTCAAAATTGTAACCATCCGGTATCTCCACGCTTCCCGACACATCCAATCTGCGGGATGTCCCGATGTAAATTGCCTGCCTGAACAATTTGTGGTTTGGTTCTCTTTACAAATGCAACTCCGATAAGCATATTTGGGAATAGCTTTTTGCCCTGACGACGCCACACATGTGCAGCCTTGTTTGAAGGAATGGTCCGAATGGAAAAAAAGTTACTCGAATTAGCGGTCGAAATCGTTGGCGCTCAGGCTTCCATGAGCAAAATGACGGCCGAGGACATCGAGCAGGCGCTGGTAAGAGTCTATAACGCGCTTCACAAAATGAGACTTGCCGAAGAGCAAGGGCGATCTATCCTGCGGGCAGAGCCTGGATTTCAGGCTTCTGAGGAACCTGTGGCCGCAGATCCGCTCTCTTCCATCGGGGAAGACAAGGTTACCTGTATGGAATGCAAGGCCGAGCTCCGGCAGCTCACGGCAAACCATCTGCGCATCCATCACCTCACTCCCAGGGAATACAAGAAGAAGTGGGGATTTCCGCTCAAACAGCCCCTTTCTGCAAAAATGCTGACAAAACTCCGCAGCCGGTCCGCCAAGAAACGCGGGCTGCCCGAAAATCTTAGAATCTACCTCGACCGGAAACGGGAAAACAAAGCGGGGTCAGGCCACGAATTCCCGACCTCCGGGCCAACCCACGGGAAAAGATCGTTCCACAGTACTTTCTGAAAAGCGGACGGACGTGAACCACGGATGAAGGAGCGTAGCGAGGTGGATGGGCACGCGGCGCCTCGCGAGGTGGTCCGTATGTGCGGCCTCCGTCCTCAGACTACTGTCCGAAACTGTTTTTCCTCCGTGGATCCCTTAAGAGCACCGGTAGAGAGATCTTCGCCGCTAATCGCCTGCGCCACAGCGTCGAAGTAGCCCGTCCCGACGAAGGACTGGTGTTTCACGGCCTTATACCCGAGCTTCTCCAATTCGAACTCGTTATCCTGAAAACGCGAATAGGCGCTCATCCCTTTTTCTCTAAAATCCCGCGCCAGCTCATACATCCCCAGATTGAGCGAGTGAAAACCTGCAAGAGTCACGAACTGAAACCTGTACCCGTAGGAAGCGAGCTTATTTTGGAACTCGGCTATTGCCGATTTGTCGAGCTTAGCGCTCCAGTTGAATGAAGGTGAGAGGTTATAGGCCAGCAACTTGCCCGGATATGAAACATGTACCGCTTCGGCAAACCTTTTGGCCTCTGCGAGGTCAGGTTCCGATGTTTCGCACCAGAGCATGTCCGTGTAAGGAGCGTAGGCTAAGGCCCGCCCTATGGCCGGTTCGATTCCGTTTCTGACGGTGTAAAAACCTTCAGCCGTTCTTTTACCCCTTATGAAAGGGCGATCTCTTTCGTCTATGTCATTGGCGAGCAGTGTCGCGGAATTGGCATCCGTTCTGCCGATGAGTATCGTCGCAACGCCGCAGATATCGGCGGCAAGCCTTGCTGCTATAAGCTTCTTTACTGCTTCGGAGGTCGGTATTATTACTTTGCCTCCCAGGTGCCCGCACTTTTTAGCCGATGCAAGCTGGTCTTCAAGATGAACCGCCGCCGCGCCCGCCTCGATCATCGCCTTCATCAGCTCGAATGAGTTCAAAATCCCCCCGAAGCCGGCTTCTGCGTCGGCGACGATAGGCGCGAACCAATACGGTGCTTTCTTCCCTTCCATATGGTTGATCTGGTCGGCCCTCATAAACGCATTATTGATTCTTCGCACCAGATTGGGAACGCTGTCCACGGGATAAAGGCTTTGATCGGGATAAGTATGGCCGATGCTGTTGTTATCTGCGGCAACCTGCCACCCGCTTACATAGATGGCCTTTAATCCTGCCTGGACCTGCTGTACGGCCTGCGCACCGGTCAAGGCGCCCAGGGCCGCAGTGAAAGGCCCTGCATGGAGCAGTTCCCAGAGCCGGCCGGCGCCTTCATTTGCCAGGGTGTATTCAATTCGAAGAGAACCTCGCAGCCTGAGCACATCCTCGGCCTTATAAGGGCGCTCTATGCCCTTCCAACGCTCACTCTGGTCCCACTGCGGAATGGATTCTCGATTTTGATCATCAGTAATCATATCTACATGACCTCCTGAAGCACATGCATGTGCAATCGCTTTTTTGTCCGATGTGCATCATCCGTTGCCCGCTATGACGGGTCGAACCGATGGTGTACTATCATCTCCTGCTTATCAGCCGGGCCTGCCGGTGTTTTTCAATTTCGCTCTGCCCGCTTTGCGGCGGCAGTTCTTTGAGCAGGCGGTCAAGTTGCTCATCGAAAAGCCTGCTCACAAGTTCGGGCGTCAATACGACCGGATTGCCGTTTGTCGCCGGCCAATTTTACCTCATCCCTGTGGATGGTGCGCTGGGCAATCATCAAACGGTAGATACGATCCGTCGCCAGCTCTTCCATTTATCCATCCAGCAGGCTCGATATTAATTCGACAGTTATAAACATTCATGGAGAAGAAGTTATGCTCGATGACCGCCTTTGACAAGTGGCTTTAATGGCTGGCGAAGGCCGGTTCACGGCGTTGCAAACTTTCACTAAAAAGGCTTCACTCTCTTGACCGTAAGTTTACAGCAATTAAAGTATAGCTACGTTTCCTTAGGAATAACATTTCCTGTACGGTAACGGTTATTCCCAGTGGGATTTTCTCTCCTTGAGCCGGCCGCACCATGGGAAGGTGACTAATGGAATCGCAACCATTTGTATTCAGTTCATATTAATGGAAGGGGACTCAAAATGAATCTCGAAGATATTCAGCGATGCATCAGAGCATTTTGCCATGCCTGCAATGGGAGCGGCTACGACTGTTTCGAGGATCGGCAGTGTGACACCTGCTGGGGCGCAGGCGAATTCGAGACTTGCACAGGTTGAGGCCCTTTGCCGGGCCGAAAAAGTTATGTCTCATTTTTTGGAAGCTAGGCTATTTCCGGAAACAGCCAGTCTCTTAAGGTGAAATTGTCTGACGTTCATCCGGGTTTTAGGATGGAGACCAGGCTATTTTTTCGCAAATAACCTTTAGCACCATCTCGGGTGTGATTTCGCGGATGCACCGCCAGTCAGGGCAGGGCTTTCTTGTGAAACAGGGCGAACAGGGAAGCTCCAATCGTATGACCGAATGAATCTTACCGTAAGGGCCGGTTCGCAGGGGAGCTGTGGGACCGAAGATCGCGAAAACGGGTACGTTCAGGGCCGCCGCCAGGTGCATCGGCCCTGTATCGGGTGATACCAGGAACTCTGCATCCCGAATTATTGCCCCGAGCTCTTTAAGGTTTGTCTTTCCGGCAAGAGAGACAGCACGTGAGTTGGACAAGCGTGCGACTTCATCTCCAAGCGCCGCATCCGATCTGCCGCCGATAATAATTGAAGGGATTGGCAAAAGTGAAGCCAGGCGACCGAAATGTTCGGTGGGCCACCTCTTCACCAGGGTCCCGGCCGAAGGGGCGATAACCGCGTAGCGCCGCATACTCTTCACGATCTCGGGAACTTCACCCAGGGGAGGAAGCGCGAATACCGGAGCGGCCGGCTCGCAGCCAACGAATTCGGCAAACCGAAGGTTTTTTTCAATGGCGTGCAGTTCAGTGTCTGTCCTCACCCTGTACTTGTAGGAATACCTAGACCCCTCTCGCGCGTGCTCAAAACCGACCCTCTCCTCAGTCCCGGTGAAAAGACCTATCACCGCGCTCCTGAAAAGCCCCTGAAGATCGACCACCAGATCGAATTTCTCGTTTCGCAGCTCCCGTCTGAGCTTTGCAAGCTCCGAACAGGTGCGCCGAAGATTGCCGGGCTTTTTCCACGAGTCTTTGTCTATGATCCAGAGCCTGTGAATGAGGGGATGCCCCTCGAGTATACCGGCAAACCCTTTTGCCACTACCCAGTGAAGTTCGGCTTCCGGGAATCGGAGGCTCAGCGCATGAAGAACCGGCAGGGTATGGATTACGTCGCCAAGAGAGCTGGGCTTTATTATGAGAATCTTGTTAAAGCCTGAAGGTGAAACGCGGAAGTTTTTCATGGACCTCGGACCCCTTTTCCCAGTCGCGTGCATCAAGTTCCGCCCCGCTGCACATTAGCCGCTTCATCATATTTCAACAAGGTCTCTACCGCGTGGAGGACATCATTTACCGAAATATCGGCCATACACCGGTGGTCGGTCGGGCATTGCCTCTTCAGGCAGGGGGCACACTCGGTTTCCTTGCGCACCAACGAGCATCGCGAGCTTAACGGAGAGGTTGTGGAATGGTCTGTCGGGCCGAACAGCGCGACTATCGGGCGGTCGAAGGCCGCAGCTATGTGCATCGGGCCTGAATCATTAGTTATTACGAGCTGTACGGATGCGAGAAGCGCCATCAACTGCCGCACGGAAGTCCTTCCGATCATGTTCAGCGGCTTCGAACGCATCCGGGACTCAATTTCAGGGCCGATCGCGGCCTCTCCCGGCCCACCCACGAGAAGCGCTTGATATCCAAAGTCAGAACCAAGAGTGTCGGCAACCTGTCCGAACCTCTCCGGATACCATCTTTTTGCGGAACCGTACGCGGCCCCAGGATTTATCGCGGCCCATTTTCCAGGACCCAGGACATCGCGGGCCCAGCTCATTTCTTCATTCGTACACTGGAGCCTAAGCTCCAGCCCTGATCGAGGGATCCCCAACTCGGCGAGCATATTCATATAATATTGAGTATGATGCAGCCCGCGCACTTCTTTTGTTACCCGAATCGCATGGGTAAGCAGTATTGCGCGCCCGTCCGTACCATACCCGGCCCGCGTTTTTATCCGGGCCAGCTTAACCATTACCGCAGCCTCAATGGCGTTCTGAAAAAGGATGGCCAAGTCGAATCGCTCCATGGCAAGCAAACGGCAAAACTTCCAAAGACCCCTGATCCCCCGATGCGGGCCTCTTTTGTCGTAGACGATTACGCGGTCGCAGAAAGGATGCGGGGTCATGAGTTCGGAAACAACGGGGTTTGCGGCCAGTACGATTTCCGATGAGGGGAAAGCCGCCCTGATCGAGCCCATGGCCGGAGTGGTCATAACGGCGTCCCCGATCCAGTTTGTGGATCGCACCAGTATTTTCATGATATTAGCGCTGTCATGCTTCAGCATTTTATTCGGGCCTTGGGCAAATCAGGGCAGTCGCCGCTAAGTTCCTGAACGCTATTAGATGGAAGCCTGCGAAGGCCACCTGTTTAAACCCTTCAATAATGCTTATTCCCACCCGTTTCGGCCCTCTGCTGAAAAGTCTGCAGAATGATGCAGCACGTTAATTTAGAGGATTTCCGAGGGTGTTTTTTCAAAAAGGCGTTTCTCCATAACATATACCAGAGAGAATTTCATGAAAACTAATCGTTTCACAACCTGGCGGCCACTGAAACTCCGGCAAGCTCCAAGCGGTTTCCTAAACCAAACCTTGCCTGCTTGCACCCGCGCTGATATGATTCCGCGATTTTGAAATCGACCTGTACAGGAGAAACGGGATGAGGCGCACCGGCACTGCCGAGACCTGCATCGGAATTCTCATACTGGCGCTTCTGGCCGGAATAGCCGGTTGGGTTTATTTTGCGCAGTCGCTGTTCGATCCGGAGTTTTATAGTGTTACTCTCCGGCAGGAGGGCAATGGCTCCTACCGCAAAAATTCCATGCCCTCTCCCGGTTCTGCGCCCGCACCTGCCTGGATTCCCGAAAACCTCATTCCGATGGGCCCCGAGGAGACTTTCGACTCCGAAACCTTATCCGAAAAAATTGACGGGAAAGCCGAGCTCTATCTTTCAAGCGGTTTTGTAAAGCTGCGCACAAGGCGTTTTGTCAGCAAAGCTGACCCGAAAAGCTGGCTCGAGCTCTTCGTATACGAAATGGCAGACCCAACAAAGGCGTTCTCCGTCTACAGCAGTCAGAAAAGAAAAGACTCGAGGCCGCTCGCCCTTGGCGTTTCCGCATACGCCACGGAAGATGCCTTGTTTTTCACAAATGGGCCTAACTATTTCGAGATAATATCAGCATCCAAAGACCTCGGCGAAACAATGACCTTACTGGCAAAAAACCTTGTTGAATCGGAACCTAAATACACCGAGCAGCAAACGGAAGCTTCCCTCTTTCCGCTTGAATCCCTCGATGCGTCAAGCGTATCGCTGCACATGAGCGACGTTTTCGGCTTCAGCGAACTCGACCGCGTGTATACGGCCAGCTACGGTGTGGGGGTTGCCCGGGTTACCGCGTTCCTCTCGAAGCGTGAAAGCGCCCAGGAAGCCGCCGGTCTTGCTGCAGCATACGGCCGGTTTCTCATTGAGAACGGAGGGCAGGAAGCCGGTGAAATCCCTGGTGCGCCTGATTCCAGAATATACAAAGTGTTCGATACCTATGAAGTCGTCCTGCACAGGGGGAAGTTTCTTGCCGGGACTCACGAGGCAGATACCATGGAAAGCGCAACGGATGTGGCATCACGGGTTTACCACAAACTGGACGAGGCCGGGCAATGAGAAACATATTCAAAGAGCATCGGCCCCAATCGGATATGAACAGGCGCGATTTTCTCATCCGGTCCGCGAAGGCGGGGATAGCTCTAGGGGCTGCCACTGCCATTGGTTATTTGCTGTACGACCCCACCGGTCCGGGTGCGACGGTAGAGAAATCCTCAGTTGCCCTTCCCGACTTTTCCGTACCTGAAGCAGGCCGAAAAATAGCGATAGCAACCGGGGAGGACAGAATCAAGACTGTCAACGCCGCCCTCAAGGCGCTCGGCGGAATTGAATGTTTCGTAAAAAAGGGTGACAGGGTCTTGATAAAGGTAAACGCCGCCTTCGCTACCCCTCCTTCACTTTGCGCCACAACGAACCCCGAGCTGCTGGCCGAAGTCGCGCGCCTGTGTTTCAGGGCAGGCGCGGCGGCAGTCGCCGTCACCGACAATTCGATCAATAATCCGGAGAGCTGTTTTGCGCTCACCGGCATAATGGATGCGGCGCAAAGCTCCGGAGCTAATTTGATTGTGCCCAGGGAATCGCTTTTCGCCAACATTACAGTGCCAGATTCAAGTTTTATCCGGAATTGGCCCGTTTTGTTCGGAGCTTTCCATGGGGTGACAAAGCTGATCGGAATTGCTCCCGTGAAAGACCATCACAGGAGCGGCGCCTCGATGTCCATGAAAAACTGGTACGGATTCATCGGAGGCAGGCGAAACATCTTCCATCAGGATATACACACGTTCATAAAAGACCTTGCGCTTATGATAAGGCCTACTTTCGTCATCCTGGATGGAACCTTCGCCATGATTTCCAATGGACCGACCGGAGGCTCGGTTTCCGACCTCAAGCAGACCAACACGATGATCGTCAGCACCGATCAGGTTGCCGCCGATGCGGCCGGGGCGGCCCTGCTGGGGAAAACACCGGCAGATCTGCCCTTCATAGCCAAAGCTGAACAGGCAGGGGCGGGGACTTCGGATTTTGAAGCCCTGAATCCTTTGCGCGTATCCACAGGGTAAGAATCTGATGAGAATCACAGCGGTCAGGCGAATAACCCAGATCTTCTTTTTTGTCCTGTTTATATGGTTCTGTATTGCCGGCACCTTCGGGCAATCTTTTTGGCAGTTGCGGGGCTGGCCGGTAAACTGGTTCCTCCAGCTCGATCCCCTTGTTGCCCTGGGAACCATTCTGACGACCCGCGCTCTTTACTCGGGACTACTCTGGGCCTTAGCAACAGTCGTGCTAACTGTCGTTCTGGGAAGATTTTTCTGCGGATGGCTGTGCCCATTCGGAACCATGCACCATCTCATCGGTTATCTCGGCTCGCGCGGACGCTCCGTAAGAGAGAAAATCGTCGCGAATCGCTATATGGACGCACAGAGGATAAAATATTACGTCCTTCTGGTTCTGCTTTGCCCGGCTGTCGGGGCATTCGTGTTAAACATCGCAGATTCTTCAACGTGGGATCCGCTCAGCATTGCCTGTGTCTTGTGCATTCTGGCAATTGTCGCGGCAGTTTCGCAAAAAGCCGACCCTGTGATCAGACGGCCGATCGCGGCGTTCATCGGGCTGGCGGTATTATGGGTTGCAGCCGGTTATTTTCTGAAGCTCGACGGGGCCTTTTCAGCCTCGCTCATGACCGGACTTCTCGATCCAATCCCCCTTGTGTACCGCTCGGTAAATTTTTTGCTTCTCCCTTTTGCAGACTCTTCTTTTCACCTGACATCCGCGGCCCAGAGACATTATGAAGGACCGTGGCTTACGGCTTTCATCTTCTTTGGCGCGCTTATTCTCAACTTGGCGATACCTCGTTTCTATTGCCGGTTCGTCTGCCCTCTGGGCGCCCTTTACGGGATCCTGGGCAGATTTGCTCTGTGGCGGGTCGGAAAGAAAAATGCCGAATGCAGCCAATGCAGACTTTGCGATTCCAGGTGCGAAGGCGCTTGCGACCCGGCAGGAAACATCCGAATTCCCGAGTGCGTGCTCTGCATGAACTGCCTCTACACCTGTAATGAAGACCTGATGGGCTATAACACGTTCCGATCCGCTTCAGGCGAGATAATCTCGCCCGACCTGTCCCGCCGGGGATTCATCGCGGCGGCCGTCTGCGGAATAGCCGCCGTACCGATGCTGAGAATAGACGGAAAGCTCAGCAAAAACTACGATCCCGCCCTGATTCGACCGCCGGGGTCTCTGGCCGAACCCGAGTTTCTCAACCGCTGCATCAGGTGCGGGCAATGCGCGCGCGTTTGCCCCACCAACGTTATACAACCCGATATCACAAGGGCGGGGATCGAGGGCCTGTGGACCCCGGTCCTGAACATGCGCACCGGGTCGAGCGGCTGCCAGATGAACTGTACGGCATGCAGCCATATTTGCCCAACTGCGGCCATACGCCCGATATCTCTCGAGGAAAAACTCGGCCGAGGCGTTTTCGAAAAAGCCGGGCCCATCCGCATCGGCACTGCATTCGTCGACCGAAGCCGTTGCCTGCCCTGGGCCATGGACAAGCCATGCATCGTCTGCCAGGAAAACTGCCCAGTAAGCCCCAAAGCGATATTCGTAAAAGAGAGCTTCGTTACGGTGCGGGACGGCAACCTGGACGTCGCGGAAATCTCAGGCGCCTCCGTTCTGCTTGCAAAACCGGCCCTTCCGCCGGACCGGTTCGGTACGGGCGACTTCTTCGTTCTGGTTCAAAGAGGGGACATCTCTGGGAGAACCAGAATCCTTTCAAATTCGCAGAAGTCCATCATCCTGGAATCACGGATTTCGCCGGAGCTTACGGCCGCCGATTTGAAAAAATTCGTGCTCCAGGTCCGCCTGCAGAGCCCCCAGGTAGATCCCGATCTATGCACCGGCTGTGGTATCTGCGAGCACGAATGTCCCGTGAGCGGCTTGAGGGCGATTCGGGTCAGCGCGGAAGGCGAATCAAGGGATAGGAAGCATTCGCTCTTGCTAAAGTAGCTAGAACTCAAATTTCTTTAAATATCCAAGAACCAGTTGCATTCGCTCACAATTCGAGTTATGTTGCAAAACCATGGCCAAAATCGACCTCGTTGCCCACCCGCTGCATTTGTGACATAACTCCGCCGTGCAACTTGAGTAGTCGTCCTCCTGGCCGGGAGGCTGGGATTGAAACAAGCTCCAGACGGAGCATACTTAGGAGAAGAACAAAATGGATCCATTGGTGCTTACAAAACGTGAAAAGCACAAGCTTGCGACCCAGTACGCAGATTTGTGCCTAACCTGCGGCACGTGCGCAGGCGGGTGCCCGGTCACGGGCGTCGACGGTCTGGATGTTCGCAAGGCCGTGCGGATGGTCTTGCTGGGGATGGATCAGGAACTGGTCGATTCGAGATTTCCCTGGGTCTGCACCCTTTGCGGCCGTTGCGAACATGCCTGCCCCATGGGCATCGATCTGGTGGCAATGCTTCGTTCCGCTCGAGGCAAGAGGGAAAGGGACAAGGTCCCCGGTGTCCTCCACAAGGGCGTAGCAATGTGCCTCAAGACGGGAAACAACGTCGGTATTCCGAAGGAAGACTTCCTGTACCTGCTTGACGATCTTAGCACAGAACTGTCCGAAGAGCTTCCCGGTTTCAAGGTCCCTGTCGACAAGAAAGGGGCAAAATACCTGTTCACCATCAATTCCAAAGAGCCTTTCGGGGAACCTGAGGACATGTTTTACTGGTGGCGAATTCTTTACGCGGCCAACGAGTCTTGGACCACTACTTCCGAAAACTGGGAGGGTGTGAACTGGGGCCTTTTCACAGGTGATGACGAATCGATGAAAGAGGTCGCCGGGAGAATTGTTAAGAACTACAAGGAACTTGAATGCGAGTACCTTGTCTTGCCCGAGTGAGGGCACGCATACTTCGCGACTAGGCTTAGTCTGCGCAAATGGTTCTCCAACGAAAACATCAAGTTTCTCTCGGTTCACGATCTTTTGAAGAAATACATCGTTGAGGGGCGCATCAAGTTAGATAAATCGGTGCACACTCACCTTACCACCTACCACGATCCGTGTAATTACGGCCGAAAAAGTGAACGCACTTTCGGCCAGGCATATTACGATGAGCCCAGGTGGATTACGCAGCAGTGCTGTGAAAACTTCGTGGAAATGTATCCCACTAAGGTCAACAACTTCTGCTGCGGCGCGGGCGGCGGCGCGTGGGCGGCGCCCTATGTGGAGGAGAGAATCTTCTATGGCCGCGTGAAAGCCAAACAGATAAAGGACACCGGGGCCAAGCTGCTCATTGCGCCCTGCCATAACTGCCGCGATCAGATCATGAAGAGCCTCCGGAAGGAATACGACTTCATGGATGTCGAGGTAAAGTACCTCTGGGAGCTCGTAGCCGACTCTCTGATTATTGAGCCGCGCGAGGTGGAATCCGAAGAGGAATAACAGAGTTTTTTCACTCCCGCTGAAACAGCCCCAGAATCACTCTTACCTACGGTGTGCACGGGGCTTTTCTATTTAGGCCGCAACGTCATAATTCGACGCTCCGCGAGGTCTCGATTGGATACTGGAGTAATATGAGCAGAACGCAGAATACACTCAAAAAGGGAAAAGAACACTTTTCGCTGACTCCCGGAGAATCCGACGAACTGCAAATGATCCTTGACCGCCTCGCTGTCCAGGACCCCGAAGGTGAGAGTTTCGAGGGCTACCTGCACTCGCTTCGCAACTCTCTTTCCTCAAAACCGGCCCTGGCGGCCTTACTCATCGACACGCTGAGCCGTAATCCCAGCCAAACCGGCTTTCGCACCTTTGAGGCTTTCCATGAAACCATCGAAACCTCACCTTATAAAAGGAACCTGAAGCAGGCAGCCTACCGGTTTTCACAAAAGGGTTTCAAGGCTGCAGAAAGCACCTCGGCCCCGGGAAAAGTCGTCCTGATCCAGGGTGAGCAAAGAAAGACCGCCTCTCACATGTTCATGGTCCAGGGGACCTTGTGGTTAGTGTCCGCTTTCATTCCCGAGGCGTTACAGGGAGGTTATGTTCTCATAACGGCGTTCCTTGAAGACGATTTTGCCACCTTTAACGTGCGAGTTGCCGAAAGCCGCACTCAGAAACTATACAGGGATTATCTCCAGGAACTCTCAACCCACGCGATCGACCACAGAGCCAATGAAATTCCACCCTGGCACGCAGCGCGTCTCTTCTTTGAAATGTTCGATTTTTGGACCGCCAAGGAATCATATGCCCAACTGGAAAGGGCCCGCGATCTTCTCAAAAAGTATCATGAGCCGGACAGAAGACCATACGTCTACGACCTGATGCCCGAAGTCGAATCTCCCGAACAACATTTTTCCGAATTCGAAATCGGCAAATTACTGGAAGGCATGGACCTTTCCTGGCTTAGATTTGCTAAAGAACAGCTTGCACCCCATTACGAGAAGATAAAAGCCCTTGACAGTCCTCTTCTGGTGGTCCCGCCGGAGCTCCAGGCCGAGCGCGGCATGGACGTGCTCCGTGATGCAGCCGAAAGCCTTTGTGTGGGAACAAAGAGATTGCTCTACGAGAGGTTTTTCGAAGAGCAGGCAATGGCCTTCAAACTCTCTGGCGTCGAAGACAAGGCGCATTGGGCTTGGATAATTGCCCGCAGTCTCTCCGGCCCGTCCTCGGTGGGAAAAAACCCAGCCGTGTTGCAATTGCTAAGGTATTCGATCAGTTTCCACTGGAACGAAGATTTTGTCTCTGATAAGGAGACTGAGAAAACGCCGCAGCGGGAGCGCCGAACCGAATCGGGAATCATTCTGCCCTGAACGGGAAGATCGATATGGAAATCTCACAGATCAGGACCGCGGCCCATTCATGCGCTGTTGACATCACTGACCATGTAGCCGCCCGATTAAGGGAAAAGTCAGCCCAAAAGGGCATCTGCCTGATCTACACCCCGCACACCACAGCCGGCCTTACGATAAATGAAGGGGCAGACCCGAACGTGATGGATGACGTTTTAAGGACCTTGGACGCTATCGTTCCATGGCGGGGCTCCTACAAACACACCGAAGGCAATTCAGCGGCCCACATTAAAGCGATCCTGGTCGGGGGAAGCGTGCAGGCAATTGTCGACTCGGGAAAGCTGGTTCTGGGCACCTGGGAAAGAATTTTCCTCCTGGAATTCGATGGCCCGAGGACGCGCAATATATTTGTTCAATTCCTGGGCAGCCAGGCTTGCTGATTGGCATCGAGCGGAAGCCGAGTCCCCTCCCCCAAACTAACACGCCACCGTGCGTAAGGTTCCGTACACGGCGGTTCATGAAGCACTTTGAAGTCTTCGCAGCGGGAAAGGACTATTTTGGGACAATACATCTGGACGGAAACCAGACTCTATTTCCTGGAGCTGCAAACAGCCCCCCTTCGTCAACAAGTAGCCTGCCCCGAGCCCCGCAATGAGCCGGGATGCCCTGAGATAACTCCAAAAGAGGAGTTCTAAAAGACCTCATGGCCAAAGCCAAGAATTCACAGTCAGCAGCATCAAAACACGCCCTAGATCGCGCATTATTGCATCAATTGGGTTTTCCTGTTCTGCTGCTGGTGGTTGTGTTCATATTCGGCACGCTGGGATTTTTCATTTTGGGCGGGGGCAAGTGGACCCTTTTCAATTGTGCCTATATGACAAGTATTACACTTACCACCGTCGGATATGGGGAGATTCTCGAGGACTTTGGCACAGACGGCCGTCTTTTCGCCATGATTCTGATGTGGTCTGGAATGGGGGTAGCTCTCTATGCAGTGTCGACGATCACCGGGTTTGTCGTCGAGCGTAAATTTTCTCGAATATTGAGGGAGCGTAAGATGGAAAAAAGCATTGCCGCGCTCAAAAACCATTTTATTGTCTGCGGAGGCGGCAACACCGCTGTCAATGTGTTACGGGAGATGATCGCCTCAAAGCGGTCCTGCGTGTGTATCGAACTAAAACCGGAGCGCCTTGAATGGCTCGCCGGCCAACTCCAGGGCCTCTATTACATCCACGGGGACGCAACTGAGGAAGATGTACTGCTCCGCGCCGGGCTCGAACGGGCTTCAGGTGTGCTGGCAGTGTTGGACGAAGATGCTCACAACCTTCTGATAACGGTCCAGGCACGGTACAGCAACCCTGACGTCAAGATCGTGGTGCGGTGCCATGAAAACAGACTGGCTGAGAAGTTCTACAGGGCCGGAGCTAATTATGTCGTGAATCCATCTTTCATAGGCGGCATGCGTTTGGCCAGCGAGATGATCCGCCCTCATGCCGTTTCATTCCTCGACCGGATGCTTAGAGGAAATGACGCAATTCGCGTCGAGGAAGTTACAATCGGTGAAGGGTCGCCGTGGATCGGGCATTCGCTCCGCGAAATCGACATACAGCGCAGGACCGGCCTGATTCCGGTTTCTTTGAAGCGTCCCGAAGATCCCGACTTCACGTATAATCCATCCCAGGATGAAGTCCTGACGCCGCAATCGGTAATAGTGGTCATAGGAAATCCCGAACAGGTTTCCAACCTAAGAAGACTCTGTGCAGAGGGAAGTGACTATTGCAGTGTCCCTTAAGGCTTGCCCGTAAATAAAATCTTTGCGCTGGCAGCCGGCTTTTGGCCGGCTTTGGCCCTTATGTTGATCTTCCAACACAGAGTGCTTAATGCAATGGTATGGAGGGATAGTGTCGAAAATAAGAGCATAGGAAAGGAACTGAGTACAATGAAGGGAAATAAGAGCTGCGCTGCCCATGATGGCGCGACTATTCCGCATGGGAAAGAGTCATGTTGCGAGGGAAGGTGCTTTATCTGCAGGGATGGAGAGTGGGTGGAAAAAAGCAAGTGAGTAGAATTAAGCAGGCTTTGGAGAAGGAGATTTTTTCGCACCGATTGGCGCTCACGGGAAGCAAAAGGCCATACACCAGGACAATTCAACGAGAAAACCATGAGTGAGTTTCGTACCGAGACGGACAGCCTGGGGGAGGTGCGGGTGCCTGCCGATAAGTTGTGGGGTGCGCAGACACAGCGTTCGATCGAGCATTTTAGCATCGGTGACGACCTGATGCCGCGTGAACTGGTAGACGCCTATGCTATCCTGAAGAAAGCTGCGGCATTCGCAAATCAGGGTATTGGCTGGCTTACAATACAACAAAGGGATTTGATCGCGCGGGTTTGCGACGAAATTCTCGCCGGAAAGCATAGAGATCAGTTCCCGCTGCACGTCTGGATGACAGGCAGCGGTACGCAGTTCAATATGAATGTCAATGAAGTGATCTCCAACCGATGCTGTCAGATTGCGGGTACGCCTCTAGGCAGCAAATCCCCGATCCATCCGAACGATCACGTTAACATGTCGCAGTCCACCAACGACACATTTCCCTCCGCTATGTACATCGCCGCCGGTATTGGAACCAGGCAAAGGCTGGCGCCCTCGGTGAAGGCATTGCGCGATGGCATCGCGGCCAAGGCCGAGTTATGGAAAGACATAGTGAAGATAGGCCGCACCCATATGCAGGATGCAACGCCCCTGACTCTGGGCCAGGAGTGGTCAGGTTATGTCGGCATGCTGGACGAGAGCCTTCGGTATATCGGAAACAGCCTTACAGGCGTCTGGAGTCTCGCCCTTGGCGGCACGGTAGTAGGAACCGGGCTCAATGCCGCGCCCGGATTTGCCGAAGATGCCGTTGCCGGGATCGCGCGCCTGACAGGGCTGCCATTCGTAAGCGCGGCCAACAAATTTGCCGTACAGGGGTCACACGATGCTCTCGTAATGCTCTCCGGCGGGCTGCGCAGCCTGGCCGTTTCCCTCTACAAAATTGCAAACGACATTCGCCTTTTGAGCTGCGGGCCACGGTGCGGTTTTCACGAACTGAGAATCCCGGTGAACGAACCGGGATCTTCGATCATGCCCGGTAAGGTGAATCCGACGCAATGCGAGGCGCTGGCCATGATCGCGGTGCAGGTAATGTCTAATGACGTGGCCGTGGGCTTCGGCGGGGCTTCGGGCTATCTTGAGATGAACGTCTACAAGCCGCTGATGATAGCCAACGTCATGCAGTCGGTCCGCATTCTCACAGACGGCTGCCACAATTTCCGGAAATTTCTGGTTGAAGGAACCGAACCTAACCTGAAGCAGATCGACCGCTTTGTCCAGCAGTCTCTGATGCTGGGCACGGCCCTGTCTCCCCAGATCGGCTACGATAAAGCCTCAGAGATAGCGCACTACGCAAACGACCATGATCTGACGCTAAAAGAGGCTGCGCTAAAACTCGGCTACGTCAGTGAGGCAGACTACGACCGGATCGTCGATCCGAAAAAGATGGTCCATCCATACGTGGCCGACAATGAATAATTGGACGCGGGAAAATCGATCGATGAACGTCCGGTTATCTTCGCCCTGTCCAACCCCACAGACCACACCGAGTGCACTGCCGAACAATAGTGCATTTTCCGGCTAAAGGCTAATCGCTCAACTTCAAAGGAGGTTGTAATGCCCGGCAGCTTTCATGATGTTCCCGCTGTTTCTCTAAAGACACGCATAGGCTGGATCGGGACGGGGGTGATGGGGCTTTCCATGTGCGGGCACATTATGGAAAGAGGCTACAGCGCCACCGTTTTCAACCGCACGAAGGGGAAAGCGCTCCCACTCATCGAGAAGGGCGCCGCCTGGGTTGATTCCCCTCGGGAAGCCACGGAAAACTCTGACGTCATCTTTACCATGCTGGGGTTCCCAGAAGACGTGCGGGCGATTTATTTCGGAAAAGGAGGCATTCTGGAATCGGCCCGCCCGGGTGTTATTCTCGTTGACATGACCACGACCGAACCATCGCTTGCAACGCAAATCTATCAAGCCGCCCTGGAACGGAGCGCCTTCGCCGTGGATGCTCCCGTCTCGGGTGGCGACGTGGGGGCGCGCAATGGTGCTCTTTCCATCATGGCGGGAGGAGACCGGGAAGTAGTGGAGGCCATTAAGCCCATCCTGGAAACAATGGGAAAAAACCTCGTCCACCAGGGACCTGCGGGTTCGGGCCAGCATACTAAAATGTGTAACCAGATCGTGATCGCCGGGACGATGATCGGCGTGTGCGAAAGCCTCTTATACGGTTTCAAGGCGGGCCTTGATCTGCCGACGATGCTCAGTTCCATCCGGGGCGGCGCAGCGAAGTGCTGGGTCCTGGACAATCTGGCTCCACGTATACTGCAAAGAGATTTCGCTCCCGGTTTTTTTGTTGAGCATTTTATCAAGGATATGGGGATTGCACTCAAGGAGTCGGCGCGCATGGGCCTTTTTCTTCCCGGCCTGGCGCTGGCCCACCAGCTATACATTGCGGTAAAGGCGCAGGGACACGGTAAGTTGGGCACCCAGGCGCTCATGCTTGCTCTGGAACAGATGTCCGGGACCGTAGTCCGGGAAGAAGGCCGAGAAGTGTGACCGACGATACATCTTCACAACGATTTTATTCCATCGGTCCAGGGTGAAATCACGTCTCATCTTATCAGCTCTTCACCATCCGCAGCGTAAGTTGTTCGGCCTGCGAAAAGGCTCGCGGGCGAACGAACGCCGTGCAGAGCAGGGCGGTTGTCCCCGCCGTAGCGAACAGCATGGCGACGACGACAAACTGATAGATGGCGGCCGCTATCGGATCACTGCCCGCGAGCACCATACCGGCCATCACTCCCGGAATCCACACAATCCCCAGAGACCGCAAATTGTTGATGCTGGGTATAAGGCTGGCCTGCACCGCCGCTTGCACGTAGGGCGCCACGACGACCGTCGGGGCGGCGCCCAGTGCCAGTCCCGCTTCGATTTGCCCGGTGTGCGCTTCAACCTCTGCCCGGAAACGATCCAGCGCCAGGGCCGCCGTGTTCATGGCGTTGGCGATGAGCATGCTGCCCACCGGGATCAAGGTCGCCGGTGCTCTATCAATGACACCCAGACCGACCATGATACCTATGACCAGCCCCGCGCCCAGCAAAATCGAGCGCATCGTCACATGCAGGATGCCGGGAATGCGCCTGGTCCGCTGCGCCGCGATGACAGCCCCGGCCAGCATCATGCCAACAAGCACAAATGCACTGAGCCATTGGGCGCTGCCAAGAACGAAAGTCAGCAACAGGCCGACTATGATGATCTGGCTGATGCCGCGCACCAGTGCAACGACTGATTCTTTCTGCAGGCGAATACCTGCCCGGCTCGCCAGGTGCGCGACTATCAGCGCAACGATTGCCGCGCTGAAAGCTTGCGCTGAACGCAACGCCATAGGGTCATGGAAAAACTGATTTAACATGGAGCACCTCCTGGACTGTGCCATCCAAAATAAGCCGGCCTGCGTCAATCAAGATGGCGCGGTTGGTAATGCGCTCTGCTTGCGCTGTATCGTGTATTACCATCAGTGCAGTCAAATGCTGGTCGCGCAGCACGCGCATCAGCAGCGCCTCAATCTCGCGTTCGGACCGATCATCCAGCGCCGAAGTCGGCTCGTCCAGCAGCAGCACCTCCGGTTTGTTCGCCAGCGTCCGCGCCAGCGAGACTCGTTGAGCTTCGCCGCCGGAAAGATTCATCACATCCCGGTGGGCAAATCCCTCCAGCCCCACCTCTTCCAGAAGGCCGTCAATTTCCGAGGCCGGCAATTCTTCGCCATGTTGGCGCGGCCCGAAGCACAGATTCTCCGCGACGGTGCCCGGAAACAGGCAGGCCGACTGCATCACCATGCCCACCCGGCGCCGCAGTGCGCGCGGGGCGAGTTGGTGATAGTCCTCGCCGTCAAGATACACCGTGCCGCTGGTCGGTTCGTCCAGCCGATTAATCAGACGAAGGAACGACGATTTGCCCGCCCCGCTCGGCCCGACCACCGCCAGTATCTCGCCCTTCTGCACCTTTATGCTGATATCGTTTACCAGTACCTTCCCCGTAATCGATCGAGAGAGATTCCTGGTTTCGAGAACTGTATCCCCGCCTGAACGCGCAGCAGAACCGGCGGGTACGCCATGACTGCTTGCGCCCTCTTTGCGATCATTGGCTGTCATACGTGACTCCAAGTTTGGGTTGCCTACCTTTGGGTAGCCGCCAACCCCCTCATGAGGTAGACTTCATCCAGCGTCCATCCGGAAACTTCGGAGCAAATTCCACGCCCCGCGAGGTTTCTGTTCGAAAAGGAGGCATTTTTCGTACTGGCAAGGAAATCGAGGGGTTGCGCGGAGGCGTACCTTGGTACGCCGCACAAGCGAGCCCGAAGATTGACGCCGCCAGGACGGAAAAGGACCCTTTCCGGATGGAAACTAATCTAAGGGGCCTCGCCCCTTGCTGCCTCTGTTGTGCTCTTTGGATGTTACAAAATTGGCGCAAGACCATGGAAACCCATATGCTGGACCAGCGGATTCTTTTGTAAGTGATGTCCCCGGACTGGAGAAAACCTTGAAGGCGGACCGCATTACGTCCTATCCGAGACCAGCTCCTCAAAACATATAGATCACGGCAATCACAACACCGGCCGTGACGACGATCCAGCGCAACACGATCGGCCGAATCCAGCGTGCAAGACGTCCGCCCAAGACCCCACCTATCAGAGCACCCACAGCCATCACCAGCGCCACCGGCCAAATCACCTGCCCTGAGAACAGGAAAAAAATGGCGGCCGCCACATTGATGGCAAACGCAAGGACCTGCTTGAGAGCATTCAACCGCGTGAGTGAGTCATCGAGTACAAGTCCGAGCACCGCCAGAACGATCACGCTCAAGCCGGCGCCAAAATAACCCCCGTAGACGGCTGCCAAAGCTACCGGTAGAACGATCAGCGTTTCGTGCGCTTTTGACGATCGTGAGTGTCCGCCACGGCGCGCGATCCAGGCGCGCAGGGGCTCCTGTACGGCGAGAAGACCGGCGGCGAGCAATATCAGAAAGGGCACCATCGAACGAAACAGATGTTCACTGGTGTTCAAGAGCAAAACTCCGCCTGCGACGCCACCCAACACACCGGCGGGGGCCAGGCGCCAAAGGCGTTTTTTGTTCCCATGCAGATCCTTTAATTGCGCGAGGGTCCCACCCAGGTAGCCGGGGCACAGGGCCACGGTGTTTGTCACGTTCGACGCCACGGCCGGAACACCCAGAGCAATCAGCATTGGAAAAGTGATAAGAGTTCCACCACCGGCAAGCGCATTCACCGCCCCTCCCGCCACAGCCGCCAGTCCCACGAGACCAAACTCCAACCCGGTCATTGTCTTTTTTATCCTTTAAGAAGTCATAATGGCGTTCAGGACAACCCCCAAAATCGTCGTATAGAAGAAAAACGAAATTACGCTGTACACCAGGACCCAGCGCCGCTGAGTCGCCGAGGTGACATCGACATCGCTTATAGCGCAGGTCAGGCCCACCGTGAAGGAGATATACATATTAGCTGATCCGCTCCCTCATTTTACCCAACAATGACCACCCTCTTCTCACAAACCTTGCCTGAACGGCTATGAAACCCCTTGGGTTGCCTTGTAGGCGCTGAACACCGCAGCTCCGGAACCATAAAAGGCGTCCTTGCCAACCAGGCCGGTTATCCCCGATCGTTCCAGTTGGGCATAAACCTCATCGGAGACCTCGAAAAAGACCAGCCTTGTGCCTTGCTCCCGGAGGATGGCATAGAGGGAACGCAAAGTTGCGGCCGCCGTGTAGTCGATGTCATCAACGGCGCCGGCACCGATGCAGAACCATACCAGGGGCGGCTTAGCCTCTTTGGCCAGCCTGCTGACCTCCTCGAACAGTTGCCCGGCGTTGGCGTAATACATGCTGTGATTGAACCGGTAAAGCAACAGCCCCGGGAGCAATTGGCCATGGGTTGCCACCGGCTCGGTCTTCCAGCCTTCAGGCTGAGCCTCCACGATCACCGCGTTTTCCGGCCGGTAGCCGTGCCGGGTGTGGGTCACCAGTGAAAGGAACATGGCCAGCAGGATACCCTGCTCCACCCCAACGAGGACTACGGTAGCAGCGGTTATTAGGGCCACCACGAACTCTACCGGCCGCTCGCGAAAAATCTGCCGCATTCCAGACACGTCAATCAAATCCAGGCCGATCAGGAAAACCACGGCGGAAAGCACCGAGCCGGGCATGAACTTCAATGGTCCGGTCAGGAAGAGGAGCACCAGGAGGACAATAACGCTCGTAGTGAGTTGCGCCAACTGGCTGTGCCCACCGGCGCCGTCCACCACCTGCGTCATGGTGGGGCTGCCGTTGACCACAAAGGTACCGGTTAGCCCGGCGCCAACGTTGGCGAGACTGAGGGCAACCAGGTCAACGTTCTCGCTAAAGGGTTCGTTGTAACGGGCGGCATAGGCTCGCGCCGTAGCGGCGCTCTGGGCAAGGATTACTACAAATATCGAGAATGCTGTGGGCAGGAGCTTCGTGAGGAGGCTGACGCTCAGGTCCACGTGGGGCAAGCCTACAGCCGGGATGCCGTCGGGAACCGCGCCGAGGATGCTTACCCCGTGGTCTTTCAGGTCAATCGCCCAGCTCACGGTGATGGCGCCGATGACCGCGATGAGAGGGCCGGGGAGTTTCCTGGATATTTTCCGGGAGCCGAGGATGATGACGAGAACAGCCGCCGTCGTTATCAGCGTGGACCAGTTCGACTGTTGGAGATGCCGAGCATCGTGAATGAACCTGCCCAAGGCGCCTTGCCCGCCCACGGGCAATCCCAGCATGCCCCCAATTTCACTGCCGGCCACCTGGACGCCCACACCAGTCAGAAAGCCGATGAGCACGGTGCGGGACAGGAAGTCCGCCAGGAACCCCAGGCGAATCAGGCGGGCTATGATTAGCATCACCGCTGCCATGAAAGCCAACACACCGCACAAGGCCAGGTATTCGGCAGAGCCCGAGACGGCCAGGCCGGCAAGACCACCGGCCAGAATGGCCGCAGTGGCTGAGTCGGCCCCCACCACCAGGCGCCGGGACGAGCCGAAGATGGCAAACAGGGCCATGGGGATGAGGATGGTGTAAAGGCCGGTGATCACCGGGGCGCCCGCGATCCTGGCGTAGCCCATGACCTGAGGGATGGCCAGGGCAGCCAGGGTCATGCCCGCCAGGATGTCCGTCAGCACCATAGACCGATTGACAGGCAGTATCCCCTGGAGAATGGGAAACCGCACGCCTTGGGCATCGGTCTGGGACGTGCCTGCCATTGTCATCGTCTCGGCTCCTCTACTCGCATGACATGACTTACATATATCACTTAGGGCTTGTCCGTAAATAAAACCTTTGCGCTCTCATTCGAGTGATGTTGAAATCGACTGGAACATTTTTCAGGCGCTGTGAGGCGCCAGGGTGGCTCTACAAGTCCCCCTGTGCTATAAGGGGACTTCAGGGGATTTTCATTGAATGTGCCCTCTAAGAGGCTTATTTACGGACAAGCCCTAAATCTGGAGTCAAAGAAAGAGGTCATGAAGCGCCATTTCTTACTGCCTTTGATACTTATTGCATGGCTTTTCGCCGGCCCGTGTCCACTACAAGGAAAAACCGATCCCCAAACCTCAATCCCCAAGCTTGCCCAAAATGTATTCGGCAAGGAAGAGAACGCGGGGCAAAATAGAGAAGCCAAAGCTGCTGCGCCATCTTTTCCGGGACTGGCCGAGGTGATTCCACGAGCCGCCGATCTTAATCAGAAGGCGAGCAAAGCTGAAGAAGCCATTGCGGTTGCCGGAGATACTTCAGCTCTTGGCGTACAGATTACCGATGCTGAAAACCGGGCCCATCAGCTCGCCAAAAAGATAGCCCTCATGGGAGATCCTGCCGGCTGGAATATCTACCGGCTACTAGATGTTCAGCACCTGATTCAAGGTGAAAAGAGCAAACTTCGGGCGCTCCTCGATCCGATTTCCGTAAAGCTCTCGAACCTTGAAGCCATCCGCAGGAACTGGGAAGATGAACACACCTTCTGGCAAAAATGGCAGGAGTCTCTGAGCGAGGCCCAGACAGAGATTCCTCCGGAGACCTTCAACAAGGCCGTGGAGACGGCAACTGCGGTCGTGCAGTCGGCTGCCGACGCTTCGGCATCGGTTCTGGGCTTGCAGCAAGAGCTCACTAAACAGCTTGACGAAGTGCGCCGGTTCAGCATTCCGGTTGATGCGGCCCTGAAGAATGTGCGCAACGAGACCTTCAGTAAGAATGCGCCGTCTTTTTTCAGTGCTGAATTCTATGAACCGCTCAACACCTCGCTTTGGACCGCCATAAAAGACGGCGCGGCCGATGCGTGGAAGATGGAGAGAGAATATCTTCCCAACTATGACTATGGGTGGATAATATTTTTACAAGTTCTGGTAACCCTCACCCTGATTTCCTTGATTTGGCGCCGCCGAAAATTCCCTGAGAAGACCAGGCAATGGCATTTCATAAGACAACATCCGTTGGCTTTTTCCATCTTTGCGATGCAAGCGGCAGCCTTACTGTTGTACCAGGGGGCCACTCCTTCATGGTTGCTCCTGAACGTTGCCCTGGTAGTCTTCTCATCATCGTTTTTGATTTCCGGCATGCTTCCCCATGCCGGGATGCGCCTGGTGGTGTTCTTGCTGGCGGGTGTCCTGACAATCTCGGCGTTCTTGAAGCTCATCTCGCTTCCGGCGCCTCTATATAGTCTTTGCCTGGCGCTGATATGCGTGTCGGCAATAGGGGTTTTCTTTCGCATGGCCCGGCTCCATAGCGCCGAGCAAGGCGGGAGACTGGACCTTTTCTCCGCGGGACTGCGGGTGGGATCGCTGGTCCTGTTTGCAGCCCTGCTTCTGTTGTTTGCAGGGTTCAGCAACCTTGCAAACTACCTGGTGCGCTCAGCCATCGCAACCATTTTCTCTTTTATAATCACATTCTTGCTCCTTTGTCTCGGCAATGGATGCATCGAGGTAATTCTAAATCAACCCTTCGTTACGCGACTGGGGTTTTTCAGCCTTTTCGGCAAAGCCCTTGAATCCCGCCTGAAAAACCTGCTCAAAGCCATCCTCTGGATTGGAGTTTTTCTGACCCTGTTTCAGTTGTGGGGTATCTACGAATCTGCCGGTCAGGCATGGGGGACGATATTTGGATTCAAATTCAGCATCGGCGAGCTAACCCTTAGCCTCGGCCGCATCCTGGTGGCCGCCCTGTTCATCTACCTCCTGGTTTCCGGCTCATGGTTCATCCGCGCCTTTCTTGACGGGGAGGTGTTCCCGCGGCGCGAGATCGATCGCGGTGCAAGAGATGCCATTAAGAAACTGATCCACTATTCGCTCCTGCTTTTCGGGATATTGATGGCGATAAGCCTGATCGGCCTTAACCTGACAAGTCTCGCTTTTCTGACTGGCGCCCTGGGCATCGGCGTCGGTTTCGGACTGCAGAATATCGTCAATAACTTTGTCAGTGGCTTGATGTTGCTCTTTGAGCGGCCGTTCAAAGTCGGCGATATGGTCGTTGTGGACAACGAGACCGGTACGGTAAGAAAAATCGGGCTGCGCTCGACCGTTATCGAAACCTCTGATCGTTCCGAACTGATTGTTCCCAATTCTCTATTTATTTCGGGAAAAGTGACGAACTGGACCCGTTCGAACAAGATCGCCAGGATCAGGATTCCCGTGGGAGTTGCATATGGGAGCGATATTCAGCGGGCACTAAGCTTGCTGAAGGAAGCCGCTGAAGCCGAGCCTAGAGTCTTAAGCGACCCGGAGCCCAATCCTCTTTTTCTTCGTTTCGGAGATAGCGCCCTGGAGTTCGAACTGCACTCCTGGATTGCCGATGTGAGGGACCTGCTCTCCATAAGGAGCGCCATTTGTCAGGAGATTGCCGGCCGTTTCCAGGCGGCCGGAATCGAACTCCCCTTCCCCCAGCACGACCTGCACCTGCGCTCGATTGACGAGAAAGTCCTCGATCGGGTTGCCGGTTTGCAAAAGAAAACCGATTAGGGAAAGACATATGCGCGAGCCTCCCAGGGAAATTAGCACTCGACTCATTTAATTGCTGACAAGAATCTTGTTACCCGCCTCCTGCATGCTTATCTTAGCCGAAATGTCGGTCTTCGAACTATTACGCGCCATGGAATCGGCGTCAATTCCGCGAAGGCCGGTTATTGCACAGGAGGGATACAAATGGCTAAAGCAGTAGGAATCGATCTGGGTACTACCAACTCTGTGGTGGCAATCTGGGAAGAAGGTAAAGCCACAGTTATTCCAAATTCCGAGGGATCGCGCCTGACCCCGTCCGTGGTAGCCTACACCGAAGACGGCCAGCGGCTTGCCGGCCAGATCGCCAGGCGCCAGGCGATACTCAATCCGACTGCCACTATATATTCTGCAAAGCGGTTCATAGGCCGTAAGTGGGGCGAAGTGGACGAAGAGTCCAAAATGGTCTCCTACAAAGTCGTCAAGGGGCCAAATGACGCGATCCGCTTCGAAATTCGCGGCAAGCTCGTCTCGCCTGAAGAGGTCTCAGCCCAGGTGCTGCGCAAACTGGTGGATGAAGCCTCCAAGTATCTTGGAGAAAAAATTAAGGAGGCGGTCATAACCTGCCCCGCCTATTTCAACGACGCCCAGCGCCAGGCGACGAAGAACGCTGGAGAGATCGCCGGCCTAAAGGTCCTTCGGGTCATCAACGAACCGACAGCGGCGGCGCTGGCATATGGGCTTGAAAAAAAGAAGAGCGAGACCATAATGGTTTTCGACCTGGGTGGCGGCACCTTCGACGTATCCATTCTCGACGTTGGAGACGGGGTGGCTGAAGTCCGCTCCACATCAGGTGATACGCACCTTGGCGGCGACGATTTTGACAAGCGGATCGTAGACCATATTGCGGACGAGTTCCGCAAAGACCACGGGATAGATCTGCGAAACGACCGCCAGGCGCTTCAGCGGCTCTATGAGGCGGCGGAAAAGGCGAAGATCGAGCTCTCAAGCACTTCCGAGACTCAAGTTAACCTGCCCTTTATTACCGCTGACACGACCGGGCCCAAACACCTCGTCCAGAAGCTTACGCGTGCAAAATTCGAGGATTTGACTCACGACCTTGTGCAGCGCTGCATGGGACCCGTGCAGCAGGCACTATCCGACGCGCACCTCAGCCCAAAGGACCTCGATGAGGTGATCCTTGTCGGAGGATCGACTCGCATTCCAGCCGTACAGGAACTGGTCAAGAAGCTTACGGGCGGGAAAGAGCCGAACATGAGCGTCAACCCCGATGAAGTGGTGGCCGTTGGCGCCGCGGTGCAGGCAGGGGTGCTGAAGGGCGAGGTCGAAGACGTAGTTCTTCTCGACGTCACCCCGCTTTCGCTCGGTGTCGAAACGTTCGGTGGGGTCATGACAAAGCTGATCGAGAGAAACACGACAATACCGGCTAGGCGTGAAGAAATCTTTTCAACCGCCGAAGACAATCAAACCGCAGTCGATATCGTGGCGCTCCAGGGAGAGAGGGAGATGGCCAACGACAACCGGGTGCTGGGAAGATTCCGTCTCGAGGGAATACGCCCGGCGCCCAGGGGAACGCCACAGATCAAGGTAACGTTCGACATTGACGCAAACGGAATCTTAAGCGTTAACGCGCGTGATCAGGAAACCGGAAAAGAGCAGGCCATCACGATTTCGGAGTCCACAAACCTCTCGAAACAGGACGTAGAGAAAATGGTCGCAGACGCTCAGGCCCACGCCGCAGAAGATAAGCGCCGTCGCGAAACTATCGAGGCGCGCAACATCGCGGACAGTCAGGCTTACCAGCTTGAGCGCACCCTGCGCGACCTGGGCGATAAGGTTGCCGTAAACGAAAAAGCCCGGTCCGAAGCCCTTATCGAGGAGACGAGAAAAGCCGTTCAGGACGACAGCACGACCAGGGAGCGCTTTCAGCAGCTTACAAGCGATCTCCAGCAGGCATCTCAGATGATCGCATCCGCTGCTTATCAGCAGACCGGCCATGAGGCCGGGGCGGGACAGGGGACTGATTACAGAGACCAACACAGACCATCCCCACGCGACGGCGAGGATGTAGTTGACGCCGAGTTCACAGAGCACTGACCGCCGGTCACGGGGCATAGTCCGGTCACGGAGAGAAAAGCTTTGACAGGGTTAACAGGATTTACAGGATTTTGAGAAATGGCTGGGGATTTAGGAATTAATCCCTGAATCCCTCAACCCGTAACCACTTAATTTTGGCTATTTCTTTTTCTCAGCGTCCTCTGCGCCTCTGCGGTGAATCGCTTTTCGAAGGGATATGACGATACCTTATGGCTGTTACATACAGGGACTACTACGAGATACTCGCAATTAAAAGGGGCGCCAGCCAGGACGAAGTGCAGCGGGCATACCGGAAACTTGCGCGCAAATACCATCCGGACGTCAGCAAGGCTTCCAACGCGGAAGAGAAGTTCAAGGAAATCAATGAGGCCTATGAAGTCCTGAAGGACCCCGAGAAGAGGAAAATGTACGATCAGTTGGGGCCGAACTGGAGAGCGGGACAGGACTTCAGGCCCCCTCCGGGATGGGAGACCCAGTTTGATTTCGGCAGGGGCGGCGCCCGCCAGGCGGGGCAACAGTGGGGTGGCGCCGGCGGCTTCAGCGATTTCTTCGAGGAACTGTTTGGCGGCAGTGGTTTCAGACAGACCCACGGCGGCATGGGACCGGAAGGCTTCGGACGCGGGGCGGTCTGGCGACAGGCAGGCGCCGACCAGGAAACGACGATTCGAATCTCCCTTGAGGAAGCATTTCGCGGCGGGACCAAACCTATCATCCTGCAGAGCCAGGTGATAAATCCGCAGGGCCAATTGGACGTTCAGGAAAGACGCTACGACGTAAAAATTCCGCCCGGCGTTCTGCCCGGTCAAAGGATTCGCCTCACCGGCCAGGGGGGAGAGGGAACAGGAGGCGGCCCCAGGGGCGATCTGTATTTAAAAGTGGAAATTGAACCTCACCCGGTTTTTACGCTCAAAGGACACGACCTCCACATGGAGGTGCCGGTTTCACCCTGGGAAGCCGTGCTTGGCTCTGAGGTGCGGCTGTCCACGATCACCGGCAACATAGACCTGAAAATTTCTCCCGGTACACAGAGCGGACAGAAACTGCGGCTGCGAGGCAAAGGAATGCCAAACTCGAAAGGACCGCCCGGCGATCTATACGCGACGGTGGTTGTCAAAGTCCCGGTCCATCCTTCCGAAAAAGAGCGGGAATTGTTTGAAGAGTTGAGAAAAAGCTCCGGTTTTAACCCGAGGGTGTAGCTCATTGTCCATGCGGAAACAGCGGGCACCCGCCTCGTGGAGCCTCGAATATCGATATTGAAACAGCGGCCACCCGCCTCGCGGAGCGTAGAGAAGTTGGCTGGCGGTCCCACCGCCTAGTTCAGGAGTCGAGCTGCGATGACCGAAACAGGGTTTTTCATACTTCAAGTGCAAACAGATAGGGAGTTTTCCTCCAGGTACACTCTTGCAGAGGTCGCATATCGGGCAGGACTGCACCCTGAGATGATCGACAGATTCATCCGCCTGGGTCTCATCGAGTTTTGCGGCCGGACTGATGATGGGGAGTTGCTCTTCGACTCGGAAGTAATCCCTCTTATCCGGCGCATTCTAAGGCTTCGCAACGAACTCGGAGTCAATTACGCAGGGGTCGGAGTGATCCTGGAGCTTATGTCCAGGCTTGATGCCCTGGAAGCCCGGATTCGCGAACTGGAAAATGTCGCTCAACGCTAGAGTCAACGATTTGAGGGTTTGTACCAAGTTGCGTTCAAGAAAGTATTTAGGAGGATTTTGTTTCTTATGGATATCAACAAATTTACGACCAAGTCTCAGGAGGCCATGCAGGCCGCCGAAACCAAGGCAATCCGCTTCGGCCATATCGAGGTCGATGGCGAGCATCTTCTGCTGGCCATGCTCGAACAGCCAGACGGGCTTGCCGCGAGACTTTTCCAGAAAATGGACATACCCGTGGACAGAATGCGGGAGCGGCTCGAAGAGGAGCTGAACAGGAAACCGCGCGTCAGCGGTCCGGGGGTCGAACGAGGCAAAATATATATAACCAACCGCTTGAACAGGCTGCTTACCGATGCGCAGGAGCAGGCCCAGAGGCTCAAAGATGAATATGTCTCGGTCGAGCACATCCTGCTCGCTTTTTTGCAGGAGGGAACCAGCAGCCCCTCCGGCCAGGTGCTCAAGGAATTCGGCGTCACACGGGATTCGCTTCTAAAGACGCTTTCCTCGATTCGCGGAAGCCAACGGGTAACCAGCGCCACCCCGGAATCGGCCTATGAGGCACTTCAGAAATACGGGCGCGATCTTGTCGATGAGGCGCGGAGCCAAAAACTTGACCCGGTTATCGGCCGGGATTCTGAAATACGGCGGGTTATCCGCATTCTCAGCCGCAAGACCAAGAACAATCCGGTCCTCATCGGCGAGCCTGGCGTAGGCAAAACGGCCATAGTGGAGGGTCTGGCCCACCGGATCGTCCGGGGAGACGTTCCCGAAGGCCTCAAAGACAAGACCATTTTCTCGCTCGATATGGGGTCCCTGGTCGCCGGGGCCAAGTTCCGAGGCGAATTCGAAGAGAGGCTCAAAGCGGTCTTAAACGAGATAAAAGAAGCCCAGGGCAGGATTTTGCTCTTCATCGACGAGTTGCACACCATAGTGGGCGCAGGGCGGGCCGAAGGTTCGATAGACGCCGGGAACATGCTCAAGCCCATGCTTGCCAGGGGCGAGCTGCATTGCATAGGGGCGACCACGCTCGATGAATACCGCAAGAACATCGAAAAGGACGCTGCACTGGAGCGGCGTTTTCAACCGGTGCTCGTAGACCAGCCTACGGTCGAGGACACGATCTCGATCCTTCGCGGCCTGAAGGAACGCTTCGAGGTTCACCACGGCGTAAAAATTCAGGACATCGCTCTTGTGGCCGCAGCGGTGCTCTCCAACCGCTACATAACCGACCGTTTTCTGCCCGACAAAGCGATCGACCTCGTTGATGAAGCCTGCGCAATGATCAGAACGGAAATCGATTCGATGCCCTCCGAACTCGACGAAGTGGAAAGGCGCGCGCGTCAGCTTGAAATCGAAGAAGTCGCCCTGGCCAAAGAACACGACAAGGCCAGCCATGAAAGGCTTCAGGCGCTGAGAAAGGAGCTGTCCGAGCTTCGAGCGAAGGCCGACTCGATGAAAGCCCAGTGGGAGGCCGAAAAGGAGTCCATCAAGAAAGTTCAGGCGATTAGAGGGGAAATCGAAAAGGTCCGTCACCAGATGGAAACGTCTGAACGCGAATTCAATCTCCAGAAAACGGCCGAACTGAAATACGGAGTGCTCCCGGACCTCGAGAAAAAGCTGCGCGAGCAGGAGGACCAGCTTTCAAACAGGCAGCAGGGATCGCGGCTCCTCCGTGAGATGGTTACCGAGGAGGAAATAGCCGACATTGTCTCGCGCTGGACCGGAATCCCGGTGACCAGGCTCGTTGAAGGGGAGCGGGAAAAGTTGCTCAGGCTCGATGAAGTGCTTCACAAGCGTGTTATCGGGCAGGATGAGGCCGTTGGACTGGTGGCTGATGCGGTGATACGCGCCCGTTCGGGAATAAAGGACCCGAGGCGGCCGATTGGCTCTTTCATCTTTCTTGGTCCGACCGGCGTCGGGAAAACGGAGCTTGCAAAAACTCTTGCAGAAGCCCTGTTCGATACCGAGGAGAACCTGATCCGGATCGATATGAGCGAATACCAGGAGCGCCATACCGTTTCGCGTCTGATCGGAGCGCCTCCCGGATACGTCGGATACGAAGAAGGGGGCCAATTGACCGAAGCCGTCCGCAGGAAGCCTTATTCCGTAATTCTTTTCGATGAAATAGAAAAAGCCCACAGGGACGTTTTCAACACTTTGCTCCAGATCCTGGACGACGGCCGCCTGACTGACGCTCAGGGCCGAACGGTTGATTTCAAAAACACTGTAATAATTATGACCAGCAATATCGGTTCGGAATACCTGCTGGAGGGTGTGACCAAAGACGGGCAACTCAAGGAAACCGCAAGAACGAGTGTAATGAGCGCCCTGAGACACCATTTCATGCCTGAGTTTCTGAACCGCGTCGATGAGATCGTCCTGTTTAAGCCGCTTACTCTAGACGAGATAAAGCAGATAATCGACCTGCTCGCTGAAGACCTGGACCGGCGGCTCAAGGCCAGGAGCCTAACTGTCCGCCTGACCGCAGAAGCGCGCGAGTTCATCGCCAAGGCAGGTTACGATCCCGTTTACGGGGCAAGGCCCTTGAAGAGGTACATGCAGCGGGAAGTCGAAACCAGAATCGGCCGGGCCATAATAGCCGGTACAATCCTCGACGGGTCCACTATAACCATTGACGTTCGGGATAATGAACTTGTAGTGACGCATGCCGCCGAAGCGGAGGTTGTTGGTTAAGGGGTTTAGGGGGTTGGGAATTTAGGAATTTCACTCATCACTATTCACTATTCACTATTCACTGCTCCCTGTATATGATCCTCAACTCTAAAGCGGTGCGCCAGTGCCAGCGATTTACGTACAGAGGAGAGATATAGCAACTTCTGGATACAAGCGGGTGTCCGCGAATTTAGCGGTCCAGCGGCTTATAATAATTGGAGCCGGAGTGGTTTACCACGCCCGAAGATGGTATGTTAATATTGCGTCGGATTTTTCCCGCGCCCACTGTTATCGCATATTATTCTCCTGAGCCTGCCACTCAGTGGCGCAGAGGCATGGGTTTACCAAATGATGGGAGAGGTATGCCTTGAAATCACGAAAACCGGCTTCTCCTAACATTTCACTTGCAGTGTCGATTGGAAAATCATACGATTTCGCGGTCTATTGGGTTGCTCGACGATCTTTTTGGGGCGGAACCCGCGTCGAAAGGCGTTCGGCGTTCGCAAAGAGCGTAGTTGATGCATTATTCAGGTTTATTTGCTGAGATATTTCCGTAGTCACTACCCCAGAGAACGTTTCATTTTCAGGGTTTCTTAAAGCTTATTCCACACCGCGAACAGTGTTCGTCACCTTCATAATTGAGTTTGCCACAGTTACTGCACTCGGTGACGCCGAGGAGATGGTGTTTCTTAAGATACTCTGCGATATATTTTCGAGAAGCTTCATCCCGACTTTCTGGACGGTATGGCGTTTCGCTAACATCCAAACTGGTAGCTATGTCCAGAAGGGGATCAGAAAAGATTTTATTCATACATTCTTCGCGAGTAAAACCAAGGTCTAAAGCGTCCCCGTCCGACACATCCTCATAATCCGGGTTATAATCGCCCTCCGCCGTGGTGACGTTGTATCCAGCTTCCTTCAATTCCTCCGAATGTAGAAGTCTGATATGTTCATCATCATCGACAACAAGGATCGTCGACATAATTCAACCCCCCTTTCTTCTTTTGGCCATGCCTTTTATGATTCTTGTCTCCGCGTTTGCGTATTTTCTTTTATTACAAACCCTGGTTCGTTTTTCGACGAGACTCGCAAAGGCACAAATGGACTTTCCTCCTAACGGTCCGCTCAGAAGAAATCTATTCCCATGTATGACATGACCGAAGTTCTACTCGGCCAACCATAGCATTGTGGAGGTTTATTGAAAAAAAATGGGTGCAAGGTCGCCCCCCAGTGGTTCGTCCAAGCACCCTGATAGGAATCACGATCCGTGTCTCCCATCCCTTACCACTTGGAGTTTTCAAATTAACATCGGCAAATAGCATGCCCAAGCTAAGAGCCTGAAATCATTACATTTCCTATTGCGTCTTGAAGGCTGAACCATGTGCACCTAAATACGGTTTCATAGTGAATGTTCACCGGTTCGTCAAAGTTGATCTCCCCAATTTGGGGCGAGAAACACGAAACGAGATGAGAGGAAAAAAAGACCAGGGATGAAGAGATATTAGCCGGAACGATCATCTAAGTAACTGAAACAAATGGAAAATTTGCGAGAGACTTTTTCCCTATAAAATCAAAGGCATCCGTCAATCCTGTCCGGCATTCCTAAAATCCGACAGGTGGAAATCGTTTTTTTTCTATCATTTTCGCAAAATTTCGTTAAAAGTATCCTTTCCAAGCCGCCTGATGATCGAGTCTTTGGATGTCTTGACACTCTCGCCCCAGAACGTTCTATCGAGGATCATATGGAGCAGCGTGTACGTTACGTTGACCATGCAGAAGGAACGACGGGGAACCTAAATTACTGCTTTTCTTTATCTTGCCAACTTCGAAAGAGTAAGTTTGCAGCGAACCGTTGAACAAATGATTCGAAAAGGGAGAAGATTTTAGCGTTCTAATGGATAAGGGGGCAGCGTAGTCAGACGCTGGTCCTCGACGGGTCCTCCGACCGTAAAATGATAAAGGTCCTGGTAGGAGCGCCCCTTCAAGCCCAGCACCTCGCGGGAGCTGGCCGGGTCGGGCCTAGCTAATAACGCGTTTTCTATGGCTAAATGTTAAAAACACATGCCTTATTAGGGCTTAAAAGCTCGTTTTCGACCCCAAAATGATAGCTTTAAGCCGGGCCTGGGGCTCGCCAGGCGTATCCTGGCAGGAAGTGTCGTTTGGCTCTGGCCATGGCAAAAGCAACTCCGGGTTGCGTTAGATGATCGTTTTTGACCCTAAAAATACACTTCTAAGCCACATATAAGCCATGATATTAGATCATTGTCACGTAATTTTAGTCAGTTATCGCGCCCCGACCCCTTTTGCCGTACCTCCCACCATAGTGAAACCTTGGGATCACTTGTTTCCAGCTTTTGCGTCTTCATACGCTCTTCCTGATCCTGGTCGCCCTCCTAAAACATATCCTGCAGGTTCATGGGATCCTTGATTTCTATTGCAGGCTCACCCTGGAGCTTCTTGCCGCCCCTGTCGTCCAGGTATTTGGTCATCTCGAGTGGAACCTTCATGGGCTCATCGATGCCGGCCTCGGCCAGGATCTGTCTCAGGAACGCCTCAGACTTCACGGCAAATGCGATGGAGTCGCCTAGCACGCGCATGGCTTCCGGCGGGTTGTGAAAGCCGACCGAATTTTCGGCCCCGATAAAAACGGTGCGATAGAAGGCCTCTTCGTAGAAGTCTACGGCCTTCTTATAAAGCTCTTCGTCAATGGGTTTTCCTTGTTCCCTGACCTTGTGGACGGTCTCGAACATCTTGGCGGCAGTCGCCGTGGCGTATCCGGCGCGCAGCATGAGAGAGACGGTCCTGTCCTGGATCTCGACAACCCTTTCCTTGAGCCAGTCGGGGCCTTCGGGATGGCACTGGGCGCACGCTCGCATATCGTTTTTGAGAGGGCTCATTACGCGATGATCTGAAATCTTGTGCACCCCTACCCTTGTGTAGGACATGTGGCAGTCGGCGCACGCGGCCCCCGCCTTCCAGTGTATGCTGTGGTTCGAGAAAAGTTCGAATTCGGGATGGCGGATGAAGGCCAGTTTGAAACCGGTCACCGTCTGCTTCCACTCCCTGTACGAGTCGTCGCTACGCAATTTCTTGATGATGTTCTCGACGGTGATGTCGCCCCACTTGCTGCCCTGCCAGGGAAAATAAAGGCCGGTGGAGTGCATTTCTTTGTCCTTGGGGATGCTGTAGGTGACGTGGCATTGAGCGCAAACGGCAGAACGCATCTCCTGGCGGGAAAGCTTGCCGGGGTCGACACCCATTCCATTGAGTGCTTCCACCAGAGTGAAATCCCTTGAGAGCCTCAAAGACATGTCCTTGTTATCATGACAGTCGATGCACGCCACGCCCAGGTTTTTATCCTTTTCGGGGATTTTTGCGAGGACGTCGTTGTACGGCAGCCTGTAGTAATCCAACCCCAATTCTTTCTGGAGCTTCGGCGCATAGGGCGTCTTGCAGGATAAACATACGCCGCCGGCCTTCAGTCGAGATGAATCCACCGCCAGTTGGTCGCGCACCATATTGGCGTGGCCCCTTGGCTCGTTGTATTCCACACCGAAGCCCCAACCGCTGAACAGCAGAGCCATGTAGGGGTACTCGGCCAACTTGTCGTAGGTCGGCCGATCGGCGTCGAAACCTCTCTTGTACTTGCTCTTGCCCGCAGGCTCCGGCTCTTCCGTCTTTTTCCAGAGGTTGTACTCGTCCGGGTAGGCCTTGCCCCAGATTTCCGGGTCGATTTCACCGTCGGGAATAATGACCGTCTTTACCGGCTCGGGCTTTGGCGGCTGGCATCCGCACAATGCGAGCCCCAAAGAGATAAAAACCGGGAACAAGAAACCAGTGAGAATACCCCGCCCAATTGTGTCTTTCCTGGATTTCATCAGCATAGTACTCCCCCCGCTTTAATCTCTTATTTGTTTTGGAAAAACCCTTATCTTGTCGCTATGGAACCGCTTCTCACGTGCATCAGCCGGCGATGGCAGCTCCAGCACTGGCGCTCGTTATCAATCATTTCAACTGAAGTTTCATGACAGCGGATACAGTTGGACTGCAAGACGTGTTGCGCATGATCCGAAGCCTCGATGAGTTCGGGAACTCTCCCGGAATAGAAAACCACCATATCCTTTAAGCCGTCTAAGGATTTCCAGATGTAGTGGGCAGCAACGTTGTTGCGAGGAAGATGGCAGTCGACACAGTTTATCCTGCGGTGCGCTCCTTCGTGAAACCAGGCCTCATATTCAGCCTCCATGACATGGCATGAGGCGCAGAAGTCCGGCATCTCGGATTTGGCCAGCAACTTAGGAAGCCCCAGCATGAGGAAGCCTCCCATAGCTAAGCAGATCGATGCAATTGCCAGGAAATACTTAAGGTTCCGCAGTCTGGCTAACGCCATTTACTCACCTCGTTTTATCCGCCCCCGCGTCATGCAGGAAAGTGTTGACTGCGCCGGTAGGACCTGAGAACTGCTCCGGGCCGTGCAAGGCCCATAAGATATGCATCTCCACACAAATTGGTACCATTTTGCAGAAAAATTTTTGACCAACGTTTTTTTGAGACAAATATGTAACTAAAGAACCTGATTATGATGCCCTTAGATCCCGGCAGCGCTATATTGTCATGCGTTCAGACCCTGGAGCGTTGGACAGGGAAAAATTAGTGCAGTTTTGTACTCTTCCACTCACTTGCGGGTGCTTGATTACCCTCCGGAAGTAAGGGAGGGGGAAGGCGCCCGAAAATCAGTTTACACCGAACTGCCCATCATTCACCATTAACCAGGGTACCCCATACACATATGATCTTATTTTCGTGTCCTTTTGAAAGATGTACCTCATAACGCCATGTAGGAGAGGAATCTGGAATTTTAATGTGGCTTGGTGCAACACGCTTTTCCACCACGGCTATCCCCACACCCTCCAACTTGCAACTGCGCTTCAACGAGCCAAAGTCCGGCTTAAGCAGCATCTCCGATTTACCTCACTAAGGATACCCCTTGATGTTGAAGTGTTGCACGTTACACAGAAATCATGTAACGCTTCTGTTGCATGCAACAGTTATTCGATTCAAGTTAACACCCATTGAAGGCTCTAGCCATACAGTAAATGCCTGAATCTTCTAGCTAAAATGTAAACGTGACGCCTCCCGATCCATCGGGCATAAAATTTGCCTAAAGATAATACAACGTGAGATAATACAATGTGGCTTATTGCTAATGGGATATGTCCCCGCCTGTTGTCTCTCTCAACGGGGTCAACAGGCCCGCTACGGGGTGAGAGATGCTGGCGGATGTGCTTTCCTATCAGTGAGGAAAACTTCCGGTGCGCTCTCAGGAGTTGATCTTTGGGGAGATTCAATTTCCATGTGTTTGATGAAGCAGAAGGTACGACCGATTCTGAAGAACTCGGTGAAAGCCCTGTTAGAGCAACAGGACAGGCAAGGCTGCTGGAGTTTTCCCGCCCACCTGGGGTCCCATTATATTTCGCTCTATGCGCTATTCCTTGAGTGGCTCCGATTCCGGGGATTCTCATCCATGTTGGACTTAAACCGGCTCGCCAGGATCCTTCTGGAAACCCAATTGCCGGACGGTTCATGGAGGCAGGCGCGGGACCCGGCACTGCCTTCCGGCGACATCAATGCCACCGTGCTTAACTATGCCGCGCTCAAGCTCTTCAGGGCCTCCATCTCGACCGCCAACGTGCAACCGGCGGTCGATGCCGCCAAAAGATTCATCCTCGCGAACGGCGGCATCGATTCCACCAACCAGTTCACCAAAACCTTCCTGGCGCTTTTCGGATTGCGTGGCTGGGAGGAGATCAGCGAAATCCCCTACCTGATTTTCCTGGAGGCGCTGCCGTTCAACTACCGGCAGTTCTCGCAATGGGTCATCCCCCACTTGATGCCCATGGCTTACCTGCGCCACAATCGCGTGTCGCACAAGATCGTGGGGACCTTCGGGCCGGAGTTTGAGCTGAACGAGCTCTATGCCGGGCATCCCTGGCGACCAAGCGAGAGGGAACCCGAACCCTCCGCCTGGTATGACGGATTCATTGTCAACAAAATCCTCCGGCAGCAGCGGGACCAAGGAAGCTGGGGCGGATATACGGTCTCGACTCTCTTCAGCGTCGCTGCCTTGGACCATTTTTACCGGAAGCATCCCGGACGTTTTCCCGCCATCCCGGGAGCGATGCAGCGTGGACTGGGGTTCGTGGATCCGCTATATTTCGACCACGGAAAAGGGAACTACCTTGGTTGCCTGATGCACGGCGGTGTCTGGGATACCATCCTGGCGGCACAGGCGCTGGCTCAGGCCGGGGAAACGAGCGATCTTCTGGTTCTTGCCGCCGAGAATCTCTATGAAACGCAAACGGCAGAAGGTGGCTTTCCCTACGGGCGAGACTTCGAGCAATACCCGGATGTCGATGACACATCGAGGGCGTTGGTGTTCCTGGAGAAGATGGCGCCATTCACTCGAAGAAAGGGAGCGGCGGCTTCCAGAAAGCAGGGACTCCAATGGCTTTTGAAACGGCAAAACTCCGACGGCGGCTGGGGAGCCTTTGACCAGGACAACGTCGGGAGCCGGATGATGAAGCTGTTCACCCAAAACCTCACGGATTCGGTGGAATTGTTCGATGGCAGTACCGCCGATAACACGGGCCATGTGCTCGCAGGACTCGGCGCCTACGGATTGACCGCAGAGCACTCCCGATCGGTCAGGCGGGCCGTCGGCTTTTTGCGTAGGACGCAGGATCCCGCCACGGGCCTCTGGGAAGGCCGATGGGGCATCAACACCCTCTACGGCACCACCCAGGCCGGAACCGGGCTTCTGCGGGCGGGGGAATCGCCTCAATCGCCCTATCTCCTCAGAGCCGCCAGAGTGCTGATGAGTTTTCAGAATCCCGATGGCGGTTTTGGTGAATCGACGCTGTCCTACCTCGATGACGGCCATCGGGGCCGGGGGACAAGCACTCCGACCCAAACCGCCTGGGTGCTCGAGTTTCTCTGTGAAATGGGGCTTAGAGATGCTGATGCTGTTTCAAAGGCCGTGAATTACCTCCTGGATACCAGGAGCGAGTCGGAATCCTGGCAAGATGGCTCAGTGGTCGGGACCGGACATCCCGGGATCTTATACGTGGAGTATCCGGTGTATCCCAAGGTGTTTCCGGTGATGGCTTTGGCCAACTATTTGAATCCTCGCTACTCCACTGGCACAGGCGGTGAAAGATGAAACGGCCCCGCAACAATCAAGGTGAGATGACGTTCCCGGAATCCACTTTTCAGTTCAAGCCCCTACACATGCGCCGGGTCCTGTGCGTCTTCCCGAAGTACGCCTGGTCGTTTGCCACGTTCAACTACGCTTTCCCACTGGTGGGCAATGTCAAGGCGTTCATGCCTCCACAGGGGCTCCTTACCATTGCCGCACTGATGCCGGAACGCTGGCAGATCAGGTTCATCGACGAGAACACTCAACCCGCCACTGAGGACGATATGCGCTGGGCGGATGCAGTGTTTACCTCGGGTATGCACATCCAGCGGGAAAGCATTTGCGATGTGATTGACCGGGCTCACAGGGCGGGGAGGTCCGTCGTACTTGGCGGCGCGTCGGCCTCCTCCGCGCCGGAATGGTATCCGGAAGCCGACATCATCCACGTTGGAGAAGTCGGTGACGCGACATTAGAGATCTTCGAGCTCATCGACCAAAACCCCGGCCGCCCCCCGCAACAGATCATACTCCGCACCTCACAACGCCTGCCAATGACCGGGTTTCCCACACCAGCCTATCACCTGATCGATATCCGCGACTACTTCCTCTGCTCGGTGCAGTTCTCCAGCGGCTGCCCTAACGGATGTGAGTTCTGCGACGTCCCAATCCTCTATGGTCGCCGTGCCCGCTATAAGACCCCTGCGCAAGTTATCCGCGAACTGG
>Ga0208820_1000089_pt1 | contig 100566 bp, 77 predicted proteins | sample June2015DPH_16_5_FD_184713 | JGI IMG/M metagenome (GOLD analysis project Ga0208820, IMG submission 184713) | Peatland microbial communities from SPRUCE experiment site at the Marcell Experimental Forest, Minnesota, USA - June2015DPH_16_40... | ecosystem: Environmental > Terrestrial > Soil >...
CGCCATTGCAGCGACTCCGAATGCGCAAAACCTCTGCACCTTAGCCATATGCCTCTTCCATTTCATGGGTTGCGGGGAATCCTTGTCAGACCCCAAAAACGTAAATCAAGGCTTTGGGGTTGTCAAGAAAATCATGCGAAATCCGCGCTTCGACAACTCCATATCGAGGCAAACACAGCCTTCAACCGAATGTTACGCTCGTTCCAATATTTATTTCTTCAACCGGCGATGAATTCGCTCCTCTGCCCGGCTTACTCCTTCGGTGGCTCTGCTTCGGTCTTTGCCCCGGCCGCCTCAGCCTCGGCCAATGCCTCGCTGTCCAGCCCGTGTTCATGGCGATAGTGCTCGACCGGCATCTTGCCATCCCACCAGGCCCAGTTCATCGGATACACATCGGGGTCGAGGAACACCTGGTAGAAGTGCCAGACCACGATCGCCAGCGTGGCCAGAATCGCCTCGTAGAAATGCACGGAGGTCGCCACATCGACCCACCAGCGCGCCAGCAGGTTGCCCACCCACACCTTGGCCCAGAGCATGATGCCGGTAACTCCCATCAGGGCCGTGCCCCAGACCAGCGCCCAGTATTCAGCCTTCTCCGCATAGCTGAAGCGGCCGAAGCTGGGCCTTTCCTTGCTCAGGCCGAGGTAATAGCGCATCGTTCCCCATGCATCGGAGGCGTCCTTCGCTGCGGGCGCAAAGTCGCCAATCAGCCGCCGCCCTTCCCTGGTAGCAGCGAGGTAGAAGAGGTGGTAGATGCCGGCGCCGATCAGGATTACGCCCGCCACGCGATGGGTCGTGCTGCGCAGCTTCTCGCCCATCCCCAGCGCCTCGGCAAGCCAGGAGTAGGGGAACTTGAGGGCAAAGCCCGTCAGCACCAGGACAATGAAGCTGGCCAGCAAAACCAGATGCTGCCAGCGCTGGTTCTCCGTCATGCGCACCATTTTTGGATTCTGCATCGCGCGCCGGGCAATTGCCTTGCTCCGCCACAGTATCGCGTTATGCAGGAACATGGCGCCAATCACGACGAAGATCAAAGTAAGGTAGAACCATCTCACCCAGCGCACCGCAACCGTTCCGATATCTTTGGATCGGCCGACGTCCATGTGGACCTTGGTCAGGGTGAACTTCTGCGTAACTCCCTTGTGGCACTTGCCGCAGGTCGCGTCCAGGTTGGCGCGATTGATGGTCGAGCGCGGATCGCTGGAAGGCAGAATGTTATGCACGCCGTGGCAACTGGCGCAGTTGGCCACCACCGCCGAGCCGCCCTCCGAAGCCAATCCGTGATAACTGTCCAGGTAAGTCGATACGCGGTTTCCGGCTACGCCGAACTCCTGCGAAAGCCGCACGCCTTCGTGGCAGCGCGCGCAGGTGGTGCGGGCCAGGTTCTGCTCTGAGACTGATGAGTTGGGGTCGATGTGCGCCTTGATCGAGTGGATCCCGTGGCAGTCCGTGCACACCGGAGAAAGTCCGTTGCCGCGGCTGATTCCCTGCCCGTGAATGCTCTCCATGAAGGCCTGCTTGATGGCGCCATGGCACTTGCCGCAGGTCTCGGGAACGTTGAACTTATAAATCGGAGACTTTTGGTCGTTGGCGGGAAGAATCTCATGTGTGCCGTGGCAATCCGTGCACACCGCCGCCTTTTTCGATCCTTTTTCGATAGCCAGTCCATGCACGCTTTGCTGGTAAGAATAGAAGGGCTGGCCGCTCTCCCCGTTCGATTCCATCAGGAACTTCTGCCCGTGGCACCTGCCGCAGGTAGCGGGAATGTTGTCATGATGCACCGGCGACCTGGGGTCGCCGGCGGCCAGAATCTCGTGCACGCTTCCATGGCAATCCGCGCACTTTGCCGCCGCCGCTCCATCCGCCTTGCTGGCCTTGGCGTGGTAACTGCGCGAGTAAGCCTTCGCTTCCTCCGCATGGCACTGGGCGCAGGCCGGCTTTACGCGCGTCTTCTTGTGCTCCGGCCCCATCTGCTCGGTATGGCAGTCCACGCAGGCGAACAGGCTGCCGTGGATGGAGTTCCTGAACTTTTCCGCATCCACATGCGGGATAACCTTCTTGCCGCCGGCCGCCTTTGTCAGCGTTGAAGCGGAGTGGCAGGCAAGGCAATCTTCGTTCTTCTGCTTCCGGGCCGCGTGAGCCGTTGAGGCCCATGCAAACAGGGATAAGACGATAAGTCCGGCGAGAATTCTTCCGCACTCGTTCTTCAGTCTGCTCAACACCGGCATACGTTGCCTCGTTACTCCCTGAAATAGGCGCTCAATGTCAATGCAAGAAGAACGAGTCCAATCAGAATGGCTGCGAAGCCGGCAACTTTGGAGAAATTGAGCAGCCAGACCGGCGGCTTCTCTGCGATTCTTGCCTTCAGCTTTCCCTGGCTGGCAAGTCTTTGATATTCCTCCGGACGCTTGGTCTTGAATTCTTCCTCGCTCTCCACGCCGGTAAAAATCACCATATCCATGGGGAAGCTGTCAGGGCGCAGATGGGTGTTGACGAAGTGAATGGAAAAAATGAACAGAATGGCGAGCAGCCCTTCCTCGCTGTGAATCACCAGCACGGCGTTCAGCGCCCAGCCGGGCAGAAACGTGGCGAAGAACGGGGCAAACCACATCGCATACCCCGAAAATCCGATGACCATCATGCCCCAGAAGACCGCCCAGTAATCGAACTTCTCCCAATAGGCATAGCGCTCGAACTGAGGCTTCGGCCCCAGTCCCACGAACCAGCGGAGGTGTCCAAAGAGGTCCTTCACATCTTTCCAGTCGGCCACCATGGAGGTCGATCCCCAGAAGATTCCCTTTTCGTGATGGATCAGCCCGCGGGTAAAGACGTCTTTCACGTGGTACAAAAACGCCAGGGTCAGAACCACGGCGCAAAACTTGTGAAAGAAAAGAATCGCCCCGAATCCGCCTACGCCGCCGGCGAAAAGGCGCGCCCAGTAGCTCTGGCTGAAGCGCAGCGGCAGTCCCGTGCCGGCAAGTCCAAGAAACGTCGTGAAAAGCACCGCATGCAGGGTTCTCTGCGCCCGCGTGAAGCGCATGAAATACCTGCCCTGCGCGCTGTTTTGCTCCCCGCTTCCCTCTCCCGCTTGCTCCAGGTCAGGCATTCTTCCCTCCCTCTGCCGCTCTTTTCTTGATCTGGTCGTAACGCGAACGGATCAGCCACAGCACGGTGTGAATCAAGAAGAACGTAAGCACGCCGGCCAGCAGCAGATTCATAAACAAACGGATGAAGTAGAGAGCCGGATTCAGTTTGCGATTGCGCGCGTTGGCATGCGGCTGATACTGGACGAAGCTGAGGTTGGCGCCCGCATGGCACCTGCCGCAGGTCTCGACCAGGTTCGCCTTGTTGATCGGCGAGCGGGGATCGGATGCGGGCAGCACGTCATGCGCTCCGTGGCAGTCCCAGCAACGCGCCGTCTCCACATATCCGCCCAGCGCTCCCAGTTGCGAGTGGAACGTGTCCCGGTAGGTGGAGAACTTATCCTTGTGGCACGAGCCGCAGATGGGCGTGGACTGGGTGCGAAAAGCCGCCTCGGTGGGTTGCAAAATCGCGTGCGCTGTGTGGCAGTCGGAGCACACCGGCGCGCCCAGATGGCCTGCCGCCACGGCCTTTCCATGCACGCCGCCCTCGTAATTCTCGGTGATTCCCGCGTGGCAGCTTCCGCACGTCTTGGGAATATTGGTCTTGTAGGTGCGGCTCTCTGGATCTTTGTGGCTCAGGATGTGATGCGATCCGTGGCAGCTCTGGCAATTGGCCGCCACCAGCAGTCCCTCTTTGCTCAGCGCAAACCCGTGGATGGAGTCGATATACAGCGGAAAGACGTTGGGCAGGCCGTGCTTTTTCGCCATCGCATCGTTGCCGTGGCACGAACTGCAGGTGCGCGGGATATTGAGCGGATAGACCGCCGACCGCGCATCTTCTTTAGGGAAGATGGAATGGGCGTCTCCATGGCAACTGGTGCAGGGATGCTCCGCCCGGGATGCATGCACGCTTCCCATCAGCCCTGCCGCTTCGTCGGCGTGGCAGGCCTCGCACTTGACCGGCGTCACAGGATCAGGATGAGGATAGTCCTTGATGGCGGTGTGGCAATCGCCGCACTTCAGGCTGCCGTGGATACTCGCATGAAACTTCGCCGCGTCCACGGCAACACTGTTCCCCGCCGCATCTTGCAGCCCCTGGTCCGCATGGCAAGCCAGGCAATCCGTCTGCGCCGTTCCCGTTCCCGGCGCCGCAAACAGAAGTGCGGTTGCAACAAAGATCAGCGGGATGGAAGCGGTTCTCATCTAATTTTTGTCAAACCTACCGTTTTTGAGGCACAACAACACGCGGCCCGGCATCTCTCCTGGCTCGCGCCGCGCGGCCTCGCGCGCCGCTACTTCAGGCTGCGAATGTACTTGACCAGATCCTTGACCTGATCGTCAGTCAGGCTCTTGTACATTGGCATCTTGTTCTTTCCATTCTTCGTAATGTCGAAGAGCATGGAGTCGGACTCCTTGGCTACCTCCGGGGACTGGAAGGACCGCGCGCCCATCCTCACCCCAGTCGGAGCCGGGCTCCCGTTCGCTCCATGGCACATTTGGCACTTGGTCTTGTAGAGGGATGCGGCATCCTGCGCGAAGGCTGGCCCCGCGAGGGAAGCAGCCAGCAGGAGAACGGCTGCCGCAGTGATTCGTTGAGTCATACGTATTGCTCCTTTGCCGGTCGTTGAGGTTTTTCGGTTAAGTACCTGTCATATAGGCTGCGTTGCTCCATCGCAAGTGATGTCGATCACAGTTCGACGGTCTCGTTCCGGCCTTGCAGGCAAATCATCGGCTTTCCCCCCTGATTTTCCCCTGCCTTTACGGACGCGGCGGCCGGCGTGCCGAAGTGATACAGGTCACATGCAGTGAGAGGCCCAATCAAGCACACTATGGGCGCTGCCGGAGGACCAATTCGATGGGCTCAGTTGCGGTATCGGAATCGAAAACCATGCTTACTCTCCCTGGGGATGCGGTGCGCCAGATTCTATGGCGGTTTGCCGGCAGATTCGATCTGCAGATGCTCGTCCAATCGGCGCGCAGCGTAGCGCGGGGAACCGTGGCTCGCCTGGTCGCCGCGGGGGAGCGCAACACCCACGAATGGACCCCCGGAAAAGCCGGGATGATGGAGGCCTTCGATCGCGCCGGCGTGACCGCGGCCTTCATGGAGCCGGAAGAGGGCGGCTTCATCGCCGGCCCCAAGAACCTGGCGCTGGCCCTGGCCGCCTTCGAGCTGGCCTGGGTAGACGGCGGCGCGGCCACAGCCAGCATGGCCAGCTTTCTGGCCCTGTCGCCCATCCACGAGCGCGGCACCCACGATCAGGTCACCCGCTACAAAACGCTGGCCGCTCCGCCGCAACCGGGAGAGGACCGCAGGCCCTGGCGCGGGGCCTTTGCGCTCACCGAGCCGATTCCCTACGTCGGCGTCGATACCGGCATGTTGAGCGGCAAAGTCCGCGTGGCGGAGTGGAAAGACGGCCAGGAGCCCTGGCTGCAGGTGGAGAAGCGCGGCCGGTTCATCACCAACATCGCCTTCGCCAACTTCGTCACCGCCGCCGTGGGGTCCGATGACCCGCGCATCAAGGGCACCTGCGTTGTGATTCTGGAGGAGGGCGACGAGGGCTCCTTCGATCGCGGAACCCCCACCAAAAAGCTCGTTCACCAGCTTTCCTCCACCGGCGATCCCATCTTCAGCCTCAAGGTTCCCGCCAGCCGCATCGTGGGCGGATACACGGTCAAGGACGGCGTCATCGTCCCCAACTACAACCACGGCGAAATCATCGAGGCGGTCTTCCGCCGCACCCGCGTGCCGGTGGGCCTGATGACGTCGGCCAAGCTGCTTTCGGCCGTCGAGCCGGTCATTCGCTACCAGCGCGAGCGCTTCCGCGGGGCCGAAGGCTCCAAACCCGGTTCGGTTCGCTATGAGCAGGGTATTCAGCAGCGCGAGGACGCGCTCCACCGCCTGGTCGACGTCTGGGCCGCCGGCGAGGCAGCCACCTCCCTGGGCTTCGCCGCCGCCCGCCTCTTCGATGAACTGGATCCTCTGGAAAAAGTGAAGACAGCGCTCCTCAAAGAGCGCGGCGTCCAGGGCGGCCGTGCTGAATTGAAAGCCCTCAAGGAAAGTGAACAGCGCGCTGTCGAGCTGCTCTCGCTCAGGGAAGACGACCCGCGCCGAGCCGAGCTGGAGGCCGATTTTCTGGTCGACTATGTCCTCAAAGACGCTGAGGCCAACGTGATTTGCCCGGCAACCAAGCTGTGGAATACCGGCCACGGCGCCAACATGATGCGCGAGGCCGTCAGCCTGATGGGCGGCTACGGCATCACCGAGGACTGCCCCGGCTTCCTGGCCAACAAGTGGATGGATGCGCAACTGGAAGCCACCTACGAAGGCCCGGAGGCGGTACAGCGCCGCCAGTTGACGGTCACCATGATCTCGGAGGTCTTCCTGGCCCAGTTCCGCGCCTGGACCGCCCAGATGCGAGGTATCGCCTCCTTGCGGCCCGGCACCGGCGCCTGCACCCTGGCATCGGCCATGCAGATGTGGCATTGGACGCTGAACCACCTGCAAAAAGCCACCGACCCCGACGGCGGCAAGCTCTACCACGGCCAGCGCCAGGGCGTGACCTTTGCCCTCGCCGATGCCCTTTGCTGGCTGCTTGCCTCGCGCTACCAGATCCTCGATGTGCTCGAACTGGAAGCCCACGGCGGGGACGATGCCGTAGCCGCCGAAGGCCTGGCCGGCATTGTCCAATTCCTCAGCGATCTCTGCCACACCCAGGCGGCGCAAGCCGCCGGCGAGACTTCGCGCATCTGCGCCGAACTTGTCTTCGGCTATAACCGGCACCCGGCCTGGGCGGATGAAGCGCACCAGGGCTGCTTCCTGACCAGCGAACTCGAAGAGTACGAAGAGACCATGCCCGGCATCACGGCCTTTGCCGTCGATGTGCTGAAGGACGATGGCAGCCATCCGCCCAAAGCCGGCCCCTGCGCCAGTTGCTCCGGCGCTAGCGAATTCCTCCGCCTGCAGAACAAGCTCGCCAACTGCCTGAGCGGCTCGCGCCTGGCCAAGGACCGCGCCGCCGAGACGGTAAGCAAGGTCATGATCCCCGAAGCGTTGGATTATCCCGCATGAGCGTGGGAACCTCACCTGCCAACTCGCTAACTCGCTATCCCCGCGAAGCGGGGGCTAACTTGCCGCATTTGTTTCGAACCTTTCCAAACTGCTGGGTGCCCCACCCTCGCCGCGTTCTTGTTTTTGCGGCTAGGGTGGGAGACCAGGAACCAAGACGGGCCCCATTCAAGAGGAGAGCCGAATGAGCGTGGAAGCCACAACCCTCGACTCGCCCGCACACGTCCTCGACCGCCAGATCATGGAAGTCGATATTGCCTGCGCCGGCTTTGGCCCCGCCATGGGCGGTTTTCTCACGGCTCTGACCCATGCCTGGACCAAAAACCCCGCCGACCCAGCTTTCGAGAGCAAAGTCGCACCGGGCATGCCCTTGCAGGTCGTCTGCTACGAGCGTGCCGATGACCTTGCCGCGGGCGTCAGCGGCGTAGTCACGCGCGCCCAGGGCATTCGCGCCAGTTTTCCCCATCTGAACCCCGCCGAAATTCCCATGGCCGCCGAGGTCAGCAGCGAGCGGGTGCTCTATCTGCTGGACCCTATCGGCGCCAGTCGGCGCTCCGCGCTTTTGCGGCTCGGCGATTTTTTCCTTCGTTTTGCAGGAAAGCTCGCGGGCGTGAGAGATCACGCCTTCGAGCTGCCCTGGACCCCAAAATTCCTCCACAAACAAGGCGGCCTGGTCCTCTCCATCGGCCAGTTCAACCAGTGGGTCGGCGCGCAACTGATGGCCTCCGGCCTGGTGCAGATCTGGCCCGGCACGCCGGTCAGCGAGCCGCTTTTCGAGGAAAACATTTCCAGCCATGCCGGCCGGCATGAAAGAGCCGTCGCGGGCCTCCGCCTCGCCGACCAGGGCGTAGACCGCTCCGGCGCCCCCGCCGACGGCTTCATGCCCGGAATGGATGTGCGCGCCCAACTGACCGTCGTAGGCGACGGCCCGGTCGGTCAGATCGGCAGGGCACTCGACCAAAAGTTGGGAACCCCGGAGGGCCATGCCCGCCGCGAATGGGCCCTGGGCATGAAGTTTGTCATCGAGCTGCCCGAGGATGCCTCGAATCCTGATGCCCTGAACAAAAAGGCGTTGGCCAGGGATAAGGTCATTGAGGATGCGGGCGGCGAGGACTCGACCCTCCAGCTCGGAACCGTCTGGCACACCTTCGGCTACCCCGAGCCGGAGATCTTCGGCTTCCTCTACGTCCATCCCCACCGCCTGGTCTCGGTGGGCATCTTCGTCCCCTCCTGGATGGGCAACCCCTCCCGTACCGCCTACCGCTATTTGCAGCACTATATCCAGCACCCCGCCCTCTGGCGCTATCTGAAGGACGGAACCCTGCGCTCCTGGGGAGCCAAATCGCTTGAGGAATCCGGCCGGCGCGGCGAACCCTTCCTCACCGGCAATGGCTATGCCCGCATCGGCGAGGGTTCGGGTTCGACCAACATGCTCACCGGCTCCGGCGTCGACGAAGCCTGGACCACCGGCACGCAACTCGGCGAAGCAGTCGTCGAACTCCTCCACGCCGGCCTTCCGTTCACTCAACAAAACTTGTCCAAAACCTACGAAAAAAACCGCCGCGCCAGTTGGGTCGAACGAGGCGCCCGCGAAGCCCAGAACGCCCGCAACGGCTTCCACGGCGGCATCGTCAAAGGCATGATCGGCATGGCTCTCGCCGGCCTCACCGGCGGCCGGCTCTCCATGCACGCGCACATCCCTCCGGCCCACAAGCAGATTTCCCGCTCATCCGACGGCCTCACGCTGAAAGATGCCGCTGCCGTAGCTCTTGCAGACGGGCGCCCGCTCCACGATGCCCTGCTCTCTGCCCGCGGCTGGCCGGAGATCCCCTTCGACGGCCGCCTGCTGGTCACTCACCAGGATGCTCTGCTCATGGGCGGCAAAGTGCAGGCCATGCCCGGCTTTGCCGATCACGTCGTCTTCCTCGACAGGGAGCTCTGCATCGCCTGCATCGAGAAGACCTGCATCGCCATGTGCTCCGGCCAGGCCATCACCCTGGGCGACGATGACTTGCCCGCCTTCGAGCGCGAAAAGTGCGTCCACTGCGGCGCCTGCCTGTGGAACTGCGCCCAATCCCCCGACGGCGAACACTCCAACATAGAATTCCGCGCCGGCTCAGGCGGCCTTCACTCCGCTGAAAACTGAGTTTCTCGATCAATTAAACTAGTCGATAAAGGGAAATTTCATGCCAAATGCAGTACACATCGTAGTCTGCGCCGGGATTGTACCCGATCCCCTGCAAACTCTCGAACCCATCACCACCCCCAACGGTCCGGGGCTGAAAAACGAAATGGTCCTGCCCGCTGTTCTCGACCCCTGGGCCGCCAGTGCTCTTTATGAAGCCGCAAATCTTGCCGCCAAAAATCCCGGCAGCAAACTCTGGCTGGTCTCGCTCGGCCCCAAGGCCAAGCTGCAACAGGTGATGATGACCGTAGCCCAGAAAGTCGCCTTCGAGCTGGTCCCCATCGACGGCCCCATCGGCGGTTTCCCTGATGCCCACTCCACCGCCCAGGTCCTCGCCGAAACCATCGCCGCGTTGCCCGGTCTCGACCAAGCGAAGCTGCTGCTCTTCGGCGGCTGGGAGTCGGCCACGCGCGGAGCCGGCGTTACCCTCCAATTGATCGGCGAGCGCCTCGGCATCACCGACCAATTCCAGGGCGTAGACCAGATCGACTTCCGCGACGACGGCAGCTTTGAAGTCCTGGAGCGCGTCGAGGGCGGCAAGCATCAACTCTCGGTTTGCTCCGGAACCCCAGCCGTCCTCGGCTGGGCCACCGGCAACCTTCCCGAGCCGCGCAACAATCCCCAGATCGGCATGGCCAATATGCGCACCATCATGCCCGCGTTGCAAAAGGCCAAACCCGCGACCCTGGCCGCCAACGGCCTGCGCTACGTCTCCGCCAGCCTGCCCAAACAGCAGCGCGCTACCCGCGTAGTCAAAGACCTCACTCCCGACCAGATCGCCCGCGAACTGGTCGCGTGGATCGGAGCCGAATGATTTTGTATCAGGGCACGAATTCAGTTTTGTATCAGGGCTCGACTTCGCAGGCCGCGCAAAAACTCGATACGGAGGGAGGCGGGGGTTTCAACCCCCGCATAAAGTTAGCGTAATCAACACGGGCTTTAGCCCCGGAGGAAATTAAATAACGATGGAAGCGATATTTGTACTCACCCACGCAGACGAAACCGGCGCCGTTCTGACCAAAGCCTCGCTCGAAGCCGTAACTGCCGGCAAAGATCTGGCCGCCCGGCTCAACGCGTCCTTGACCATCGGCATCGTCGCCTTTGACGCCACAGCCGCAGCTAGCGCCCTCGCCTCCACCGGAGCACGCCTTCTGGCCGTCTCGGGCGAAGCCTTCGCCCAAGCGCGGTATGCCACGGACGCCGCCGCCCTCGAAGCCCTCTGCCGCGCCGCAAACGCCACCATCATTCTCGCCCCCGCCAGTTCCCGCTTTGCCCGCGTAGCCGCCGGCGTGGCCCATCGTCTGGGCGGCTTCATCGATACGCACATCACGGCCATCGGCGGCGCGGAAACCGTCGAAGCAACCCGCTGGTTCTATCGCCAGCGCGTTGAAGCCGTCCTCACCCGCGATGCCCGACCCTGGTTCCTGCTCCTCGACGCAGGCACTCACGCAGCCTACGCCGGCCAGCCCGCCCCCGCTCAAGTCGAACAGGTCGCCGTCCAACTCCCCGCGCTCCGCACCACCGTCAGCGGCCTGCGCGCCCCCTCGCAAGGTGCGCAGACCGGGGCCCCCGGCGACGGGTCTTCGTCGCTGGGGTGGGAGACCATCCGCCCCGATGCCAAGCTCCTCTTCGTCGCCGGCGCCGGCTGGACAAAAAAGCAACCCGACGGCCAAATCCATACCAACGAAGCCGGCGAGCTGATTCTCGGCTTCCTGCGCCTCTCCGGCGCGTCCCTCGGCAGCAGCAAATCTCTGGTCGATCAGGGCAGCGAAGGTGAGCCGGTGCTGCCCTTCCTCACCCACATGAACCAGATCGGCCAAACCGGCGCCACGCCGCGCCACGCCAAGGGCCTCTCCACCTGCTGCCACGGCGAGGAGCCACACGTGGTCGGCTGGCGCTTCATCGCCGACCGCCGCGCCATCTCGCTCGACCCCAACTGCGGCTGGACGCGCGGCAAGGCCGACGTCGTCTATATAGCCGACGCCTTCCAGGTTATGGCCAGGGTGAATGCGCAGCTCGAAGCCGGAAAGGCGTAGGAAGCCACGGCTCGCCTGCTTCCCTGCCCGCCGGTTCAGTTATGCTGGTTACGGAAGGATGAGCGGGTAGCAATATGTCGTCCATCACCTCGTTTATCAAGCACCACTATCGCCACTTCAACGCCGCCGCCCTCGTCGATGCCGCCAATGCGTACAACGCCCTGCTGGCCAACGGCGGAAAAATGTTCGTCACCATCGGCGGAGCCATGAGCACGGCGGAGCTGGGACTCTCCCTGGCCGAAATGATCCGCCGCGACAAGGTGCACGGCATCTGCTCGACCGGCGCCAATCTTGAGGAAGACGTCTTCAATCTCGTCGCCCATGATTTCTACGAGCGTGTGCCCCACTACCGCGACCTCACCCCCGCCGACGAAGCCAGGCTGCTCAGCCGCCACATGAACCGCGTCACCGACACCTGCATCCCGGAGATGGAGGCCATGCGCCGCATCGAGAACGAGGTGCTCAAAGAATGGGTCCGCGCCGACCAGGCCGGCCAGCGTTTCTTCCCTCACCAGTTCATGTACAAGATTCTGCTCTCCGGCGACCTCAAGCCCTCCTACCAGATCGATCCCAAGGACAGTTGGCTGCTGGCCGCCGCTGAAAAGAATCTGCCCATCTTCGTCCCCGGCTGGGAAGACTCCACGCTGGGCAACATGTATGCCGGCCACTGCATCTCCGGCGACGTGAAAAACGTCCACACTGTCCGCACCGGCATCGAATACATGGTGGAGCTGGCCGAGTGGTACACGGCCACCACCGCCAAAACTCCGCTCGGCTTTTTCCAGATTGGCGGCGGCATCGCCGGCGACTTTCCCATCTGCGTCGTCCCCATGCTGCACCAGGATTTGCGGCGCGAGCATGTGCCGCTATGGGCCTACTTCTGCCAAATCTCGGACTCCACCACCAGCTACGGCTCCTACTCCGGCGCCGTGCCCAACGAAAAGATCACCTGGGGCAAGCTCGGCGAGAATACTCCCAAGTTCATCATCGAGAGCGACGCTTCGATCGTCGCGCCCCTGATCTTTGCTTGCGTGCTCGGCTGGTAGTTCAAGCGCTTCACATTGTCAGCGGGCAATAAACACTGAAGGGTATGAGCCTTGGCCCATACCCTTCTCTCGAAACCATCCCATTTTCTATCCCGCCTCTTGATCCGGAACAGCCTTCACTTCTCCGAAATCACAACAAACTGCCCCGGCATCTCGCCTCCGTCGCCGCCAGCAAACGCCGCCTGGCCCATAACAGGTAACCCAATCTCCCACTCCGGCCCCGCCAGTTCCGGCATCGGTCTTGCCTGGAACAGTTTCTTGCACTGCCGCGCCGTCCACTTGGCCCAGGCCTTCGACTTCTTGCGCCGTGCGCTGTCGGTCGAGATTCCAGTCCCCGCATACATCTGCCTGTAGAGTTTCGATAAAAACATGAACGCGATCCTGGACCGTAGATTGGGCGTGCAGGCCGACCTCTGCCAGATAGCGCCCCAGGTATAAAACCTGTCCCACACCTTTTGCGTGCGCTCCCGAATCTCATCCGAACTCATCGTAGGATGCGGCGTGAACATCTTGGGCCGAACCTCGGTTGGAATCATCCAATACCGGGTAATCGGCACATCGCCCACCATGGTCGGGTTCTGCGTCTGCTCCTTCTCCCAGCGCCCAAAATCCACCGTGCCCGGAAACGGCGTCATCATCACGAACTGGGCAAACGTGACGCCCGCCTTCTGCGCCATCTCCACCGTGGCGTCGAAGGTTCCCGGCCTGTCTGTCGGCAGCCCGAAGATGAACGAACCAAGCACATGAACTCCGTGCTCCTTGAATGTCTGCAACTGCTTGGCCAAAGCATCGCCAGACAGGTTCCAGTCCTTGAACACCGCCTTGAGGCCCTCCGGCGTAACCGCCTCGATCCCCACCAGCGCGCCCTTGATATTGGCCTTCCGCATCGCATCCAGAAACACGACGTCCTCACCCGCCTCCATCGTCATCTGGGTATAGAACACCATGTCTTTCGGCAGCTTGGCCAGCTCTTCCATCAGTTGAAAGCGCTCGGTGCGAATCGCCGTCAGCTCTTCCAGCTTGGCCGTATTGCCCTGCTCGCGGGCCAGCCGCAGATCGGCGAAGGTCACCGGATAGAAGTTATCGTCGGCCAAACCAATAAAGCGAAAACCGAGCCGCCGCAGAGTGACAATCTCGTCCACCACGCTTTGAAACTTCCTTTGCCGCGGCTTTTGCCCATCCGTCCGCCACACGCTGCAAAAGGAACAGTGCTTGGGGCAGCCGCGAATGGTTTGCACCGAGGCCCACATATATTTCTCAGGGTCCATCAGATCCCAGCGCGCGGCCAGGAACTGGCTTCCGTCAATCCGCCCGCCCTCGTAGACCCTCTCCGGCTTGCCCGCCAGGCAATCCGTGACCACCTTGCCCCAGGCGATGTCGCCGTCCCCTTTCACCACCGCGTGCGCTTCCCCCTGCGCCAGCGCCTCTTCGGGGAACAGCGTGGCGTGTATTCCGCCATAAACCACCCACGCGCCCCGCTTGCGCGCCATCCTGCCCACCGCGTACCCACGCAGGGCATTGCCCGTATGCACACTGATGCCCACAATATCGCCCGGCTGAATCGTCTCCGGCACAATCTGCTCCAGCGACTCATCCACCAGAATCGGATCGCCCGCCGACTGCGGTGTCGCCGCCGCAAGCACAAACAGCCATCTCGGCGTGATAACCGCGGTGCCAAATGAGTTGTCGCTTGGATTGACAAGATGAACGCTCAACGAATCCAACCTTTCCTCGAACGAGTATGGCGGCCTCAGAGAGCGTCTTCGTGATCGGGCAAATCATTTCTGGACATGCGCTTCCGCATGATTGCCGATGATGAGTCTTCCCGCCGGACAGTTTTGTTGATTTTACAAGCTTCTTGCGACGTTGAGCGGTAAATTTTGACCGCTATCTGTTAACCAGCCAGGAAGCCTGTGCATCGAAAGCGTGGAGAAGCGCAGATTGTAGAGCATTCCCCCTATTACAGTAGAGTATTGAGGCGGAGTCTGAACCATGCTTCGGCATTCTCTTGTGTGATTTGCGGCAGCAGTTCTGTGATGGCTTGGTCGAGGGCTTCGCCATACGTAATTCGTCAGAATTCGCCAGTACTGCCATTATACACTGTTTGAGAAAATGCTCTAGAACTGCACCCGCCATTCCGCCGGCTCGCCCGTGCCTGTGAAGCGCAGGCTGGCAAATTGTCCCTGCCGCCGCCATTCGGATGAGATCGGCTTACCAGTTTTCCCATTCACCTGCGCTGAGGCCTTTCCATAGCCCCCTGGAATCGCGAACCACAGCGTGTATGCCTTGCCTGCAATAGTCAGCGACTCTCCGTGCAAATCCTTCTTCGCCCCGTCCCAGCTTTGGCTCACGATGGAATAGGAACCTGAAATGTGGCGCGAGTTTCCAATCAGTTGCGGCCGGCCGGCAAGTGGATGAATGAGCAGCACGCGCGTATCGTGCGGCCCGATGGAGAGGTCGAGCTTGCGCTTGAAAACTCCCAGCGGCTTCTGATTCCAGAAGTCGAAAACGATGTAGCTGCGCTCTTCGCTCAGGCCCAGCTGCCGGGCGAAGTCCAACCTGCGTTCCGCGGTTTCGCTGCGCCAGTTGGTCTCTGCCGCAACGTCATAAACCCCCGCCGGCGCGTCGACTTTCAGATCCAGCACCTCCGGATAATGATGAATGTAGTAGTCCGTCTGAAAGTGCTTGAACTTGCCCCAACTGCTTTCCGTGCCCCGGCTGAACAAATCGATGGGCAGGATCGGCAGCGTGGGCATGGTCGCCTCCAATAGTTCCAGGCGCTCGGCTGGAAGTTCCGGCATCACACTGGCAAGCGAATAGGCCACACCCGTCAGGGCAACGTAAGTGACCACTGTCCGCGCCTCCGGCAGCGTCGTCCCGAAGCCGGTCATTGGGTCTTCGCGCGAGCGCTCCTTATCGAGGGCGACTGCGTACCTTTTCAGCTTCGCCTGTTCCACGGTCATCGGCTCGCCCAGCTCAATTCCTTCGCCGGGCATGACGTAAGTAACGATATGATTCAGGAAAAGATTGGCATTGACGGAGCTGAAGAACGAATACATACCCTGCCAGTTGTTATAAAGATCGTCGCCATAGAAGTATGAGTCGGCGTATCCTACGGCATTCAGCTCAGTACCGGTGGGGCACAGTTCAATAAATCGGTCCGGACCGATCGTGCGCCGGATTAGTGCCAGCCGGTCACGGTAATTCCCGATGAAATCGGCCGATGGCGAGTGCAATCGGCTCTTATCGATGAGCGGCGCATAAGCCGGCAGCGCCAGTTCTCCGTCGAATTTGTAGTAATCGAATCCCAGGCTGTCCAGCTTGGTGAACAGGCTCTTCAGATGGTCGAATACCTGGGGATTGGTCGAGTCCAGCGCCGGAGTTTGATAGTCCTGCAGCACCTTGCCCTGCTTGTCATAGAGATACCAGTCGGGATGCTCCTTCAAAGCGGGAGCGAACGCGTTGGGCACGATCCACACTCCCGCCTTCAATCCTTTGCCGCGGATGTAACTCGTCAGCCATTCAGGACCGTGCGGGAACTTCTCGGCGTCCCAGTTATCCGCCCATGAATGCCCTTCGGGCCGACGGTCGTAGCCGTCGTCCAGTTCCACATACTCAAAGCCATAAGGCTTCAGGTTCTCGGCAATCCAGTCGGCGTTGCGGATCACATCCTTCTCGGTAACCGCTTCATAGTAACTCGTCCAACTGGACCAGACCATGGGCGCCGAGTGAAAGTGCGTATCGTCGTAGCGGGCATAGAAAGGAAGTCCCAATATATGCGTGTAGTAATCCGGTATAACTTGAATGGTGGCGCTATCATGAACCGGAATCGTCAAAGCGTAGGCATCTTTCCTGCCGGCCACGGCTTGTAACTCCGAGTCTTCGCCGAAGTCGGCGGCGATGTCCGTCCCGCCATCGAAGAGACTGTGCAATCCGCCGCCCGAGACGTGGCCGAGTCCCAGGTAGATAACTTCCGGGTTATGCCGGGGCAGATACGACCGGTGAACGGCGTGTGAGCCGCCGTAGGTTTCAGTCACTTCGGTGGTCCCTTGCCAGTTGACCGGCAGTCCTTCCGGATCGAGCAGGCGGCTGACAGTCCGGTCGGCTGGTGAATCGGCCCATCCCGTCAGCACCCCGTGGAAGTCGGTGGTTACGATCGTGACTTTGCCCGGCTGCGCATCGAACTCCCACTCGGTTTTTGGATCCGTTGTCTCGACCATCAGTTGCCCTTGCGCGCCGATGCGCGCCGCGATGTGCGTCAGCCTGCGCAGGCCGGATGGAGTCTCTTCATTGAGCTGAAGTTCGTGGGCAATGCTGCCCAGCCGGTCTGCCGAGATCGACAAGGATGAGTCTTGCTGGGAACAGTCGATGATCCAGCCGTTCTGGCGCATGGTAACAGTCGCGGCCGTTTGGGCGCCGGCAGGGAGCGCGGTCAGGACGAACATGAATGCAAGCAGTGGGATTCTGAACATGGATTCCTCTTGTGATTCGATCCGCAGTCCCGAGCATAGCTCTCACTGTGGCGGCTCGAATTGTTTCTTTTAAAGGAGACGGTCTATATCATATCCCATTCGAGTAATCCCGATTTCGAAAAGACAGAGATGCATCGGGGAAGATGCAGGATCACTGCCTTTTCAAACCCTGCAAAATCAAACGCTTCTCACGGAACAGGGCCGCGCATATCCGCACAACCTCTGCATCCAATAGCGTTCCGGCTTCCTTTTCGATCTGTGCCAATGCAAATTCCAAACCGAGTGCCTTTCGATACGGCCGGTCGGAGGCCATCGCCTCCACCATGTCCGCCACGGTCAGCACCTTTGCTTCGGGCAGAATCGCATCCGCCTTCAAGCCCAGTGGATAGCCCGAACCATCGAGCTTCTCGTGATGCTGGCGTACGATTTGGGCGACGGGCCAGGTAAAGGGAATATCTTTCAGAATGATGTAGCTGCTCTCCGCATGCCTTTTGACCAGTTTGAATTCCGCCGCGCTGAGCCGCCCCGGCTTGGACAGGATTTTTGCGGGTATCGTAATCTTCCCGATGTCGTGAACCATGGCCGCCAGCCGCAATCCCTGCAATCGGCCCTCGGGCCAGCCCATTTCCCTGCCGATGGCGCATGCGATATCCGCCACTCTTCTATCGTGGCCCGCGGTGTACGGGTCTCGAATCTCCATCGCGGTCACCATGGCAGACACCGACGCGGTCAAAGCATCCGTCAAATGCTTTTCTGTCTTTTCGACGTGGTGCCGCTCGGCATTCAGAAGCTTCTTCTGTTTCATCGCCTGGATGCCGTGAACAATCTCCTCGCCAAGATGTTGAAACACTTCCACAGGCGCGGCTTCAAATGTGTTGGGGCGTGCGGCATAAACGGTCAACGCGCCCTGCCAACTGCCCTCGATATGAAGCGGGATGGACACTGAAGATCGTATGCCGAACTTCCTCGCTCGTTCGCACCACAGTTCAGAGATCGGCGAGGTCTCGAAATCCTCCACAATCTGCAGCTTGTTGGTGCGAATGCAGATGCCCGTCGGGCCTTGTCTAGTTGGATCATCTTCTGACCAGCTCAAATGCAATGTATCCAGATAGTACTTGGCGTTTCCCGCCGTCGCTGCAATTCGAATCTTCTTCCCCGGACCATCTTTCGCAATCCCTATCCAGGCGAATACATAGTTCGATTTGTGCGTGATGGCCTCACAAATGGAATGCAATAGGATGTCTTGTGAAGAATGAACCTTCCCCAGCGCCGAAGCCGCGATCGCATAGGCCCCCAACGCCCAATTCTGGGCCGTAAGCTTATGCTCATTTTCCTCTTGACCGGTGATGTCGAAGTACACGGAAATCGCTATGGATCGGCCGTCCAGCGCCAATGATTTCGATGATGTAATCGCCACCGGCGCGCAACTTCCGTCTTTGCGCTGAATGTGAAAGCCGCGGTAGCGTAATGGCTGTTGTATACCCTTCAGGAACTCGGCCTTCACCTGCTCATGCTCACCCTCCGGGTGCAGCACGGTGATATGCTTCCCGACAAGTTCCTCGCGGGAATACCCTGACAGTGCTTCTGCTGAAGGGTTGATGTTTATAAGTATCCCGTTGCCCAGGTCATACGCGAACATGCCGCCCGGCGCATAGGTCCAGCTTAGTTCGTACAAACTCTGCGGTTTGGCAACTGGGGGTGTGCGGCTCATGGCGATACAAACTTTTCTCCTTCGGCCCTCGCCCTACTGGCCCTTGCGCTAACATAGAAACAATTCCCCTTTCTATCAACTAAACTCCTGCAAATTGTAACTGTCAATCAAAAAGGCATGGGGATAACACCTAAGTGGCATGGGGATAACACCCAAGAGGCATGGGGATAACACCTATCTATAAGGCATGGGGATAACACCCGCGTACCATCTACCCCACCCGGCTGCACTCCACCACCGGAATCGCGACCTGCTCCACGATCTCCAGGCCGAAGCCTTCCAGCGCCGGAATGTGCATGGGTGTATTCGACAGCAGACGGATGCGCTGGATGCCCAGGTCCGACAAGATCTGGCCGCCCAGGCCGATGGCTCGCAAATTGCGCCCGCTGCGGGCCTGCGAGCCTTCGCGCGCGCGCAACTCCCGGTGCAGGATGAGCCGGCCGGTGCTTGCATCCTGCGCGCCCGGCAAGGCAGCCGCTCCGCCAGGCTCGAACGCAACCGACGAAGCCCTTACCGAAGCCTCTGTGCGCTCAACCTCAAAGCCGCGCGAGGTGTTGTGCAGGTAGAGCACCACGCCGCAACCCTCCTCGGCAATCATGCGCATCGACTGGTCCAGGGTTTCGCGGCAGCGGCAGTCGGCGGCAAACACATCGCCCGCCATGCAGCGGGTATGCACCCGCACCAGCACGGCATGGGTACATACAGGCCGCGCCGCGTCCAGCTCCCCCGGCAATCCGGCGCTCCCGTCTCCCGTCCCACCGGGGAATGCGGGACAGTCCTTGCAAAGTTCGCCGCGCACCAGCGCAATGTGGCTCTCGCCGCCGTTGACCTCGCTCTCGTAAGCGATCATGCGGAACTCGCCGTAGCGGGTCTGAATGCGGCTCTCGCCCACGCGTACAATGTAGCGCTCGTGGCGCAGCCGGTAGCGGATCAGCTCCGCCACGGTTAGAATCATCAGCCCGTGTTCCTTGCAGAATGGAATCAGGTCCGGAATGCGCGCCATCTCTCCGTCGTCGCGCATGATCTCGCAGATGACGCCGGAGGGATCGAGCCCCGCCAGCCGCGCCAGGTCCACTGAAGCTTCGGTCTGGCCGGCGCGCACCAGCACCCCTCCCCTGCGGGCCCGCAGAGGAAAAACGTGGCCCGGCCGCGCCAGATCCGAGTATTTAGCGCCGGCATCGATGGCGGTTCGGATGGTGTGCGCACGGTCCGCCGCCGAGATGCCTGTGGTCACGCCCTCCCGCGCTTCGATCGATTCGGTAAACGCCGTCCCGAAGCGCGAAGAGTTCTGCTGCGTCATGGGGAACAGGCGCAGATAATCGGCGCGCTCCTCGGTAAGGGTCAGGCAGATGAGCCCGCGGCCGTAACGGGCCATAAAGTTAATCGCCTCCGGGCTCACGTGCTCGGCGGCCAGGGTCAGGTCTCCCTCGTTCTCGCGGTTCTCGTCGTCCACCACAACCAGCATGCGGCCGGCGCGAATCTCGGCCAGGGCGCCGGGAACGTCGGTAAATGGGGGCTCGAAGGTGCGTGCGGTCTGAGGCATAACCGTCCTTTTCATTCTCGCCTATGCCGGGCGCAAACAGCAAAAGCGCCGCCCGAAGGCAGCGCTTTTGTGAATAATCTTAAAAAAACGGCCTACAACGTCGATTCGATCTCAAATCCCCAGGCTTCGAGAAGAGCCTCAGGGATGTATTTGGAATTCTTGTTCCGCCGAGCCCACTCGCGCAGGCGGGTGGACCGGATGTACTGATCCGGGCTGAGCTTGAACTCCTTCACGATCTGCTCGAAGGAGGTGACTGTGGGCACAATCGGACCAATGGGCTCCGGTTTGCCCCAATTAGGATTTCCACGACGCTTTGCCATCGATTTACTGTCCTTAAAGGAGTGTGAATTGCTCGTGCATCCTCAGTAACGGGCTGGGAACCTGTCAGTCCAGAGGAAACTCTAGTGTCTTATTTTACGGATATTTTCTTCAAAAATCAATAGAAAAATGAGAAATCTTTCATAAGAATCGCCGCCATTCGCCTGCTATCTGCTTTCAGCCGTATATTCCTCTTCCCAAAAGGCTTAGCCAAGCCAGTGCCCATTAGCAATCCGCCCCTGGGGCTCGTTAGCCGTTAGCAAAACCGGCAACAAAAAGACTGGCTGTGGCTCAGTACTCTTCGGTCAACAGCCCGCCCCTGAGTTCTGCCGCATTTGTGTGGCAGAGGTGCGCCGCGCCGTGGCGCTCAACAGTTAGCCGCGACCGACTACCCCAACCCCAGAATCCTGCGATTCCGTTTCTCATCCGCGCCGCCGCCTGCAAAATCGTCGAATGCCCGGTCCGTCACCCGGATGATCCCCTCGCGAATGAACTTCGCGCCCTCTGCCGCGCCCGCCTCGGGATGCTTCAGGCAGCACTCCCACTCCAGAACAGCCCAGCCTGGATAGTCGTACTGCGCCATCTTCGAGAAGATCGAGTTGAAATCGATCTGCCCATCGCCCAGCGACCGGAATCGCCCCGGCCTATCGATCCAATCCTGGTAGCCTCCATAAACCCCCGACCGTCCGCTCGCCCTGTATTCCGCGTCCTTCACGTGGAAGGCGCGTACCCTATCGTGGTAAATGTCCAGAAACGCCAGGTAATCCATCTGTTGCAGAATCATGTGGCTGGGGTCGTAGAGAATATTCGCGCGCTGGTGGCCGCCAACCGCCGCAAGGAATCGCTCGAAGGTCGCGCCATCGTGCAGGTCTTCGCCAGGATGCAGTTCGTAGCAAACGTCCACACCCGCCTCGTCAAAGAGCCGCAATATCGGCAGCCAGCGCCGCCCCAGCTCCGCAAAAGCCTCGTCGATCAGCCCCGCTGGCCGCTGCGGCCAGGGATAGAAGAACGGCCACGCCAACGCCCCTGAAAATGTAGCATGCGCATTCAGTCCCAGGTTGCGGCTGGCCTTCGCCGCCCATCCCAACTGCTCCACGGCCCACGCCTGCCTGCCCTTCAAGTCTCCCGCCAGCTCCGGCGGCGCGAACCCATCCAGCAGCACATCGAAGGCCGGATTGCTGGCCACCAACTGCCCCTGCAAATGCGTTGAAAGCTCGGTAACCGCAAGCCCCGCCTGGCCCGCCACGCCCAGCACCTCGTCGCAGTACCCCTGGCTCTCAGCCGCCAGCTTCAAATCGAAGAGCCGCTTGTCCCAGCTGGGAATCTGCACGCCCGTAAATCCCAGCCCAGCCGCCCATTGCGCCATCCCCGCCAGAGTGTTGAACGGCGCCGCATCTCCTGCAAACTGCGCCAGAAAAATCCCCGGCCCCTTGATCGTCCTCATCTCTTTTCTCCTGAAATGATCCAGACTGCTTTTGAAACTTAATCTGGCGCGACTCTGGGTGCCCCAGGTCTCGTCCGCCGCGGCGGATGAGACCTGGGATAGCACGAATCCCAAGTCCTCATTTCACATAAAACGCCTAAAACTCCACCCAGCTTTCCTTGCGGCTGCTCTCGATGGTGCGTTCGATATACCGCATGCCGCGCACAGCCGCCACAATCCCCGGCAGCGTCGCCGGCAGCGGTTTCGCCTCGCCCCGCCGCCACGCCATCAACCCATCGGCAAACTCGCGATAGAGCACGGCGAAGGCCTCGATAAATCCCTCCGGATGCCCTGGCGGCACACGTACAACGGCCCGCGCATCCGCGCTCAGGTAACCCGCCGCGGCGTGGCGAATCTCCTCCGGCCCATCCACCCATCGCGCCACCAGCTTGTTGGGATCCTGCTGCCGCCAGTCGATCGAGCCGTTCTCTCCATAGATGCGGATCCGCACCTCGTTCAGCTCGCCCGCCGCCACCTGTGAAGCCGAAATCACCCCGGCCGCGCCGTTGTTCAGGCGCACAAACTCGTTGCAATCGTCGTCCAGCCGCCGTCCCGGAACCACGGAGCGCAGCGTGGCATTCAGTCCCGTCACTTCCAGGCCGGTTATATATTCGAGCAAATGAAAGGCGTGGATGCCAATGTCGCCAATGCAGCCGCCGGGTCCGTTGAAAGCCGGATCGGCACGCCATGTGGCCTGCTTGTGCCCGGTGGTCTCGAGCGGCTTGGTCATCCAGCCCTGCAAATATTCCACCTGAACCTTGCGAATCTTGCCCAGTTTCCCGCTCGCGCAAATAGCGCGCGCCTCCCGCACCATCCCATAGCCTGCATAGGTATGCGTCAGCCCGTAGGGCAGCCCCGCCTTCTTTACCGCCGCCTCCAGAGCCAGCGCCTCTTCATAGGTGGCCGTGGCCGGCTTATCGCTCATCACCGGAAAACCCGCCTCCAGCGCCGCCACCGCCACAGGCAGGTGCAGATGATTCGGCGTTGTGATGGCCACAAAGTCGATCGCATCCGGCCGCTTCCGCTCCGCCTCGATCATCTCCCCGTAGCTCGCATACGCCCTACCGGGCTCGATCTCGAAACCCTCTCCGGCCTTTCGCGAGAGCTTCGCCGAATGCGAAAACGCTCCCGCCACCAGCTCGATTTTGCCGTCCAGCTCGGCCGCCATCTTATGCACCGGCCCGATAAACGCTCCCGGCCCGCCTCCGACCATTCCCATCCGCAACTTCCGCGTCTCTGCCATACTTCCCTTTTCCCTTTCTGTACTCCGCGGCTACAGCATTATCAGGGATGACGTATCCCGAAGCCTCAATACTCAAGTCGACGCGACCATCAGGGAGCGGCGACCCAGAACGAAATTGAACAGGATACAGTATCCCTGGTAATGCTCGAATTCCCGCCCCAAAAACATTATCATGCAAGGCTATTCACTCGCGTCCCGAGCCGTCACGCCCGGTTCCAGGGGCAATGCGATACAGTGTGATTGAACGCTGCCTGCGCAACCATGAAAGCAATTCTCATTCCCGATTCCCCCCGCCGCTGGGACTGCCTCAGCCTGGGCGAAGTCATGCTCCGCCTCGATCCCGGCGAATGCCGCATCCACACCACGCGCCACTTCCAGGTCTGGGAGGGCGGCGGCGAATACAACGTGGCCCGCGGCCTGCGCCGTTGCTTCGGCCTGCGCACCGCCATCGCCACCGCTCTGGCCGACAACCCCGTCGGCCGCCTGGTCGAAGACCTCATTCTCCAGGGCGGAGTCGATACTGCCCTGCTCAAATGGCTCCCCTACGACGGCGTCGGTCGGACGGTCCGCAACGGCCTCAACTTCACTGAGCGCGGCTTCGGCGTCCGCGCCGCCGCCGGCTGTTCCGACCGCGGCCACACCGCCATCGGCCAGCTCAAGCCCGGCGATTTTGACTGGCCCGCGATCTTCGGAAACCAAAACGGAACGAAGTTCTTTCACACCGGCGGCATCTTCGCCGCGCTCTCCGCCTCCACCGCCGATGTAGCCGCCGAAGCCATGGATGCCGCCCGCAGCCACTCCACCCCCGTCTCCTACGACCTCAACTACCGCGAATCCCTCTGGAAATCCATCGGCGGCAAAGCCAAAGCCCAGGAAGTGAACCGCGAATTAGTCCGCAAGGTCGACCTGCTCCTCGGCAATGAAGAAGATTTCTCCGCTATGCTCGGCGTCAAGATCAAAGGCGTCGGCGACGACTTCGCCCAGCTGCCCATCGCCGGATACGAAGCCATGCTGCGCGAAGTGGCCGCCGCCTATCCGAACCTGAAGCTCATCGCCAGCACCCTGCGCACCGCCTCCACCGCCAGCCGCAACACTTGGGGAGCCATCGCGCTTTATGAAAGCAAAATCGTCCACGTCCCCCAGCGCGAGATCGATATCTACGACCGCGTAGGCGGCGGCGACAGCTTTGCCTCCGGCCTCATCTACGGCCTGCTCGCCGGCAAGCCCATCGACTGGGCCGTCCGCTGCGGCGTGGCCCACGGCGCACTCGCCATGACCACCCCCGGCGACACCAGCATGGCCACGCTGGCCGAAGTCGAACGCATCATCCAGGGCGGCTCCGCCCGCATCGCCCGCTAAAGGAAACAATGCCCGAAACCACAGCGCAAACCATCGAACGCATCGGCCTCATTCCCGTCCTGCGCGCCCGCAACGCCGCCCAGGCCCATGCCCTCGTTAGAGCCATGATCGCCGGCGGTGTTTCCATCGTTGAAGTCACCATGACCGTCCCCGGCGCCGTCGATCTCCTCAAGGAACTCAAACGCGAGTACGGAGCGAAGCTCCTGCTCGGCTCAGGCACCGTCACCACCGCCGCTCAGGCTGAAGCCACCATCGAAGCCGGCGCTGAGTTTGTCGTCAGCCCCAGTCTCCATCCTGAAGTAATAGCCCTGACCAAAGCGAGCAAAAAAATCTCCATCCCCGGCGCACTCACCCCCACTGAGGTGATCACCGCCTGGAATGCCGGCGCGGACTACGTAAAAGTCTTCCCCTGCTCAGCCGTGGGCGGCGCCAGCTACCTCAAGTCGCTTCTCGCCCCATTCCCGCACCTCAGGCTCATCCCCACCGGCGGCGTCACCCTCGAAACCGCCGAGAGCTTCCTGCGCGCCGGAGCCCGCGCCCTCGGCGTAGGCAGCGACCTCGTCAACCTCGCCGCCATCGATGCCGGAACCCCTGAGACCATCACCGAAACCGCCCGCGCCTATCTGAAGGTGATCGCCCAGGTCCGCGCGGCCCTGAGCCCGGCGCGCTGATTCATACTGATTGCAACTGGAGAACTCGATGAAGCTAGTATCCTTCACCGCCCCTGACGGCAAGACCTATCCCGGAGCGCTCTTCGAGTCCAGAAACCTGGTCATCGGCCTCAATGGAGAAGGATTCAGTTCCACCCTCGAGGTCATCGCCGCTGGAATCATGGAAACTCAAGCGGAAATCACCTATCCCTTTTTCAAGTTCAACGAGGTCCGTCTCGGCCCCCCGCTCCCCAACCCTCCACGCGTCTTCGCCATCGGCCTCAACTACCGCGACCACGCCATCGAAACCAACAAGCCCATCCCCGCCACGCCCATCGTCTTCCTCAAATTGCCCACCGCCATCATCGGTCCCGGCGACCCCATCGTCCTTCCCAAAAACTCCTCCGAGCCCGACTACGAGGCCGAGTTGGCCTTCGTCATCGGCAAGGGAGGCTTCCGCATTCCCACAGATAAATGGCGCGAGCACGTCTACGGCTACACCATCGTCAACGACGTCAGCGCCCGCGACGTGCAGCGCGCCTCCACGCAGTGGTCCCTGTCCAAGAGCTTCCCCACCTTCTGTCCCATGGGCCCCGCCATCGTCACCGCCAACGAAATCCCCGACCCGCACGCGCTCTCCATCAGCCTCTCCATCGACGGCGAAGTTCTGCAAAACTCGAATACCAGCGAGCTGATCTTCAAAATCCCCGCGCTGATCGAATATATTTCCTCCATCACGCCCTTGCTTCCCGGCGACATCGTCTCCACAGGTACCCCATCAGGCGTAGGCATTGGCCGCACCCCCCAGCGCTGGCTCAAGCCCGGCGAAACCGTCACCGTCACCGTCGAAGGCCTGGGCTCCCTGACCAACCCCGTAGTAGCCGAATAGTGGCCTGTGTGCCCCACCTTCAGCGCGGCTTCATCGCGCTTAAGGTGGGATAGATTCACCTATCTATGGTTCTTCTCCACTCTCGGCTCTTGTGGGAGCTTCACAAACACCCGCAAACTAGCTAACATAAGAGTCCCTGCAAAGCAGAGCCTCTTCGCTAACTCGCTGACTTGCTGACTCGCTGACTCGCTGCCTTCCGCTCCGCCCCCAGCCACGCGTACAAGCCTATGGCGGCAAAACACACAACCGGCACCAGGTAGGCCGTTTGCAGCCCGCGCGCATCCGCCACAATACCCATCAGTTTGGGCAGCAACGCGCCGCCCATAATGGCCATGATCAGCAGCGATCCGGCCGTCTTGGTCTTATCCCCCATTCCCTTGATCCCCAGGACAAAGATGGTGGGAAACATCATCGACATAAACAGGCTGGTGGTCAACAGGCAACCCACGCCCAGCCAGTTCTGCCGCGTCACCGCCACCAGGCCCAGAACCACATTCACGGCCGCATAGACGCCCAGCATCAGCCGCGCCGGGATATGGTGCAGCAGCCAGGCGGAGCTGAACCGCCCCACGGCAAAGGCCGCCAGCGTTCCCGTCAGCATGTATCCGGCTGCCTTATCGCCAACTCCGGTGGCCGACTCCACATATTGGATAAACCAGCTCCACGTGCCCACCTGCGCGCCCACGTAAAGAAATTGCGCAATCACCGCAAAAACGAAGTGCCGCTGGAACAACTTCACGTGCGCCGGCTTGATGCCCGTCTCCTGGGAAACATCCTCAGACCCCAAAGGGGGAAATTTGGTCAAAACCACCAGCAGGGCCCAGAAAAAAGCCACTGCCCCCAGCACCACGTACGGCATCAGCACCCGCAACGTCTCGGCATGAAGATAGGCCCGGTAGGTTCCCGCCGCCTGCATGGCCACCACCTGCGCACCGGTCAGCTTCACTCCCGAGAAAATAAAGACCGTCCCGACCAAACCCGCGGCAATCGCTCCCAGGGGATAAAAGGCCTGCGAAAAGTTCAGCCGGCGCGCGCTCGAGCTCGGGGATCCCAACTGCGCAATAAAGGGATTGGCGGCCGTCTCAAGAAAAGACAGTCCGCTGGCAATCACAAACAGCGCCGCAAGGAAGAGCCCATATTTCTCCGCCTGCGCCGCCGGCCAGAACATCCAGCACCCGCTTCCCAGCAGGACCAGCCCCGTCACAATCCCGCTCTTGTAGCCGAAGCGCCGCATCAGTTGCCCGGCCGGTATCGCCAGCAGGAAATATCCCAGGTAGAAATACAACTGAACCCCGGCGGCGCTCGACCGGTTGATATTGAACGACTTCATGAACTGCCGGATCAGGATATCGTTCAGGTTGGCGGGCACGGCCCATAGAAAAAACAGCGCCGTTACCACCAGAAAAGGCAGCAGCCGCCCCGCTGGAATCAATGAATCTTCAATCTCCTCATTCTGCGAAGGCCTACGTTCAGACCCGGTCGATCCGGTAGATAGGCTCAAAGTTGCTCACTCTCCTCAAATGCGTTGTTCCGGCAGTCCCGTGCCTCCGAAGACGCTCTCATCTTCAGCGCATCTCTCGCTTGCTGGCAAATCGTTCTACCCTTTTTATCTAATCCGCATATCGGCTGGCAAATCGGGCCGCCAATCGGAGCCGAGCCGGCGAATACCTCATCTTCGGGCGTCTATTTAGCCAAACCGAAGCAACAAATCACAGAATGTGCTAGACTAGACCTAGTCAGGTCAAGGAGGTCCACGATGCCAACCGCGAGTTCCGCAGTTAAAACCGTCAATATCTACGAAGCCAAGACCAAACTCTCCAAGCTCGTCGATCTGGCCTCTTCGGGCACTGACGTGGTCATCGCCCGCGCCGGCAAGCCCGTGGCCCGCCTGACCAGCCTGAACACTAAGAAAAAACGGAGTATCAGTTTTGGGGCACTCGAGGGAAAGGGATGGATCGCGGAAGACTTCGATGCGCCTCTCCCGGACGATCTTCTGGCGCAATTTGAGGGACGGTAATGCGCCTCCTTCTGGATACGCATATCTTCTGCTGGTCGTTCTATGAACCTCAACGGATTCCTCGTGAAATTCGTGAGTTGATGAATGGAGCCGAGGAGATTTTTGTCTCCTCAGCCTCCATTTGGGAGGTTGCGATCAAAGTCCGCTTGGGCAAAATGAACGCCGATCCGCAGGAGCTCTTCGATCAGATAAAGGCTAACGGCTTCCAGGAGTTGCCCGTCTGGTCCAGGCATGCACTTCTGGTAGCGGATTTGCCACTCCATCACACCGATCCCTTTGACCGCCTGCTCCTGGCACAGGCCATCAGCGAACCCCTGCATCTGCTCACAGCCGATCCACAGTTAAAGCAATATAGTGAACTGGTCATCCAGGTATAGTTCGTCCGTCAGATTTGATAACCCATCACAGCACCCGTCCCAGCCACTTCCCGGTATGCGAAAGCAAATTCTCCGCGATCTTCTCCGGCGTACCCTCCGCCACAATCCGCCCGCCGCCTTCGCCGCCTTCCGGTCCCAAATCAATCACCCAATCCGCGCACTTGATCACGTCCAGGTTGTGCTCAATCACAATCAGCGACCCGCCCCCGTCGATCAGCTTGCGAAAGGCAGTCAGCAGCTTGGAAACATCGTCGAAGTGCAGCCCGGTGGTCGGCTCGTCCAGAATGTAAAGCACCCGGCTGGCCTGCGAAGGCTTGGCGGTTGCGTTGGCTGCCCTCACCTGCGCCAGGTGAGCGGCCAGCTTGACCCTCTGTGCCTCGCCGCCTGAAAGCGTAGTCGCCGACTGACCCAGTCGCAGGTATCCCAGCCCGATCTCGTCCAGCACGGCCAGCTTTTCCAGCAGCTTGGTCTGACCGGCAAAGAAGCGCAGCGCCTCCTTCACCGTCATCTGCAGCACCTGGTGAATGTTCTTGCCCTTGTACTCGACCTGCAGCACCCTGGCCTGGTAGCGCGTGCCGTTGCAGTCCTCGCAGGGCAGTTCCACATCGGCCAGGAACTGCATCTCCACCGTCACCGTGCCGTCGCCCTCGCAGGTATTGCAGCGGCCGCCCGGCACGTTGAACGAAAAATGTCCCGGCGTCAGCGAGAGCCGCTTGGCCTCCGGCTGCGCCGCAAACAGTTCCCGCACCAGGTCGAATCCCTTGATATAGGTAATCGGATTCGACCTCGGCGTGCGCCCGATCGGCGTCTGGTCCACCAGCACCACATCATTCAGCCGCTCCACCCCGGTCAGCGATTTGTACACGCTCGACGGATCGGCCCCATCTGTCTGTCCCAGCGCACGCGCCACGGCCCGGTACAGCACCTGGTGCACCAGCGTCGACTTGCCCGATCCCGAAACCCCGGTAATCGCCACCAGCAACCCCAGCGGAATCTCCACGTCCAGCCCGTGCAGGTTGTTTGCCGCGGCCCCGCGCAGCACCAGCCGTTCCCTTCCCGGCGCGCGACGCCGCGTCGGCACCGGAATCGAAACCTGCCCCGACAAATACCGCCCGGTCAGCGAGTTGGGATTGGCCTCGATCTCCGCCACAACCCCCTCGGCCAGCAGCTTACCTCCAAACTCCCCCGCCCCCGGCCCCAGGTCCAGCAGGTGATCGGCAGCCCGCAGCACGTCCGCATCGTGCTCCACCACGAGGATGGTATTGCCCAGGTCCCTCAGCTCCTTGAGAATCCGAATCAGCCGCGCCGTATCCCGCGTGTGCAGCCCGATCGACGGCTCGTCCAGCACATACAGCGCTCCCACCAGCCGCGACCCCAGCGAAGTCGCCAGTTGAATCCGCTGCGCCTCGCCTCCCGAGAGAGATGAAGCTAGCCGGTCCAGCGTCAGGTATTCCAGGCCCACAGCATCCAGAAAACTCAGCCGCTGCCGCACCTCGTGCAAGATCGGCCCGGCAATCTCCTCCTCCATCTCAGTCAGTTTCAGCGCGTCAAAGAACTCCTTGGCCTCGGCAATCGTCAGCGCCGTCACCTGGCAGATATTCTTCCCATTGATCCGAACCGACCGCGCCTCGGCCCGCAGCCGTTGCCCCCGGCAATCCGGGCACTCCGCATACCCGCGATACTTGCTCAGCATCACCCGCACGTGCAGCTTGTACTTCTTGCGCTCCATCTGCGCAAAAAATCCAAAAACTCCCGCAAAACCGCCCTTGCCGCGCAGCACCGTCTCTCGCGCCTGCTCGGGCAGATCGCGCCAGGGCACATTCAGCGGAACCTCCAGCTCCGGCGCCTGCCTGCGCAACTCCGCGAACCACGGCCGGTACTTCGGCCGATTCCAGGGATCGATCGCCCCATCCGCCAGGCTCAACCCCTTGTCCGGAATCACCAGGTTCAGGTCGAAGTCCACCGTATTGCCGAATCCCTGGCAGCGCGGGCAGGCCCCAAACGGATTGTTGAAGCTGAACAGCCGCGGCTCCGGTTCCTTGCCCGGCCGGTGGCAGCTTTTGCACTCGTATGCGCCGGAAAACCGGTGCCGCTTGCGCTCCGCAGTCTCCTCGCCCTGAAACTCAGCACGAGGCGCCTCTTCAAAGATCACCTCGCCCGACTCGCGGTACGCAATCTCCGCCGCGTCCACAATCCGCGAGCGGTTCTCCGCACTCACTTGAATCCGGTCCAAAAGAACAAACACGGGAAGCGTAAAGTCCAGGTCCAGCAGAGACTCCGGCGTCGAAAACTCGACGATCCTGCCCTGCTGGTAGAGCCGGTTGAACCCGTTCCCGCGCAACTCCGTCAGCCGCGCCTTCAGCGTCTCCGTGTGTGGCGAATCGCCTCCGCTCACCACCGGCTTGCTGGCGGCCTTGGAGGCGGATTTCGTCGTGCGAACGGCAGCCTTCACCGGCCTTGCCGCCGTCTTCGCGCCCGCTTCCGCATCCGCAGTCGCCGTCGCCACCGGAAACAGCGCCTGCAACCGCACCCCCTCGCCCAGCGCCAGCGTCGCCTCGGCAATCTCGTCCATCGAGTCGCGCTTCACCAGCCCGTCGCAATAGACGCAATGCACCGTCCCGCAGCGCGCATACAGCAGGCGCAGGTAGTCGTAGACCTCCGTGGCCGTCGCCACCGTCGAGCGCGGGTTCCGCGTAGTGTTCTTCTGCTTGATGGCGATCGCCGGCGCCAGCCCGTCGATCAGGTCCACGTCCGGTTTTTCGATCCGCTCCAGAAACTGCCGCGCATACGCCGACAGCGACTCCACGTATCGCCGCTGCCCCTCCGCATAAATCGTGTCGAAGGCCAGCGAACTCTTCCCCGACCCCGAAACCCCGCTGATCACCGTCAGCTTCCCATGGGGAATCTCGCAGGAGATGTTCTTCAGGTTGTGTGTCCGCGCGCCGCGGATGATGATGGCATCGTTCAAAGGGAGAGCACCGGGCAAGAAGTCGTCCAGCGCGTACCTGTCCCCTCAGCAGGGCTCAGGACGCAACCAGCCATTCTCCATTATAGTCTGGGACGCAAGCAGCGCCCGTTCGCTGCCCCATCCAGGCGATCCGCCACAAACGCATGTTCCCTGCCACCATGCTCGGGTGCCCCACCTTCGGCGCGGTCGCCGCAGCGACCGCCTAAGGTGGGATAGTTCCATCTATCTACAGTCTTTTATGGTCTTTTTTTCAACCCTTGCCCCGGCACGTCTTGCAACGAGCCATACGCCGAACACTGCTGCGCGGCGGCAGCGAACATCCCAGTTCGCCGCCGCCGCGCATGGATTGAGACACAATTGTCCAGCCGCTTCTTAGAGCAGTGGCTCCAGGCAGCGGGCCGTTAGCGTTCCTGACTCTGGTTAGTTGCGGAAGCGGAGGGATCCCCCCGCTTCCGCGATACAAGCCCAACAGAATGAGCTTAGAACATGCTGCCAATGTCGCTGACCACGCCGCCTACTGTATTGACCACGCTGTTGACAGTGGACCCGATGCTGCTAACAGTAGAAGCGATGCCGCCACCACCACTACTGCTGCCGCCGGCCGGATGCTGGTTGGCGTAGTTTTCCTCCCATTGCATCTCAGCCTTGGCTTCCGCCTTCTCCTCGGCCTTCTTCTCCTTCAGAAGCTCTTTGTCATGCTTCCTGATAGCTGCTTCCTCTTCCTCGTGCAGCTTCTTCCGCTTGGCTTCCATCTCCTCGTAGTGCTTCCTTCTGCCCGCTGCGTTCAAATGGAAGGTGTAAACCCCGCTCCATGTGTGCTTCGATGCAAAGGAGGAAAAGTCATCCGCGAGGAAGGCGCTGGAGCCGGTCTTGCTGAATTCAACACCGTTGGCGGCATCGCCTTCGTAATGGTAGACGATGATCGCTCCGGTGTTGCTCTTCACGGCGATGGAGATATCCCAATCGTCGCCCGGCTTCTTGTCCTTGAATCCGCCCGAAAAGTCAGAGCTGCCATCAGGATTCATGGTGATGTTGACGCTTCCATTCAGCTTATGCATTTTCCAGTTGATCGTAATGGGCTTGGTTGGCGGTGTGGTGGGCGGAGTTACCGCCGGCGTCGCTTCTGTGGGGGCAGGGGTTCCAGTGGCAGCGGTTCCAGCGCCTCCCGGGGCCTGGGCGTGTGCCAGATTGGCAATCAGTACGGCTACTGCAAGAACGGCGAGAAGGGGAAGGCCCTTGATGGCCGTGAAGTGCTTGGACATAGTGGCTCCTTGCTGTTGGCTTTCAGATTTTTGTTGATTTGCAGAAAGTGGGGACTGCTCTGCAACTAGCAGAGTATTACCCATGCCCCTTGCAGATGTAAACAAATTCTTTTTAAATATTGATTCAAAATAACTAACGAAGACTGCTCTGGCAAGCATAGTCTTTGATTACAACGACTTAAGAACATCTTGAATTTGATTTCCGATGCTGATTACAGTGACCGATTTGCTCAACCGAGAGCTTACATTGACGAGAAAATTATCCTTCCCCCCTCTTCGCGCCGCTGCAATACAGCAATTTTCTGCGGTTGTCCCCTTGGCTGACACAAACGGTTAAGACCATGTTCGCCGTTCGCTGAAAATCAATCGACCGGCAAGACCACTGTAGCGCATTCTGGTCTTGGCCGGTGAAGCGGAGGCGGGCGCTGCTGGAGAGCAACCCGCCAAGGAATAGCCGGCTGGAGACTCATCGACGCCGATGAGCGCCGGGAGTTGGCGACGGACGTCGCTCCCGGCATTGCCGACCAACATCGGATCGATAGATTTCCCCATGCCTCCAAAAAATCATGCAATAAGCTGCCGCGCAGCGGCCTCCATATTCTGAGCTTTCAGCCGGGCCTCGAACTCGACCGGCGGTAGATAGCCGAGAGCCGAGTGCAGGCGTTTCTGGTTGTAGACCTTTTCCAGGACCTCGGGGATCGAGGCGAAGGCCTCGGCCAGGTCGCGATATTCGTTGCGCAGAACCCGTATTGCTCCCCATGCAGTTATGGTCTTTATTGCTCTCCACAGGGTACTTGCCCGATTCCCTTCCCCTCCCGGGCGCGTCGAACCTTCAGTCGTTTCCGCCACGCTTTGTCCCGTTAAACTGTAGTGTGAGGTATTCCGTGCTTCGTTCTGCACTTTTCGTCCTGCTCATCGCGCCGCTCGCCGGGTCCGCCCAAAATTCTGCCTCGAATCCTGAAGTGCAGCCCGCCGCCGCGCCCGCTGTAACCGCCGCACCCCAGCCCGTCTCTGCCCAGGTCATCGACGCCGAAGCCTCTATCGTCAAATCCGACTGGAAATCCGCTCAAGCCGTGCTCGACTCCTGGCTTGCAGCCCATCCCGCCGATCCCCGCGCCCTCTTTGATGCCGGCTACGTGGCCGACGCGCAAAACCGCATGGACGATGCCGCCGCCCTCTACCGCCGCGCCGTCGATGCCAATCCCCAGTCGTTCGCGGCCCATCTCTCCCTCGGCCTTCTGCTGGCCCGCCAAAACAAACTCGATGAAGCCCGCCCCGAGCTGGCCCTGGCCACCACTCTCGATCCCGGCGACGCCGGTCCCGCCCTCAAAGCCCGCGCCTGGCGCGCCCTGGCCCAGATCGACCGCGATACGGACCCCACCGAAGCCTCCAACGATCTTTTAGAAACCCTCAAGCTCACCCCCGAAACTCCGGCTGATACGCTTCTTGCTGCTGATCTGGCCGAACAGTCCGGAGAGTACGACGCCGCCGAGAAGGCCTACCGCCGCATCCTGGCCAGTGACCACGATTCCGCCCCCGCCAACGCCGGCCTGGCTCACATCCTGATCGCGCGCAAACAATACCCCGAAGCCGAAACCCTCCTCCGCGCTGCCCTTGCGCAATCCCCCGGCGATCCAGCCCTCACCGCGCAACTGGCCGCCGTGCTGGCCGCTCAGGATAAGGCCGAGGCGCTCCCGCTCATTCAGAAGCTCCACGACGCCCACCCCGAGGACGCAGCCATCACCCGCATCCTGGCTGAAGTCCTGGCAGACGCCGGCGACGCTGCCGGCTCCGATCACTTCTATATCGGCCTGCTCAAGGCCAACCCCGGCGACCCGGAGTTGCTGATCGGCCACGGCCAGAACCTGACCCGCCAGCTCAAGTACACAGAAGCCTTTGCCGCCTTCGACAAGGCCACCCAGCTCGACCCCGCCAACCCCGACGGCTGGAGCGGCCTGGCCTTTGCCGCCTCCAGGACCAGCCGGCCGGCCGTCACTCTGCACGCGCTGATCATGCGGTCACAGTATCTTCCCGAGGTCCCATCCACCTACTTTCTCTGGGCCATCAGCTACGATTCGCTTCACCAAAAGGCAGCCGCGGCAACGTACTACCACCACTTTCTTGATTCCTCCGCCGGCAAATTCCCCGATCAGGAGTGGCAAGCCCGCCAGCGGCTCAAGGTGCTTGAAAATCACTAAATGCAGGGACTAGGGACTGAGGGACTAGGGACTAGGAAATGCGAACAGCAAGTCAGCCAGTTGGCGAGCTCACGGATAATCTTCGGTATACGGAACCTTTACAAGAAGCCCCATAGTTGTTCGCACCGTAGCAGCTCTATTCCTTAGTCCCTAGTCCCTCAGTCCCTAGTCCCTAATGTGCTACTCTCCATCTTGGTGGCCGCCGATTTTGTCCCCATCTTTCAGGAAGAGTACCGGGCGTTGCGCCCCAGGGCGCCGATGCCGCCCCTCGTGGTCCGTTTCCGCCGCTTCACCTCGCTGAACACCACCATCCGTCTCCGCGAAGGCCAGATTTTTGTCAATCTTTCCGATCTGCTGGAGGGCGCGCCCGAGTCTGTCATCCACGCCATCGCCCACATTCTCCTGGCCAAACTCTATAAAAAGCCCATCGACGCGGCGCAGAACCTGCGCTACAAGCGCTTTGCCTCCAGCGTCGCCGTCACCCGCCAAACGGAGCTGATTCGCGGCGCGCGCGGCAACAAGCGCTTCTTCGGTCCCGAGGGCCGCTTTTACCATCTCGAGGAAGTCTTCGACTCGCTCAATCTCCGCTTCTTCGGCGGCCTGCTGGGCCGGCCCCAGCTCACCTGGAGCGAGCAGACCGCCAAACGCGCCCTCGGCCATTACGACTCCGCCCACAACATGATCGTCGTCAGCCGCGTCTTCGACCGCCCCTCAAGTCCGCGCTACGCCATCGAATACCTGCTCTACCACGAGATGCTGCACCTCAGGCACCCGGTCAGGAGGCGGGGCCTGCGCCGCTCGGTCCACTCCCGCGAGTTCAAAGCCGAGGAAGCGCTCTTTCCGCAACTGAAAGAGGCGCTGGCCTTTATCCAGCGGCTGTAGCGAAATGAGACACTGCAAGCATTGCTGTCACTGCTTGCAATGACAGCAGAATCGCGCTATCATGACTCTATGGCTACGATCACCATTCGCAATCTCGACGAAACGGTCAAGCGCAGGCTGCAAGTCCGCGCTGCGCTCAACGGCCGTTCCATGGAAGCCGAGGCTCGCGAGGCGCTGTCTCGACTTACTGAGCCGCCCTCGGAAACCGCAAGAGCAAGAGTGGAGCCGGAGGAAGACTTTGGGACAGCGATTCGCAAGTTGTTTGCCCCGCTGGGTGGAGTCGAGTTGCAAATCCCACCGCGCCGCAAGTCCCACCGCCCAATTCCCACATTTGATTAATGATCGTCTTCGACACGAACCTCATCTCCGAGGTGTTGCGTACGGGCGGGTGGCACCCTTGACTTAGCCACAAAAGTGCGGGTGCCCCATCCTTGTATCTTGCGGATTGAGGCGTGAAGATAGCATCACGTTTCGGCGGAGAGGCCGACCCCATCCTTAGGCCAGCGTGCTTCACCGAAAATGCTTGACGCGCAAGAGAGAATCTTCGCTTTTTTCTAGCGAAGGTTGGGTTACCACGAAGCTCGTCTGTCGGTTCGGGTGTAGAATTCACCACTGATCAAGCCCCCCAAGCACTGTGCGCAGCCGCAACAGGACCCACGCCAATGCGGCCAGTCCCGCGCCCCACACCGCGAACGCAACGTTCACCGCCCACACAGGCGCCTCGCCTACGCGCTTCAGCAGGAAGGGCAGAAAATTCCACGTGTCGATGTGAACGTAGTCCCATGCGTCCTCGTTCATCGCATTGGTGCCCAGGCCCCAGGTGTTCATCTTTCCCAGCGCAAACGCAACAATGTTCTCAAGACGCAGGGGAACCACAAAGGTCGGATGACCGAATATCTCTATCTGGTAGATCTCCAGCGATAGCCAGAAGGCCACCGATGCGGCCTGGATCACCGCGCTGGCCGCAATCAGCGCTACTCCCACGCCCCAAACCAGCTTCCCCACCTCTCTGCGATAACGCAGCAACAGTGGAACAGCCAGCAGAACCGCCAGTTCCACCGCGGTCGAAACGTAGCGGTCGCCCCAGGCGGAATCGCCGCTCCACACCGTATATTTCGCGTAAAAACTGATGTAGGCCAGCAGCAGCAGGAAGCCGGTGATTGCATACGCCTTCACCGCCGGGCTGAACCGTCTCCACGCCACCGCGCACAACACAATCATCAGGATCAGCAGCGGATCGAAGAGGAAGATCGATTTTTCCGGCGCAAAGAGCGCCCCCAGGAAGCCCACGTGGAAAGGCGTCTCGAATGGATAATTGGCAGGCAGCGTCGGGTCCCGTTGCATCATCTCGCGAGCGGTCAGGCTCATATACGTATTGAAGAACGACCCAAAGCGATAGAACTGATAAACGCGGTCCAGCAGCCCGAAGACGAGATAGACCGGCAGAGCGGTCGCCATGTAGCCGCGGCACCGGCTCCAAAGCGCCCGCCCGCGCATCCCTTCCAGCCACAGCGCCAGCACCACGAAAACTCCTCCAGCCAGCAGGTCCATGCCCGTGGTCAGGCGGGTCAGCAGATTCAGCCCGAAAGCGCACGAGCCAATCAGCAGGGCGCGCCGGCTGCCGTTTTGCAACCACTCATATTGATACGAGAACCCGGCCAGCGTCAGCAGGCAAATGTAGCTGTTCTCCATCAGGTTCTGCGTGTAATGGAGGTGCGTGGTCAGCAGCAGCAGAGCCAGCACGCCGGCAACCGCCTGCTTCACCCCGAAGTTCAACTGCCTCAGAAACCGGAAACAAACCAGGGCGGTAAGCACGCAGAGCAGGATATTGGTGCTGTAGCTGACGATGATGTTGCGCACATCGGGATCGGTCCCTTGGTAGCTGTCGAAGACCGGAAGCCGCTCCACGAAGGTTCCAACCACATCCGCCGGCAGCATCAGCAGCGATTGGCCGATGCCATACCAGCTCTGCAGCCTGCCTCTGCGGCCGTGCACGCCAAACTCCGGATACTCGTTGGGAAACACCGGCGGTTCCGAGGTCCAGAACGCATGCGCGGATTGCTCCCGATGCTGCGTATCTGCCGTGCCCAGCTCTCCCGATTGCACTGCGAATGCGATCAGGCCCGCTGCCAGGGCCAGCAGGAAGAGCGGATCGCGGAACCAGTTGCGAATCGGTACGGTCATTCTCTGCATTTGAGCATAATCGTAATTCTCCCGGCGTAGAACGAGAAATCCCCGCCGCATATCCTTCCGGCCGGTTCCAGCATTTTAAGAGTGAGTCAACTCAAGCGGTCAGTCCTATGCCGCCTTCTCCACTACCGCAGCCTCTTCCGGCTCCTTGACGGGCCGCTTGGCAGCCCACCAGATCAGCACGACGCCGGCAATCACCGAACCCGCGCTGGCCAGTTGCGCATTCGATAACCCCCACAACACCTTAGGGTTGCGTCGGATAAATTCAACCAGAAAGCGAGCAATTCCGGTCAATACCAGGTACTCGCCGGCAATGGCGCCCGTGCCTCTGGGCTTGCCGCCACGCCACCACAGCCAACCGCCGATGAGCAACCCGGTGGCCAACTCGTAGAGCGGCGTGGGATAGACGGGGACGAAGACCGGCTCCAGGCCTTTGGGGAAGCTCATGCCCCAGGGCCGAAATGAAAAGAATAGGAAATGAACCGGCTTGATCTCGATGCCGTAGCAGCCGTCCCCCGCAAGAAAGCAGCCGATGCGCCCGATGCCGTTGCCGATGGCCATCGACGGAGCGGCCAGGTCCAGCATCCGCAGACCGCCGATCCGCGCCCGCCAGCCCAGAAATGCCGCCGTGGGGATGCCAAACAGCAGTCCACCGTACCAGGTAAAACCTGCCCTGGCCCACAGCACCCGCCAGCCCATCTCGCGAAACTCGATCGGAGGGTCAAGGACGGCCCACAGCTTGGCGCCCACGATACCGACCACCACACCCACAGCTACCATGCCCACGGCATCGACTGTAATGCCGGCGCGGTGGAAGTTGCGGTCCAGGACATAAGCGGCTGCTACGGCAGCCATCCAGGCCATCAGCCCGAAGGTCGGGAAGCTGTAGTGCCAGAAGTGCAGATAGGGAATCATTTCTTCTCAAGCATAGACGCGCCAGGCTAAATGAGCGCGCCCGCCTTCCGGCCCTGAAACTGAATGACCCGGAATTACACGGGCGAGCGGACTTGCGCTGCCTTCTTCGGGGCCTCAGTAGCCTCAACTGGCCCGGTGACCGGGCGCGTGGCGGCCCAGACGATCAGAATGATGCCAGCAATTACGGAGCCGGCGCTGGCTAGTTGAGCGTTCGACAGGCCCCATAGGACTTTGGGGTTGCGGCGTATAAATTCAACCAGGAAGCGAGCTGATCCGGTCAGCAAAAGATACTGGCCGAGAATGGCGCCTGTGCGATGGAACTTGCCGAGCCTCCACCACAGCCACCCGCCAATGAGCAGGCCGGCAGCCAGTTCATAAAGCGGCGTGGGATAGACGGGGACGAAGACCGGCTCGAGGCCATTGGGGAAGCTCATGCCCCAGGGCCGAAAGGAAAAGAATAGGAGATGAACCGGCTTGATCACTATGCCGTAGCAGCCGTCGCCGGAAAGAAAGCAGCCGATACGCCCGATCCCATAGCCGATGGCGGCCGCAGGCGCGGCCAGATCCAGCGTCCGTAGGCCGCCGATCCTGGCCCACCAGCCCTGAAAGACCAGCGCGGCGATGCCAAACAGCACTCCGCCGTACCAGGCAAAACCGGCCGTATCCCACAGGGCACTCCAGCCCATTAAGCGAAAATCCATCGGCGTGTCCACCACATGCCACAGTTTGGAGCCCACAATGCCCGCCACCACGGCCACAGCAACTATGCCCAAGGCGTCTCCATCGATGTGCGCGCGCTTAAAGCTCCGATCCGTGACAAAAGCTGCCGCCACGACAGCCAGCCACAGCATCAGCCCGAAGGTGGGGAGGTTGTAGTGCCAGAGATGCAGATACGGAATCATCGCTCCTCAAGTATAGCCGCCCTGGCCATGAGCAGGAACGCGCCCCTCCCCGCTCCTCGATTTGCACAGGCGCCTTCTCCTTGAAGCCCGCATGCGCGATACTGTGTGCATGGATACCAAGACCTGCCAGGGCCTTGAGGTTCTCTATACCCGCCAACAGATCGTCGACCGCGTCGCCGAGATGGGCGCACAGATTACCCGTGACCTGAACGGTGAAAAGCTGGTCATGGTCGGCGTGCTCAAGGGTGCGGCGTTCTTTCTTGCTGACCTGTCCAGAGCCATACAGGCCGACGCCACCTTCGACTTTGTCGCCACCTCCAGCTACGGCAAGGGACAGCGAACCTCCGGCGCGGTCAAGCTCATCAAGGACCTCGACGAGTCCATCGAGGGCAAGAACGTGCTTCTTGTCGAAGATATCCTCGACACCGGCCTCACCCTCGCCTACCTGCGCAAGCTTTTCCTCCAGCAGCATCCCAAAACCCTGCGCATCGCCACGCTGCTCGACAAGCCCTCGCGCCGCCTGGAAAAGATCGAGGCCGACTACGTGGGCTTCTCCATTCCCAACCTCTTCGTCATCGGCTACGGCATGGACTACGCCGAGCGCTATCGCAACCTGCCCGACATCTGCCTGATGACCCCCGACCATCCGGAATAGATTTAGGAGTTTACCCTCCCCGTCAGATGCGTATCGGCGGAGAAGTGCAGGACGCTTGTAACGCCTCCATATAAATGAACTGATTCCTCCCGCCGCCACGGTCCGCGTTTTCCACCGCCCCGCTCCCGGCTATCCCGGGAAAACGGCAATAAATGCCCCTTTCGAGGGATTGAGCGTTGCATGGAAGGATGGTCAAATTTTCATCAGCGAGAGAAATTTCGGAATACAGGAAATAGTGCCGACCTATGACCAATGCTTACGTGCTAACTAACAAAGGCCAGGACAGTTACGGATACAGGCCGCTTATAGAGAGTGGACCTGCCGGAACCGCGAGGGGCCAAGCCGTGATAGCCGCCACCATAGGTGCGGCACTCGGAATCTTATTTGGAACCGCACTTGCAGCCATACCCTGGCATGCAATAGCTCCAATCGCGTCGTCCGATTCGGGGCAGGTCACTTACCGCCCGGCCGTGTACACCAGCAATCCGCTCCCCGGCCCCGTGCAGGCTGCATCGCTCCCCAGCCAGGCAGTTTACCAGCAGAACGCACAACTCTCATCTCCTCGGAAATCTCCGCTCGTCAAAACATCGGCCACCCTAACATCCCCTGCTGTCCACCGGCAACACGCTGCCCGCAGGCTATTTGCCACCTGGAAGTCCTTCACCAGGCGCAAGGACTCGCACAGGCACAGGTCGCACCTCTCCCCCAGGGCGCATGCTGCCGTCACACTGCCTCCTGCCAGAGTGGCAGCAAAACCTTCCTTCTCGGCAGCGCCTTTCACCTTCATGATCGAAGGTGACCTTACCTTTGCCAACTTCGACGCCTCCGCGGGGACGCTCGAAACAAACGAGGGAAAGACCTTCCTCCTCGGCAGGGCAACCGGTGAAAGCATTGCGGCCCCTTCACAGGACGTTCCCGCAAATGTCCATTACCGGTGCGACCAGACCGGAAACTGCACCCTCATCCACGCCGGCGTAGTCTTCCTCAACGTAAAGCTGACCACATAAATCGGATCGTTCCCTGGATTTCTGCAGCCGCGCCCCGGCATAGGGTGAAACCATCCCCGGCGGGGTGCTCCTGGCGGCAGCGGATTCTGCGCTGATCCTGGCTCTGTGTACCCAACCAACAAAAACTGAATCCAATTGATTCCAATGTACTTATCTCCTTCCAAAATCCCCGAAGCCACTCCAATTCATTCGCCTCGTTGACCCTTCCTGAACCCTGCGTCTATCACCCTGATGCCTAACCCCTGATCCCTGATCCCTGCTTCCGCGCAGGTGATGAAGATCACTGTGCCCCCTGACGGCCAGGCCTACCATAATGCGGGTTCTTAGGCAGTCTTTATAGGGCCGGGAGGACATCATTGTGAGCGATGCGGAAAAGCGGGACCGGGGCTTGCTGCGGGTGGATGCAGATGAGTGCAAGGGTTGCGGACTGTGCGTGGAAGCCTGCCCGCCCAAGGTGATCCGTTTGAGCCAGCGGCTGAATCACTCCGGCTATCGCACGGCGGTGTATGCCGGCGCCGGCTGCACGGGATGCGGAATCTGCTTCATGGCCTGTCCCGAGCCGGGGGCGATCACGGTGCTGCGCGCCGTGAACGGCAAGGCAGGCGAAGGACGCGGAGTGGATGCCAGCATCGAGGGAGCGATCTCATGCGCAAGCAACTGATGAAGGGAAACGAAGCCATCGTCAAGAGCGCCATTCTCTCCGGATGCCGCGCCTTCTATGGGTATCCCATCACCCCGGCCAGCGAGATTGCGGAGGCCGCCGCCGAATACATGCCGCGGGCCGGCGGAGTATTTTTGCAGGCGGAGAGCGAAGTAGCGGCCATGAACATGCTCTATGGCGCCTCGTCGGCGGGTGTGCGGTCCATGACCGCCTCCAGCGGTCCGGGCATAAGCCTGATGCAGGAGGGCATCAGTTACATGGCCGGCGCGGAGCTGCCCTGCGTGATTGCGGACATCACCCGCGGCGGCCCGGGATTGGGCAACATTGCCGCCGAGCAGGGCGACTATCACCAGGTGGTGAAGGGCGGCGGACACGGAAACTACCGGACCATCGTCCTGGCGCCCTATTCCGTGCAGGAGATGGCGGACTTGACCGCGCTGGCCTTCGAACTGGCGGACCGCTATCGCAACCCGGTGGTGTTGCTGGCGGATGGCTTCATTGGACAGATGATGGAGCCGGTGGAGTTCCCGCAGCAGGCAATTGAACCGCGTATGCCGCAGTGGGCCGTGGCGGGCACGGCGCAGACGCGCTGCAATCTCATCACTTCCCTGCATCTGGATTGCGATGAGCTGGAAGCGCATCAGCACCACCTGGAGGCAAAGTATCTCCTCGCGGAGCGGCACGAGGTGCGCGCCGAAGAGTGGCATACGGACGGAGCGGAGATTGTGCTGGTGGGATACGGGATCATGGGGCGGATTTTGAAGGCCGTCGCAGCGGAAGCGCGCGCCGATGGGCTCAATGTGGGCGTGCTGCGTCCGGTCACGCTCTACCCATTTCCCAAGCTCCATTTTCAGCGGCTGGCTCAGACCGCGCGTCTCTTCGTGGTGGTGGAGATGAGCAACGGCCAGTTGCTTGAAGATGTGCGCCTGGCGCTGAACGGCGCGCGGCCGGTGGAGTTCCTGAGCCGCGTCGGCGGCAATGTGCCCTCGCACGAAGAGGTGCTCAGGTTTGTGCGGGAGCAGGCGCTGCGTTACTTTTCGGCAACAATGCCAAAGGAAGAGCGGATGACGTATGTCTAGCGAGACGGTTTCTGAATACGCGGTTGCGCACTCCAAGGCCAGGGCCTTCTACGAGCGCTATGAGCGCAAGTCGGAGTTGCAGCATCAGACCCACTTTTGTCCTGGGTGCGGGCACGGCATCGTGCACAAGATGCTGGCGCGGGCCATCGACGAGTTAGGCGTCCAGAACAGCACCATCCTCATCGGCCCGGTAGGCTGCGGCGTCTTTACCTACCACTACTTCGACGTGGGCAACATATCGGCCGCGCACGGGCGCGCGCCGGCAGTGGCTACGGGAACCAAGCGCAGCAGGCCGGAGAGCATCGTCATCGGCTACCAGGGCGATGGGGATCTGTCGGCCATCGGCGCGGCGGAGATTCTGCATGCGGCCAATCGCGGCGAAAATATCACCATCATCTTCATCAACAACGCCGTCTACAGCATGACCGGCGGCCAGTCGGCGCCCACCACTCTGCTGGGACAGAAGACCACCACCACCCCTGACGGCCGGCACGCGGCCGGCGAAGGCTATCCGCTGCACATGAGCGAACTGCTGGCCACGCTGGAGGCTCCGGTCTATATCGAGCGCGTGGGACTGGGAGACAACAAGCAGATTGCGCAGGCCACGCGCGCCATCCGCCGCGCCATCGAAAACCAGGTGCGCGGCCTGGGCTTCTCCATGATCGAGGTGCTCTCGCCCTGCCCGACCATCTGGAAGATGCAGCCTGTGGAGGCGCAGCGCTGGGTGCGCGATGTGATGCAGAAGACCTTCCCCCTGGCGGTGTTTTGCGATCGCATCAAACAGGCGGTCGCCGCGGCGACCCGCCAGTTGCCCGCGGCTGCTCCGGCGCTCGAAGAGATTCCGCAAATTCTTGGCGTTGCTGAAGAGGGTTTGCCTGAAGGCAATTCGGCCGCAATGGAGCAGACCGCGGAAGACCTGGATATTCGCGTGCGCGTAGCCGGCTTTGGCGGGCAGGGAGTCCTATTGCTCGGTGAAATGCTGGCCGAAGCAGGACTGGATGCGGGCCTTGAGGTATCGTGGCTGCCCTCCTATGGGCCGGAGATTCGCTCCGGCACTTCCAACTGCCATGTGCGCCTGGCCAGGCAGGTCATCGATTCACCCTTGGTCACGGCGCCCAATATGCTGGTGGCCATGAATGAGCCCTCGCTCAAAAAGTTCTATGCGACCGTGCGCCCGGGCGGATGGATTCTCTACAACGGCGAGAACGTCCCGGCTGATTGCGAGCGAAATGATGTCCACGTGCTGGCTCGTCCTTTTACGCTTTTGGCCGATGAACTGGGCGATGCCCGGGCGGCCAACATGATCGTGCTGGGCGTGCTGCTGGAGATCGCCGCGGTCTTGCCGCAGGCCAGCGTTGACGCCGCGCTGCGCCGGCTGATCGCCAATCCGCGCTGGGTGGAGCTGGACCAGCGCGCGCTGGCCCGAGGACGAGATCTGTACAGGGAGTCGCAAGCCGAGTGCGGATCTACGAAATCTTTAACAAGTTGAGGTTTTGAAAGGGCACGGCTTTACAGGCTGCGGAAAAACTCAAACCGGAGGGAGGCGGGGGTTTCAACCCCCGCAGAAAGCCAACAAAAACAACGCGGGCTTTAGCCCCTGAGGGAATGCGAAAGTAAGCAGACGGACTTAATCAGAGGCTCACCGAGTTTGATTGTGTATTACCGCGGGCAGTATCTGCCCATGGGCAATGCGCCCGATGGCCGGGGTTCCGGCTAGAGAGGATAGAAAAATGCTAACCATGACAATTGCAGCCAACGCCTATGACGTTGCGCTGGAGAATTTTGACGCTGCGGCAAACGCGATGGAGCTCAACAACGATGTTCGGGAGATGATCAAGTATCCCGAACGGATTCTGACCGTAACCGTGCCGGTGCGCATGGATGACGGGCACATTCACCGCTTTGAGGCTTATCGCGTGCAGCACAGTTCGGTGCGCGGACCCGCCAAGGGCGGCATCCGCTACCACCCGCAGGTGACCCTCGACGAGGTAAAGGCGCTGGCCACCTGGATGACGTGGAAGTGCGCGGTGGTCAATATCCCATTTGGGGGCGCCAAGGGCGGAGTTACCTGCGATCCGAAGCACATGACGCAAGGCGAACTGGAACGGATGACGCGGCGCTATACCAGTGCGATTCTTCCTTTGATTGGCCCAAAAAGAGACATACCCGCGCCGGATGTGTACACCAATCCGCAAACCATGGCGTGGATTATGGATACCTACAGCATGACCAAGGGATACGCGGTTCCCGGCGTGGTCACCGGCAAGCCCATCAGCCTGGGCGGATCGCTGGGACGCAATGAAGCCACCGGGCGCGGCGTCTTCTACGCCATCCAGTGCGCGTGCGAGCATTTAAAGCGGACGTTGCAGGGCGCCACGGTCGCCGTGCAGGGCTTTGGCAACGCCGGCTCCATCGCCGCCCAGTTGCTGCATGAGGCGGGAGCAAAAGTAATCGCGGTCAGCGATTCGACGGGCTGCGTTTACAACCGGAACGGATTGAATATTCCCGAGTTGATGCTTCTCAAGACCATGAGCGGGCATGTGGAAGGATTTCCTGAAAGCGAGGCAATCACACCAGAAGAGTTGCTGGCATTGAAATGCGACATTCTGGTCCCGGCGGCCCTTGAGAACACCATCCGCGAGGACAATGCATCCGCGGTGCAGGCGGCCATCGTTGCCGAAGCGGCCAATGGTCCTCTCACTCCGGCGGCAGACAGGATTCTCGAGGGCAAGGGAGTCTTCGTGATCCCGGATATTCTCTGCAATGCCGGCGGAGTCACGGTCTCCTACTTTGAGTGGGTGCAGGATGAGCAGCACCTGTTCTGGGATGCGCAGGATGTCTACAACCGCCTGGAACACGTGATGAAGACCGCTTTCCGCGATGTGCTGAAGATCCACCAGGAGCGCAAGGTTCCCATGCGCATTGCCGCCAACATGCTCGGCATAGGGCGCGTGGCGGAGGCTGTGCAGATTCGCGGCATCTATCCGTAGAACGCGTTTCAAAAAGCCGCGTTGTATCAGAGAACGACGCGTTATGTCATGGAACGACGCGTTATGTCAGGAAACGACGCGTTGTGTCTGGGCACGACGCTTTGTGTCAGGGAACGACGCTTTGTGTCAGGGAACGACGCTTTGTGTCAGGGCACGACTTCAGTCGTGCCGCAAGTCGACAATAATAAACGCGGGCTTTAGCCCCTGAGGGAATGCCTGTATTGTCATATGGAGTTAATCACGGGTTCCCTCGTAAGCCTTGAGAGAACGGGCCGAAGCGTTTCCTCGCTTGCGGCGCGGAGGTGTAGGATTTGAACGATGCGGAGATGATTTCCCTCGCCGGGAGCATCTCCGCGAAAGGACAAATCCCATGCGGCCTCATTCTGCACTGCGCTTTGGCCTGGTTCTGCTTTCATTGTTCTCTCTCATTCCCGCCCTTGCTCAAACCGTCCCCACTCCCTACGACGCGGTCGATCCCCTCATCGGCACCTCCGGGGGCGGCGAAACCTTCCCCGGCGCGTCAATTCCCTTCGGAATGGTGCAATGGAGCCCGGATACCAATCACAGGGCCTACTATATTTACGATGAAAAGCAGATTACCGGCTTTTCCATGACCCATCTCAGCGGCGTGGGCTGCCCCATCTACGGCGACTTCGTCGTGCTGCCCACCACCGCCGCATTGACCTTGAGCCGCGGCACGAACTTCGATCCCTACGCCGCCGCCTTCGATCACAGCAATGAGCAAGCGCATCCCGGCTACTACGCCATCACGCTGGCCAACGGCATACGCGTTGAAATCACGGTGGCCGAACGCTCCGGCATCGCCCGCTTCATCTTCCCGGCCGGCGCAAGCGCGCGCCTGCTCATCAACGCAGGAAGCAGCGCCAACACCCTGGGCAGCCCGGAACCCGGGCAGGCTAGCCGCGACGCCTTCGGCAACAGCATCGAACTCACTTCGCCAACCTCCTATGCCGGCTCCGTCACAGCGGGAAACTTCTGCGGAGTCACCTCGCAATACAAGCTCTACGTTGTGGGCCGCTTCAACAAGCCTTACAAAAGCGCCGCGCTCTGGCAGGACGATACCATCCTCAGCGCCGCCAAATCGGCGCAGGGCAAGCACACCGGCGCGTGGCTCGACTTCGGCAAACAGCATGAAGTCGTGCTCAAAGTCGGCATTTCCTTTGTCAGCGAAGCCGGCGCCCTCGACAATCTAGACCAGGAAATTCCCAACTGGAACTTCGACCGGGTTCACTCCAATGCGCGTACCACCTGGGCCGAACTGCTCGACCGCATCGCCGTCGAAGGCGGCACGCCGGACCAGCGCAAAATCTTTTATACCGCCCTCTATCACTCCTTCATGTGCCCCACCGTCTTCAGCGATCGCGACGGCAACTACATCGGCTTCGACAATAAAGTGCATTCCCTCATCGCGTCGAAGCAGAAGGCCCAGTACGCCAACTTCTCTGACTGGGATATCTATCGCAACACCGTGCAACTGCACGCGCTCTTCGACCCCGCGCGCGAAAGCGACGTCATGCAGTCGCTGGTCAACGACGCGGTCCAGAGCGGTTGGCTTCCGCGCTGGCCCGCAGCCAACGATGTCACCTATGTGATGGGAGGCGACTCGCCCGCCATTCTACTCGCATCGTCCTATGCCTTTGGAGCGCACGACTTCGACGTCAAAACCGCTCTAAAATATATGGTGAAAGCCGGAACCGAACCCGGCATCGGACCCCACGGCGGCTCCGAGCGTCCCTTCCTCGCCGAATACCGCAAACTCGGCTTCGTGCCCATCGACAAAATCGACACCGCGGCCTCGGTCACCCTCGAATACGCCAACGCCGACTTTGCCGTGGCCCAATTTGCAAAAAATCTCGGCGATGAGGCCGACTATCGAGCGTTCCTCAAGCAATCGCAGAACTGGACCTATCTCTTCGATCCGTCCACCGGCTGGATTCGCCCCCGCCAGAGCGACGGAACCTGGATGCCCGGATTCGACGCCGACCTCTCGCTTCCAAAAACCAAGGTCAGTTGGGATAAACACGATCAGGAGGGATTCGAGGAAGGCAATACCTACCAGTACACCTTCATGATTCCCTTCGACTATCCCACCCTCTTCGCCGCCATCGGCGGAGACGACAAGGTCCTCACGCGCCTGGACAAGTTTTTCTCCAGGCTCCGCTGCTGGGGCGAGCCGTGCTTCAACATGGAGAACGAACCCGATTTCGTCACTCCCTATGCTTATGTTTTCGCCGGCGCGCCGTGGAAGACCCAGGAAGTAGTCACGCGCATCGCCAATGAGACCTTCACCACCAGGCCAGACGGCCTTCCCGGCAACGACGACCTGGGCGCAACCTCCGGCGTCTATGTGTGGAATGCGCTCGGCTTCTATCCGGCCGTGCCCGGCGTCGGTGGCGTGGTCCTGGGCACTCCGATGTTCGATAAGGCGACCGTGCGCCTTGCGGGCGGCAGAACTCTGGTCGTGAGCCGCCAGGGCAGCGGCTTCTACGTCCAGAAAGTCACTCTCGACGGCGCGCCTTACTCAAGCTCATGGCTGCCGATCGACAAACTGCGCCCCGGCACAACGCCGCTCCAGTTCACCACCGATGCACAACCGAACAAGGAAAGAGGCAGTGCGATCGCGGATCGACCACCATCATTCAGGTAGCTCCGGCTGATAAATGGGTTCAGCTTATTCAGAGCCCGCAATGCCGTGTCTCAGTGTCCAACGCGGAACTGGGAGACGGTGTCCAAAAGCCCAAAGACTTTCAGGAGCCAGATGACTATGACAATCACCACAACCCCATTCAGAATTCCCTTGATGGTTCCCTGCATCGGGATGTAGCGATTGACGAGCCACATCAAAACACCTGCTACGGCTAATACGATAACTACGTTCACCAGTGACATTGCATGTTCTCCAGTCGGGATATTTTCGCTGATTCGATAGCCTCAGCTTGATTTCGTGTTGTGTCGGATGCTCATGTCTTGCTTGGCTCAACAGCCATCAGGGAGACGAGAGGCGCTCTTCTTTGCTGCTATTCTCCCAAATCTCCGCGCCCATATCTGAGCTACTTTGCTCAGTTAAGTGAATTCAAGAAAACAACAGCACTACGGTTGCCCGCAGGGAGCCAGGCAGGCGCTGATTGCTTTCATAACCAGCTTGGTCTCATTGGTACCTCGAACCGGTATGCAAACGACGCCCGCCTCTTCAACCGGATAGTCGTTGCCTCCGGGAAACAAGGCATCCCCTATGTAAATCATCTCTTTCAGTTGGATGCCCAGGATATCTCGCAGTTTCCCAATTCCGTACGCTTTGTCGATACCCGGCTTGGTCACATCGATCGATGTCGCGCCGCCCATTCGCACGGAAAACGCGGGGATGAGCGTGTCAAGAATTGATTTGATCTTGCTTCGTTTGGCGAAATCCGGATCCCATTTCTCTTTCTCCTCCAGGGGCGCCTGCTGGCCCAATGCGGAATAAGTTACCTGGCTTCCGCGATCTTCAATGATCTCTCCCCACGCTTTTTCCACGTGAAAGCCGGCTTGCGCGACAGCTTTTTTCAGAGAGTTGATGATCATCTCCTTCTGATCCGGGCTTAAATCGTCTGAATAAACTTTCTTCCAATCACCCGAGTATTGGTAAAACTTTGTTCCGCAGGTAGGAAGAATAACCAGATTGGCGAGGCGTTCGTCGGCGGGAAGGCGGGAGATAAGCTGCTTTTCAAACTGCGGCCAATCGCCCCCGGAAATTACGGCAACCCTGATGATGCCGAGAAGATCATGGAGCAGCCCCGACGCTTCCGCATCCAGCGATGACTTGCTTTCGGTAAGGGTTCCGTCCAGGTCGAACACAATGAGCTTCTTCATTTTTTTAAGCCTGCTGGATTACTGAAATAGCTGCCCGCCGAATGGGGAGCAAGGAGACCGCTACTTTTCCATAGCTTGGTGGGACGCATGCGGATGGTAGCGCGGAACCCACGCCAGATCTCCAGTCAGAACGTAAATAGCGAGCGCCGCAAACATCAAGACCGCACCCACCCAGAAGCGCCAGTCGGTGTGCATGCGCCTCCAATAAGGACCGGGATTGGGTTCGCCGCTGTCGCCGCTTATGCCTTCGTAGTTGTGCTTGTTTCCCGTCAACGCTTGCTCCCTGGTGCTGAATTACTGGGCAATGCAGTCCGCGGCGGCGCCGCGTGTCATTGTGGTTGTTGAGCCGTCACTGCGGTCACTGGAACCGGCCGGTTGGCATCTTTCGTAGATGAAATACCCACCGGGGGCAGCTTTTCAGCCGGTATCTCGGTTCCTGCCGGAAAGATAAGTATCTGAATCGAACCCCAATCTGCGTCCAGGCTCGATCCCGCCTGCTTGCCCAATCCCAGCGTCTTAAGCTGGCTGTCGTCGAATCCGAAGTTCTCGACCAGGTACTCACGCACCACCATGGCCCTGGCTTCGGTAAGCACAAGGTCCTTCTGGGTGTCGCCTTCCGAGCCCGCTGAAACCACCACCACCGCAAATCCGAATTGATTCTGTGCCAGGTATTCGCCGCCGGAATTGAGAGACTTCTGGTCCTTCAGCTTGGCCGAATCGCGAGCATCGAAGAGTTGCTTGGCAGTATAGGTAAACGCCTTCAGAGGCGTACCCGGCGGGATCGCACTAATTTTATTTGCCGTCAGATCGCCTGAATCCTCATACCCGCGCTTCTTGAAGTAACCCTTCAAGAGGAAGTTATGTTTCAGAGCTTCCATATTCTCCTGAAAATCAGTCACCCCGGTCTGCGCCTGAAGCATCGTGTCATGCAGGGTACTCGTAGTCTGTTCCAGGTTGGAATAGAGTACCTTGTCGTTCACCAACGCTCCCACAGTTCCCTGCCCGGAGTCGACCTTGGCGCTTATCGAGTTCAGATGAGCCGTCGCCTCGGTCGTGTTCTGGACAGCTTGCTGGCTGCTATCCAGAATGCCGTTCGCCTTCTTGAGCATTTCCCCCATCAGCAAGGGCGGCAGGCTCTGGATAGTATCCCCATTCCTGACGTCCGCTTGCCCGGCGGAGCCAAACGAAATGGCCAGATACTGATTGCCTAACACTCCCTCGGTTTCGATCGAAGCTACAGAGTCCTGCTTGATGATCTCATGTGTCGACTTGTCCAGGTCCATGAGTACCGTGACCTTTTCGCCCGGCTTGTGAGGCAAAGTGATGCTATGCACCGTTCCGCTGTGTACCCCGCCCACCTGCACGTCGGCGCCATTAGCGAGACCGGCCACATTGTCGAATTGCGCCTTCAGTTGATAGGTGGAGCGAAACAGATACTCCTGGCTCCCGATGATGAAGACTCCGGCGGCAAGAACTGCCAGTGCTCCAACGATGAATACTCCCAGCCTTGCCACTCTCGACATAACTCCTCCTACGACTGCTTCAGAAATTCCTTCACAAACTCGATCTCGCTTTGTTGAAAATCCGCAAACTTACCCTCAATCACCACATCGCCCTCGTTCAACAAGGCCAGACGATTGGCTATCGTCCTGGCACTGTGCAGGTCGTGCGTCACTACGATGGAGGCCATCTGGCGCTCCCTCTGGAGTTTGAGAATCAACTCGTTGATTTCTCCTGAGCTGATCGGGTCCAAGCCGGCCGTGGGCTCGTCGAGAAGCAGAATCTCCGGTTCCAGCGCCAGCGCGCGCGCCAGGCCAACACGCTTCTGCATTCCGCCCGAGATATCGGAAGGCATCTTATCAAGATCCCCTTCCATGCCCACCTCGGCCAGCAACTGCTTCACCCGTTCGCCGCGCTCTGACCTGGGCATATCTCTCCGATGGTGTTCAAGCGGGAACGCCACATTTTCAGATACGGTGAGCGAATCGTAGAGCGCCGCATGCTGAAACAGAAATCCCATCTTCTTTCTGATTGCGCTCATCTGATCCATCGACAGCCCTGCGATATCCTGGCCACGGATGCAAACCGATCCCGAGTCCGGCATTTCCAGGCCGATGATCAGCCGCAGCAACACGCTCTTTCCCGTGCCGCTGCGTCCCAACACGGCCAGGGTTTCACTACGGCTCACGCTCAAATTGATCCCGTTCAGAACCGTGTTGCTTCCGAACGTCTTCAGCAAATTCTCGACAGCCACAAACGGCGCACTGCCGTCTTCCTCTTGTCGGTCTTGCTTCATCGCAATGTCACAGGCTGTGGCCATTTTTATCTCACGAACCGTTGCGTCAATGATTACGAGTTAAGGAAAGAAAACCAGAATGAATTTCACCAGCACAACGTCGGCCAGAATCACGAACAGCGATGCCAGGACTACCGAGTTTGTGGCCGCGCGGCCCACGCCCTCGGCTCCTCCGCGTGTGCGCATCCCCTGAAAACAAGCGATAAGCCCGATAATCAACCCATACACAGCGGTCTTGAATGTCTGCGGCAGGAATGCATTGAAGGTCGCGCCCTTGAAGCCGTCCTGGATGAACTGATGAAACGAGAGCGGCTCAACCAGCGTTTGTGCAAACCAGCCCATCAGCAGGGCGCATGCATCGGAGACCAGGGTCAGCAGAGGCAGCATCAAAATGCAGGCCAGAATTCGCGTCGCCGCCAGCAGCCGGTAAGGGTTGATCGCGGAGGCCTCGATGGCGTCGATCTGCTCGGTCACTTTCATCGATGCCAGTTCCGCGCCAATGCCGGCGCCCACGCGCCCGCTCACTACCAGGCCGGTGATGATCGGACCCATTACCTGGAGAACCGAGTACACCAATGTGGCGGGAAACAGCGATTTCGCGCCGAATCGGCTTAGACTGTAGCGAGCTTCCAGCGAGATGATCACGCCGATGGCGGAGCCGGCCATGACGACCAGCGGGAAAGACTTCGATCCGACCTCGTCGAGCTGCCGTACCAATTCGCGCCACTCATACGGAGGAGTTACCGCCGCGCGCAAAACCCGCCAGAAGAAAATGCCCAGATTGCCGAACCACTCGAAGGAATCGTTGACCAGTCCGGAGGCGGAACTCACGGCGGAGGTCATGAGTACGGCCCGCCGCCCCGGTAGCGGCGGGTTGATGCGCGCGACGGTAGTGAGTCCGCTGCTCAATGGTTTGGCCCTGGCTCCGGCGAGCCGTGCGCATTGCTCAGGTGCATGCGATGAAGCAGAGAGTGGGGTCCGCTATAAAAGAACTCCAGCGCGACATTCCCGCCCGCATAAGCCAGTAGGCTGTAGTTACCCGTCCGGAACGCGTCCTTGGCGCCGTAGCGGTTCGGGTACCAACCATAGATGGCGGTCATCGAACCCGCATAGGGCCCGACAAGCGCGGGGAATGAAAAGACTCGATGGCCGTCGTCGCCGCGGCGTGCCGTCAATGTCGAAATCACGGCGTGACTCAACCGCGGGAACAGGCCTCTGCACTCACACCGGTAATACATTGCATCTTGCTTGAAGGCTTCTGACAGCGCATAGCGCGTCGTGGTGCCCACCGCCGCGATTCCGTAGTCGGACCCGAATCGCTTGGCGTAACCCTCAGCTCCTTGATTCCACTCCGGCGGAGTATTATTCGCCTGATTAATGCCCGCGCCGAACGCGGCGCCGGCAATAGGGTACGGGCCATACGCGTCGAAAAGGTAATTGTAGATCTTGATTCTCTGCGTCGGACGCACATATGTCAGGTCTCGTTGTACTGGGGCCGTGCTTGCTTGAGTGCCGGAGGAGTCTGCCGAATCCAGCAGTGATTGCGATCTTGCCGTCACGGGTAGACTTGCCGCGAAAGCAGCAATCGAAAACAGGAGCATCGCCCGGCGGATCTTTGTGTTGAAAGATTCTTTGATGGATCGGCTCCCCGATCTGCTCGCCAAATTACCGTGGCAGACGTGCAAGGACCTGGAATTCCGGCTCCATATGGATGGCGTCAAGCTCTCTCCTTCGTTCGGTATCGGCTCTCCCAGACACATTCCTCGCTGTCAAAGAAATATGCCGGCTCTTAGCTATACATTTAGAGATTCTGTCAGAAGCGCGATCTCCAGGGATGGTCAAATCTGCACAGAAGCGCATTTCTTCTTCTCGTGGATCAACCGCGCCTCAAGTCGATAAGTATTTGTATTCGTTCAGCTAGAGCATTTTCACCGATAGTGTAAGGTCGCTCCGTGCCCCATCCTTGCGCCTTTTTCCTGGCGCAAGGGTGGGAAAGCATGAAACTCACCCTACAGGAACAGTGAAAATGCTATAAATTGTCCAAACCATGCGTAAAAATGGGCGGTGTAAGTGCAAGATCGATCTCAAACGATGAACAATGGATCGGTGAAGACCCTCCCGGTCACAACTCGGCGGGCAAGCGCGGCCGCATTTGCTGAGCCGCGCCTTCCTCGGAACGCTACTATTGCTGAATCGTGGTCTCCGCCTTCGTAGGCTTCTCGGTCACCTGTGCGGGCGTAGGCAACTGCGACCGGTCCCAGCCCCCGCCCAGCGCCTCGATCAGTTGAACCGACGCTGTCATCTCCTCCACTTGCAGGATCGCCAGAATCTGCTGGTTTGACAGCAATGTGGTTTGCGCGGTGACCACATCGATATAGGGATCGATGCCCGTGTCGTAGCGAGCCTGTTCGAGCCTCAGAAACGTCCGGGAGGAGTCCACGGCTTCCTGTTGACGCAGGATCTGCTGCGACAAAATGCGAACCGCCGCCAGCGAGTCTTCCACCTGCTGGAACGCAGTAAGCACGGATTGGCGATAGGCGGCAAGGTCTGCATTGTAAGTAGCTATGTATTGATTTACAGTCGCCCGGCGCAGGCCTCCATCGTAAACAATTTCTGAAACCGATGGGCCCACAGACCAGAAGCGGCTGGACGCGTCCAGCAGGTTCTTGATAGCCGAACTCTCCACGCCGCCGTTCCCGGAGAGCGTCAGGACAGGATAATAGGCTGCATAAGCAACCCTGATCTGCGCATTCGCAGCAGCCATGTTCCGCTCCGCCGCGGCAACGTCCGGCCGACGTTCCAGCAGTTGCGACGGCAAGCCGATGGGAATCGGCGGAGGCGCGATGGTCTTCGCTTCCACCGGAATGGAAAACGTCGAGGCCTGCTTGCCAACCAGCACGGCGATCGCATGTTCATACTGCGCCCGCGCAATTCCCAGGTTGATCGCCGCCGATTGCGCGCTCGCCAGGGTGGTCTGCGCTTCAACCAGGGAAATCTGGTCGTCCACTCCGGTGTCATAGCGAGCCCGCTCCGACTGAACCGCCTTCTTGTCGGCTTCCACCGTTTCATTGAGCAGCTTTTGCAGCGCATCCTGGCCGCGAACCTCAAAAAAGTATTCGGCCAGGCTGGCCTGTTCCGTCAGCCTTTCATTCTCCAGATCGGCCGCTGACAATTGCGCGTTATATTGGCTGGCGTATACCGTGTTACGCACCTTCCCCCATAGATCGGGTTCCCACGAAACCTCGGCCGGCAGAGAAAACAACTGCGTCTGCTGACCGCCTGTCGAGCCTGTACCCGTCGTAGGCCCAACATTGGATGAAGTTTGAGACCGTGTGTAAGCGCCACCTGCGCTCACCGTGGGAAAATACTGCGCCCGTGCCTCCCGCACCAGAGCGCGCGCCTCCATAAAGTTCTCAAAAGCCTGTCGGATATTCTGGTTGTCGATATTGAGTTGATCTTCGAGCGCATTCAACTCCGGCTCATTGTAGATTTCCCACCACTTCCCGCGCAGAGCCGCGTCCTGGGGCTGCGCGATGGTCCATCCATCGGTCTCCTTGAACTCGGTGGGTGACTCTTTGAAGACCGGCGGCGCCGTCGCCGTTGGTGGATGATATTTCGGTCCTACGTTGCATCCAGCCAGCATGGCACAAAGCACACCGGCATAAAGTGCGCGCAAAGTTGCGGACGGTTGCCGGAATTGCATCATCGAATTCTTCATAACCAATACTCCATATTCACCTTTGCTAGGATGCCTCCGCGGTTCCATGCTGGAGGGTCGCCGAATGTTTGCCGCGGAACCACAGGCGCGCCCAATCAAAGAGTATATAAACAACGGGCGTGGTGTAGAGAGTCAGCATCTGGCTCACGATCAGTCCGCCGACGATCGTAATCCCCAGTGGGCGCCTGAGTTCCGACCCTGTGCCGGTGCCGAAAGCCAGCGGCAGAGCGCCAAACAGGGCGGCCATCGTCGTCATCAGAATAGGCCGGAAGCGCAGTTGGCAAGCTTCAAAGATGGCTTCGGTAGTGGTCTTGCCGTGCTCGCGCTCCGCCACCAGGGCAAAGTCGATCATCATGATCGCGTTCTTCTTCACAATGCCGATCAGCAGAATGATGCCGATGATCGAGATCACGCTGAGGTCTATCTTGAACAGCATCAGCGCCAGCATGGCTCCCACGCTGGCCGAAGGCAAGGTGGAAATGATGGTGAGAGGATGCACCAGGCTCTCATAGAGTATGCCCAGAACGATGTAGACCGCGAGTAAAGCCGTGCCGATGAGAAGAGGCTCGCTGGCCAGCGATGTTTGATAGGCCGCCGCCGTTCCGGCAAAGGAGCCGCGCACAGTCTGCGGCATATTCATCTGCTGCTGCATCTGGCTCACCTCGCGTGTAGCGTCGCTCAACGACACTCCAGGGGCAAGATTGAACGAAACCGTGACGGACGGAAACGTACTGGTGTGATTGACGGTCAGTGGCGTGGTGGTTGCCCGGGCCGTGCTGACCGTGGAGAGCGGAATGATGCCGCTGCCCGTGGTATTGAGGTAGATATTCTTCAACCCCTCGGGGCTCTGCCAGTAGGGCGGCGCTACCTCCATCACCACGTAATACTGGTTCAACTGCGTATAGATGATGGACACTTGCGACTGTCCGAAGGCGCTGTAAAGAGAGCTGTCCAAAGACTGCGGCGTTATGCCGAGCCGCGCTGCGGTGGGCCGGTCATAGCTGAGCAGCTCCTGCAGGCCGCTGTTCTGCGCATCCGTAATCACATCCTGAAATCCGGGCAGCTTCTGCATCCCGGCCAGCAGTTGCGGGCCCCACTGCGCCAGGTCCTGCACGTTGTCCGACTGGATGGTGTATTGGTAGAGCGCGGCGCTCTGCCTTCCACCGATGCGCAGGTCCTGCGCCGCCTGCAGAACTGCTCTGGCAACCGGAAGACTGTTGAGCTTGGGCCGCAGGCGATTGATAATCTCCGGCGCTCCGATCTTGCGCTCATTGAGCGGTTTCAACGCGATATTGATGCTGCCGCCGTTCGTCGAGCCGCCGCCGCCGGTGTACGCAATCACGTTCTCCACGGCCGGATCGGCCTTGATCACATTCTCCAGTTGCAGAACCGAGTTGTTCATCACCGCAAACGATGCGTCCTGCGGCCCCTGCACGCTGCCTGAAAGGACTCCCGTATCCTGCTGCGGAAAGAAACCCTTGGGGATGATGTAAATGAGCAAGAAGTTCAGCGCAATGGTGAGCAGCAGGAGAGCGAAAATCGGCCAGGGGTGTTTCAGCACCCATCGGAGAGAGCGGGTATACGTGGAGAGCATCCACGCAAATCCCCGCTCGGTTACCCGGTATGCGCGGCCATGTTTGATCTTCGACTCATCCTTCAGCAGATAGGCGCACATCATGGGCGTGGTCGTCAGGGAGATGAGCATCGAGACCACAATCGCCGTCGCCAGCGTGATGGCAAATTCGCGAAACAGCCGGCCCACGATCCCGGCCATGAAAAGAATCGGAATGAAGACCGCAATCAGCGACATGCTGATCGACAGGATGGTAAATCCTATCTCGCTGGAACCCTGAAACGCGGCCTTCATGGGATCCATGCCTGCTTCACGAAGCCGGGAGATGTTCTCCATCACCACAATGGCGTCGTCCACCACGAACCCCGTCGCGATCGTCAATGCCATCAGCGAGAGATTATCGATGCTGAAGCCGAACAGGTACATCACCGCGAAGGTGCCGATCAGCGATGCGGGTACGGCGACGGTGGGAATCAGCGTGGCTCGCCAGTTGCGCAGAAAGACGAATACCACAAGAATGACCAGGATGACGGAGAGAATCAGCGTGCGCTCCACGTCGTTGACCGAGGCGCGGATGGTGGTGGTGCGGTCCAGAACGACGGTGGTCTTGATGCCTTGCGGGATCGACGCTTCAATCGCCGGCAACTCCGCCCGGATTCGATCCACGGTTTCGATGATGTTGGCGCCCGGCTGGCGGAAGATGGTAATGGGGATCGAGGACACGCCATTCAGGTAACCCGCCGCGCGAATGTTCTGCGCGGCGTTGGAAACGTCGGCTACGTCGGAGAGCCTGACAGCGGCTCCATGTTTGTAACCCACAATCAACGGCTTGTATTGGTCTGCGAGGGAGATCTGGTCGTTGACGACGATATCCGCGGTCGTAATCCCATCGGTGAGCTGGCCGGCCGGCTCGTGGGCATTCTGCAGGCTCAGCGCCGACTGAACGTTTTGCAGTGTAAGCCCGTAGCTGTTGAGCAGGGTCGGATTCGCTTCCACGCGCACCGAAGGGCCGGCGCCTCCGCCCACCGAAACCTGGCCGACGCCCTGGATCTGCGACAGCTTCTGCGCCATGACCGTCGACGCCTCGTCATACAGCGTCGGCCTTGCGTACTTGTCCGACGTAAGCCCCAGAATGATAATCGGCGAGTCCGCTGGATTCACCTTGCGATACGCGGGTTGGCGGGCAGGTTTGCCGGCAGGTAGGTGCGCGAGGCATTGATCGCCGCCTCCACGTCGCGCGCTGCGCCGTCGATGTCCCGGCTCAAATCGAATTGCAGCGTAATCGATGTGCTGCCCAGCGAACTCGATGAAGTCATCTCCGTCACGCCGGCGATGTGGCTGAACTGGCGCTCCAGCGGAGTTGCAATCGAGGACGCAGTGATCTCAGGACTTCCGCCGGGCAAGCCTGCCGAAACCGAAATGGTCGGAAAATCCACCTGCGGCAAGGGAGAAACAGGCAGTACCTGAAAGGCGATCGCCCCCACCAGCGTCACGCCCGCCGTCAGCAGCGTCGTCGCTACCGGCCGCCGGATGAAGGGTGCGGAGATATTCATGCGCCCTCCGCCGCTTGCGGCTCGTTGCCGCCTTCCATTGTCTTCGGTGAACGGCTGAAGCGTTGGCCGATGCGATCGAAGAAGATGTAGATCACTGGCGTGGTGTAGAGCGTCAGCACCTGGCTAAGCAGCAATCCGCCCACCATGGCAATGCCTAACGGCCGCCGCAGCTCCGATCCCATCCCCTGGCCCACCGCCAGCGGAATGCCCGCCAGCAGCGCCGCCATCGTCGTCATCATGATGGGGCGAAATCGCAGCAGGCACGCGTCGTAAATCGCGTCCCGGGAATTCTTCCCGTGTTCTCGTTCGCCCTCCAGGGCAAAGTCCACCATCATGATTCCGTTTTTCTTCACAATACCGATCAGCAGAATAATGCCGATGATGGCCACCACGCTCAGGTCCTGCTTGAAAAGCATCAGGGCCAGCAAGGCGCCCACGCCGGCGGAAGGCAGCGTGGAAAGAATCGTGATGGGATGAATGAAACTCTCGTAAAGAACTCCGAGCACGATGTAAACCGCGGCCAGCGCGGCCAGAATCAGCAGCCCTTCATTGGCCAGCGAGCCTTGAAAAGAGGCCGCAGTGCCCTGAAAACCGTACTGAACGCTGGCCGGCATGTTCAGGTTCTTCTGCACCTTCTCGATGGCCGTGATTGCGCCTCCCAGCGCGGCGTTGGGAGCCAGATTGAACGACACTGTCACGGCCGGGAACTGCCCCTGGTGATTGATCGAGAGCGGCTCGACCGATTTCTCAAGATGAGTGAACGCGCTCAACGGCACTGAGTTGGCGGGCGCAGAACTAGTGGCCGCATTTGAACTCCCGTTCCCGCCCACGCCGGAAGTGATGGCATTCGTGTGCGCGCTGAGCACTGCCGAGGACGGAGTGTATGCCACCGTGGTCGTGGTCGCATTCGAACCCGCCGATGAAGACCCCGAGGACGCATAGGTCGAGGAGGCGCCTGGCCCCGAGGCCCCTGACGATGTATTGGTCTGGATATACAGATCCTGCAGCTTGCCCGGGTTTTGCTGAAACTTCGGATCGGTCTCCAGAATCACGTGATACTGGTTCAACTGCGTGTACATGGTGCTGATCTCGCGCTGCCCATAGGCGTCGTACAGCGTACTGTCCACCGTCGACGGCGCAATGCCCAGCCGCGACGCGGTAACCCGATCGATCACCAGCGATACCGCCAGCCCCCCGGTTTGCTGGTCGGTCGCCACATCCGCAAGTTGAGGCAGTTGCTTCATCTTGTCCACCAGCCGCCCCGTCCACAAGTTCAACTCGTTCGCATTGGGGTCCTCCAGCGTGTACTGGTACTGCGTGCGGCTCACCCGGTCGTCCACCGTGATGTTCTGCACCGGATTCATGTAGAGCTCGATGCCGTCTACCTGCTTCAGGCTATTCTGCAGCCTGCGAATCACGTCCGATGCGCCCAGGTCGCGCTTGTTCAGCGGCTTCAGATTGATTTGCATCCGTCCGCTGTTCAGCGTCGTGTTGGTCCCGTCCGCGCCGATAAACGATGACAAACTCTCCACCGCCGGATCCTGGAGGATGACGGCTGCCAGTTCCTGCTGCTTCTGCTCCATGGCCGCAAACGAAATCGTCTCCGGCGCCTGCGAGATGCCCTGGATCACGCCCGTATCCTGCGTGGGGAAAAACCCTTTGGGGATGATGATGTAGAGCACGACAGTAAGAATCAGTGTGGCTACGGCCACCAGCAGCGTAATGGTCTGGTACCCGAGGACAAACTTGAGCGTGCGCCCGTAAAACGCGATCATGCTCTCGAACGCCCGCTCCGAGGCTCTGAAGATCCTGCCCTGTTGTTCTTTTGCGGGCCTGTGGCGCAGAATCCGCGAGCACATCATGGGGGTCAGCGTCAGCGACACAACGGCTGACAAAATGATGGTCACGGCCAGGGTTACCGCGAACTCGCGGAACAGCCGCCCCACCACGTCGCCCATGAAGAACAGCGGAATGAGCACCGCGATCAGCGATACGGTCAGAGAAATAATCGTGAAGCCGATCTGTTCCGCGCCCTTGAAGGCCGCCTCCATGGGCGGATCTCCGGCCTCGATATAGCGGCTGATGTTTTCGATCATCACAATCGCGTCATCCACCACAAAGCCCGTGGAGATGGTCAGCGCCATCAGAGAAAGATTGTCCAGGCTGTAGCCCAGCGCATACATCGCGCCAAACGTGCCCACCAATGAAAGCGGCACGGCAACGCTGGGAATGATGGTGGCGTACACGTTGCGCAAAAACAGAAAGATGACCATCACCACCAGGAAGACGGTCAGCATCAACTCAAACTCCACGTCGGCCACCGAGGCGTTGATGGAGGTGGTGAGATCGGTAAGCGGCGTCACCTGAATCGATGCCGGAAGGTTCACTTCAAGCTGGGGCAAAATCGCCTTGATGGCCTTCACCACGCTGATGGTATTGGCCCCCGGCTGCCTTTGAATGTTGACGATCACCGCCGGCGTCTCGTTCATCCACGCCGCCTGCTTGTTGTTCTCGATCCCGTCCACCACCTGCGCAACATCTTTCAGCATGATGGGCGAGCCATTGCGATAGGCAACCACAATCTTTCGATAGTCGTCGCTGGTCGCCAACTGATCGTTGGCGTTGATCTGGTAATCCTGATGAGGCCCGTCGAAGTTGCCCTTGGCGGTGTTCACGCTGGTCTGCGTGAGCGCCGTGCGCAGATCTTCCAGGTTCAGTCCGTAAGACGACAGCGCCGTCGGGTTAGCCTGGATGCGCACCGCCGGCTTCTGACCGCCGCTGATGCTCACCAGGCCCACCCCGCTCAACTGCGAGAGCTTGGGCGCCAGCCGCGTATCCACCATATCCTCAACCTGCGAAAGCGGCATCGAGCTGGATGTGACGGCCAGCGTCAGCACGGGTGCATCCGCCGGATTGGTCTTGCTGTAAACCGGCGGCGAGGGAAGATTCGACGGCAATAAGCTCTGCGCGGCGTTGATCGCCGACTGAACCTCCTCTTCGGCGATATCGATGTTCAGGCTGAGGACGAATTGCAGCACAATCACAGACGAGCCGCCGGAACTGGTCGACGTCATCTGGCTAAGTCCCTGCAATTGCCCGAACTGGCGCTCCAACGGCGCGGTCACCGTGGTGGCCATCACGTCCGGGCTGGCGCCGGGATAGAAGGTCAGTACCTGGATGGTGGGGTAGTCCACCTGCGGCAAGGCAGAGACCGGCAACTGGGTATACGCAACGATACCCACCAGCATGATTGCGGCCATCAGCAGCGACGTAGCAACGGGACGCTGGATGAATGGCCCGGATGGATTCACGGAGTGTTCCCTGCCGGAGCATTCGTCGCCGGAGCCTGTTTCGCCACCACCACCCTGCTCCCGTTCTGCAGCTTTTCAAAGCTGCTGGTGGCCACAACCTCGCCGGGATTGATTCCCTCCACCGCGGTCATTCCGCCGTCCGCAACCCCCGTCGTCACATTGCGTACGCTCGCTGTGCCGTTCGCAATCACATACAGAAAGGCCACCGCCCCATTGTGTTGAATTGCTGCGGTGGGAACCAGCGTGACGCCGTTGAGCGTATTCACCAGCAACCGTGTGTTCACAAACTGGTTGGGGAAAAGAACTCCGTTCTTGTTATCGAACTGGGCGCGCAGCTTCACCGTTCCCGTCGTGGTATCGATCTGGTTGTCGATGGTCATCAACTTGCCCGCGGCTATCTGCTTGGTCTGGGCGCGATCCCACGCCTCCACAGGCAGCGTATGCGCCTGCCGCAGCCGCGCCTGCACCTGGCCCAGGCTGTCTTCCGCCATGGTGAAAATCACGGTAATGGGCTGCACCTGCGTTATTACCACCAGCACGGTTGTGCCGCCTGCCTGCACCACGTTGCCGGGATCCACCAGGCGAAGACCTACCCGTCCGGAGATCGGCGCGGTAATGTGGCAGTAGCTAAGCTCCACCTGGTTGTAATTCACGGTGCCTTGATCGTTCTTCACCGTGCCCTGGTCCTGCAACACGATCTTCTCCTGGTCGTCCAGCAGTTGCTTGTTGATCCCGTTGCGCGCCCACGCCGTGCGATAGCGCTCCAGGTCCATCTCGGCCTGCGCCAGAAGATTGGTGTCCCGCTCCAGCGCGCCTTCGGCCTGCAGCAGTTGCGCCTGGTAGGAGCGCGGATCGATGTCGATCAGCGCAGCCCCTTTCTGAACGTATTGACCCTCGTTGTAATGCACCGCGGTCAGCACTCCGCTGGCCAGCGCGGTAATGGAGGCGGTGTAGACCGGAGTCACCGTGCCGATGGCATCCAGGTAGATGCCGATACTGCCCTTCGTGGCAGTGGCCACCGTGGCAGTAACAGACGGCTTCACCGCGGCCAGCGCGAGCTTCGCAGCCGCTGCCTTGGCGTTGTTCTCATGGATCTCCACGATGACGATCACGGCCACCAGAAGCAGAAGAAGCAGGCTTGTCCAAAGAACCCAGCGCTTGCGATACCAGGGGCGCGGCGTAGATAACTGGCGATCGGCGCCAATGTGTTGTGCATCTGATCTGTCATCAATCTCAGACATGTAACACTCCGCGCCCGGTCTCTTTCGGGGAAATTCCCCTGCAGAACTCTCCAATCCGGCGCAATTATACGGTCCGTTTTGCTCTACCGAAAAGAGTCTACCAGAAGCCCGGTACCCCTCGCTCCCTAAGATGACGGACCGCCGCGGCAGGTCCCCGTTCCTCTTTCGAAAGATGAGCAATACGAGACAGACACAAGCTTTGGCGCAAGCGATAATGGACAGAGCTTAAGCGCAGATGCGCTCAAGCGCGGGGAAGTCAGCCCATCGTGAGCCTGCTCCCCGGAAAGCATTTAGGGACTGCGTTGACGGAGCCAGGTTGCCAGGATTGCTTCCGTCCTCTTCGCCCAATGCGCCGCTATCCACGGTACACATCCACAAGGTTTGCTTTCCGGGCAAGAGCCGTCCACGCCGGACTAACCGCCAGCAAAGAGGAAATATGTCAATAAGCAAAATGAAGCGCACAGCGTTTGACCCCGCCGCCTTTCTTTCCAGTGCCGGCCTGGGCCGGAGAATCGTTGAATTGCAGCCCAAAGAAACCTTTTTCGCCCAGGGAGATCCGGCAGACTCCCTCTTTTATCTTCAAACCGGCCGCGCCCGGCTCACCGTCGTCTCGCAGTTCGGCAAAGAGGCCACCATCACGCTCCTTGCCGCCGGCGACTTCGTTGGAGAAGAATCCCTCGCCACGGTTGCCGGGCTGCGTCTGGCAACGGCTACCGCCGAGAACACTTGCATCGCGCTCAAGATCGGGAAGGACGAGATGATCCGCGTCATGCACGAGCAGCATGCCCTCTCCGACATGTTCCTGTGCTTTCTGCTGGCCCGCAGCATGCGCACCCAGGCCGATCTTGTCGACCAGCTCTTCAACTCCAGCGAAAAACGCCTGGCGCGCATTCTTCTGTTGATGGCTGAATTTGGCAAGCCCGGCGCCCCAAATACCTTCATTCCTCCCATCACCCAGGAAACCCTGGCGGATATGATCGGCACTACCCGCTCCCGCGTCAGCTTCTTCATGAACCGCTTCCGCAAGCTCGGATTCATCAGCTACAACGGCCGCATCCAGGTCCACAAGTCGCTGCTCAATGTAATCCTGCTCGATCAATTGCCGGAACACAACTCCGAACAACCGTCTATGGCCGCCGACTAGTAAGCTGATTCGGGGTTCCGTCCGATTCGCCGGCCATCCTTATTGACCGGCACAAAATCATGAAACCACCTAAAAGCCGTCATCCTGAGCGGAGATCGACGCGGCGACCGGAACCAGAACCCCCAGCGACAGGTTTTCGTCGCTGGGGTGGGGAGTCGAAGGACCCGCGTCTAGATTTGTCGTCCTGAGCGCAGCGGAGTCGAAAGACCCGCATTTCACTGCAGGATCACGCAGTTCCAGCCGTTCCAGCCTCCCAACCGCCGACCCTCCTGGTTCTCCCGCATACCTCCCTCTGCAACCATATCCTCGCCAGTCGCATCCATTCATTTGGCCCCGCGCTACGGGAGGACTATACTCATCTCCCGTACACTGCCTGGCGTACCAACCCTTGAGTACGCCATTTTTTCGGCAAGGAGCAAGACCCATGGCTGCGACCATACCCATCCAGGAATCTGATCTGGAGTTCGACCACGGCAGCTTCGATTCAGCCGCCTTTACCGCACAGGCACTTTCGAGCTGGCAGGCGCTGGCCGCCGTCATGGACCACACCCTGCTCAAACCCGATGCCACCATCGACCAGATTGAAAACCTCTGCGGCGAGGCCATCCGCTACCGTTTTGCCTGTGCCATGGTCAACCCGGTCTGGGTCTCCACAGCGGTCGGCGTGCTCTCCGGCACAGGCATTCCCGTGGGCGTGGTCATCGGCTTTCCCCTCGGCGCCTCGCTGGTCTCCACGCTGCGCCAGGAGGCATCCGCCCTCATCCGTCTGGGCGCGCGCGAGCTGGACATGGTTATCCCCATCGGCCAGCTCAAGAGCGGCAACCACCATGCCGTCCACCACGCCATCCACGCCGTCGCCACTGTCGCCCATCATCAGGGCGCCCTGCTCAAGGTCATTCTTGAAACCGCCCTGCTCACCCTCGAAGAAAAACTCCGCGCCGCCGAGATCGCCATCCAGGCCGGCGCCGACTTCCTCAAGACCTCCACGGGGTTTTCCTTGAGCGGCGCCACCCCCGCCGACGTTGCCCTGCTCCGTGGCGTAGCCGGCGCCCGTTCCGGCATCAAGGCCGCCGGCGGCATCCGCACCCTGGCCGACGTCCGCGCCCTCCTCGACGCCGGAGCCAACCGCATCGGCGCCTCCGCCTCGGTCGCCATCGTCCGCGAACTCGGAGCGGAGTAAGAACAGGGATCAGGGTTCAGGAGTCAGGGATCAGGGTTCAGGGGTCAGGGAAAAACAGCCCGTATCCCCACGAAATCCGCTAACCTGCTAACTTGCTAACCCCGCGAAGCGGTGCTAACTTGCCTTTCCCTAACCCCTGATCCCTGAACCCTGCCCCCTCCATCCGTTATCATTTGCATCTATACCCCATGCCCAACAATCCCCCATCCCCACCCCACCAGCCCGACCTCGAAGGCGACTACCGCCCCGCCGACCCCGCCAACCCCAGCGCCCATCTTGACCCCGTCAACCCCCGCGTAGAACCCGCCGACGTGGCTTACCTGACGCAGATGGCTGAAGCCCTCAACACCACCCTCGATCTGCAAACCCTCCTCAACCGCACCGCCGAGCTGGTTCGCGCCGTCATCCCTTACCACATCTTCGCCATTCTTCTCCTCAACGACCGCACCCACGAACTGCGCGTCCGCTTCCAGATCGGCCACACCTCCGAAGTTGAACGCCTGATCATCCCCATGGGCCGCGGCGTGGTCGGCCAGGTGGCTCTTACCCGCCAGCCCATCCTCCTCAACGACGTCTCCACCTCGGAGACCTATTTCCAGGTCAATCCGGCCGTCCGCTCCGAACTGGCCGTCCCCCTCATCGCCAAAAACCGCCTCATCGGCGTCATGGATCTGGAAAGCGAAGAGACCGGCCACTTCCGCCCCGAGCACCTCCACCTGCTCACCCTCACCGCCTCCCGCATCGCCCAGGCCATTGAGAACGCGCGCCTCTACGCCCGCGTCTCCCGCCAGGCGCAAACCCTTGAAGTCCTCAACGAGATCGCCGTCGAACTGGCCTCCATCCTCGACCTCGATCCGCTCCTCGAGCGCGTCGGCCAGCTCCTCCGCCGCCTCATCGACTACCAGATGTTCACCATCATGCTTCTCGACGAAAAGGGAGAAACCCTCATCACCCGCTACGCCTGGCGCTTCGGCCACGCCCACACCCCCGCGCGCCGCTTTTCCATCACGGAGGGCCTGGTGGGCGCGGCCGTCCGCGAGTGGCGGCCCATCAATGTCCCCGATGTACTCAAGGATCCCCGCTACCTCCCCATGAACCCTGAAACCCGCTCCGAGCTGATCGTCCCTCTCTTCTACAAGGGCCGCATCATCGGCGTTCTCGACCTCGAACACACCCGAGCCGGCTTCTTTAACCATGACCACGAGCGCATCCTGACCACCCTCGCCGCCCAGGTCGCCATCTCCATTGAGAACGCCCGCCTCTACCAGGCTGTCCGCCGCCAGGAGCGCCAGCTTGAGCGCGACATCGCCATGGCCCGCGAGGTCCAGCTCCGCCTGCTCCCGCCCGCCGCGCCCTCTCACCCCAACGCAGAAATGGCCGTCCGTTTTCTTCCCGCCCGCGCCATCGGCGGAGACCTCTACGACTTCATCGACTACGGCCCCAACCGCACCGCCATCGTCCTCGGCGACGTCAGCGGCAAAGCCGCTCCAGCCGCCCTCTTCGCCGCCCTGGTCAGCGGCATCATGCGCTCCGCCGCCGTCCACCAACCCCAACCCGCCCCCATGCTCGCCCTGCTCAACGACGCCCTCCAGGAGCGCAAGCTGGAATCCCAATATGTCTCCCTGCTCTTCGCCCTCTGGGACGACCAAAGCCGCACCCTACAGGTAGCCAACTCCGGCGCCGTCCAGCCCATCCTCTGCCGCTCCGGCCAGTTCTCCACCGTCCCGGCCGAAGGCTTCCCTCTCGGCCTCTTCCCCAACGCGACCTATGAGGAATTCAGCGTAACCACCCAGCCCGGCGACGCCATTGTCTTTGTCTCCGACGGCATCCTCGACGCCGACAACGCCCAGGGCGAAATGTACGGCCAGGACCGCCTCGCCGCCCTGCTCTGCGCCCAACGCGACCACCCCGCCCAGCAGATCGCCGACGCCATCCACGCCGACGTAGCCCGCTTCCAGGGCGACCACGACCGCTTCGACGACGAAACCATCATCGTCCTCCGCGTGCGATAAAGGATGATCGGAGGCCGGCATTCATGACCAGCAAATCGCGCCTGCGCAAATCCCGAGGCAAGCGCCCGTCGAAGCGGTAGAAGAGTATACCCAGGCGCTGCGCTTCGACCCTGAAAACGCCAGCACGCATAATAACCTCGGCGTGGCCCTGCTTCAACTGGGAGAGGACGAAAAAGCGCTCGAACAGTTCAGCGACGCATTACGGCTTGATCCGGACTATGCCGATGCCAGGCGAAACCTCGCTCTTACTCAATCCCGGATGAAAAACGGCAAGATTGATCAGGCAGGAAAATGAACAAGGCTGGAAGGATGACTCTCACGCTCTAGCAAAAATAACGTTTTTGAGCTGTTTTTTCCCATCACGAGCGGGAAAATGCAGATAACTTATTTATTTTGATTAAGTTACGACAACTTTCCCATAAATTCTTCATAACTATTTTATTTTCAATCATTTAGCTGTAATCTAGCTGGATTCCATTCCCCAATTTCACGCAATTGTCCAAAACGGTCCAAATTCTGTGCATGCGCAGGCACACATTTTACCCCTCCGAATGCCCATTCCCGGTCGAAAAGTATGCCTCTCCAGCGCCACTCCTCCGCGCCGTGTTGCCACCGTCCTGCGCCTTCAATACAGGCGGAAGTTCACTTCGACGGTAATCATCACCGCCACCGGCGTCTTGCCGTCCTTCATCGCCGGCCTGAACTTGTACTGGCGCACCGCTTCCAGAGCCTTCTCGTCCAGACCCATGCCCAGCGCGCGAATCACACGCGGGTTCTGCGGATTCCCCTGCGCGTCGACAATCAAAGAGATCAGGCAGACGCCCTGGTACTTGGCCCGGCGCGCCTCGTCGGAGAACTCCGCCTCCACATTGTTCAGAGCCACAGGCGCTGAAATCCCGCCGCCCACGTGGTACAGTCCGCCGCCGGCATTTCCGCCAAACCCCGGCCCATATCCATTGCCGGTCCCCGAACCCAACCCTCCGCCCGAGCCCGTTCCCATGCCGCCGCTCGAACCCTGTCCGTTCGAGGCCAGGTTGACGTTAGGGGATTTCGTCACTCCAATCACCGGCAGCAGCGGATTGTCGGGCAGCGTTAGGTTCTTCTGCACATCGATGGCCGACTGCATCGGTATCTTGGGGTTGTCCACCACCGGAACCTGAGGCGGCGTGATCGGATTCTTCTCGATCTTGGGCAGATGGCCCTTGTTGGCGTCGATGATGCTGCGGTCGCCGCCGCCGCCGCCGCCGCCGGCCAGCGTGTCGGCATGGGGCGCCTTGAACTCTCCCACATCGATGTCGGTCGCGTGCAACTGCTGCTGGTTCACCGTGTCGATGATCTTCCTCACGCCAAAGAAAATCACCAGCGCCAGAATCGCCAGGTTCACCGTGGTGGCGATGCCGATGGCCCATGGATTGGGCTTCACCGCCAGCAGGTCAGGCACCGGAATCGGCTTCGAGGTCAACTCCAACGGCGGCAGATGGGGCGGAAAGAAGATGTCGCGGATGTTCTCGTAGAGATCGGCCCAGATGGGCTTTTCCTTCAGGGCCATGCCGAAGGCGACGTTGAGCTCGCAGCCGCCCGGTAAGGCGGCCACAACTCGGGATTCTGTCTCTGGATATGTCAGTAGGTCGTTTGCCATGATTGTTGCTGGCTCTGTTGCCCTTGGCTGCCCGGTTTCGCGTTCGCTTGGCAGCCTTCCTTCGTCCCTGTACACTCTCTTATTATGCGCGACCGAACCCACCCTTGTCTCTGTACCCTTTAGCTCACTCTCCAGGGTCTCATCATCCGGGGTCTCATATTCAGGCCTGGTCACAGTTTCCATAAATAATAGACGGCCAAGGCTCATAGTGGTTAACGAAAAGATCATCCCCCGCCATTTACACTAACCAATGAACAAGATCGCACCATTCCAGGGAGTGACGATGTCCTCAGCGCCGGAGTTGAAGGCGACCCTTAACTTGCCGCACACCGCCTTTCCGATGAAGGCCAATCTGCCACAAAATGAGCCACTTCGGCTGGCGCGCTGGGCCTCGCTCCGCCTCTACGAAGCGTTGCGCAAGGCCGGCCGCGGCCGCCCCGTCTACATCCTCCACGACGGCCCTCCCTACGCCAACGGCCCCATCCACCTGGGCCACGCGCTCAACAAGGGCCTCAAGGACTTTGTCGTCAAGTCAAAGACCATGGCCGGCTTCGACGCTCCCTACGTTCCCGGCTACGACTGCCACGGCCTGCCCATCGAAATCAAAGTGGACGAGCATTTGGGCCGCAAGAAGCTGGAAATGCCTGTCCCCGCCGTGTTCGAAGCCTGCCGCGCCTACGCCCAGAAATACGTTGACCTGCAAACCTCGCAATTTGAGCGCATCGGCTGTTTCGGACGCTGGGACTCCCCTTACAAGACCATGGCGCGCGACTACGAGGCCCGCACCCTGGAAGCCTTTTACGGCTTCCTGGAGAAGGGCTTTGTCTACCGCGGCCTCAAGCCGGTCTACTGGTGCATCCACGACCGTACCGCCCTGGCCGAGGCCGAGGTGGAGTACGAGATGCACACCAGCCCCTCAATCTACGTGCGCTACCGGCTCACCTCCGACCCGGCGGCCATCGATCCGGCCCTGGCCGGCAAACAGGTCTCGACCATCATCTGGACCACCACTCCCTGGACCCTGCCCGCGTCCCTGGCCGTGGCCTTCCATCCCGACTTCGAGTACGTGGCTCTGGCGACGAACCCCGAGACCCCGGGTGCCCCAGGTCCCGATTCTGGGACCTGGGATACCGCAAATGCCCACAAGGATGCCGACCAGTCAAAAATGCTGGGTGCCCCATCCTTTCCGCGTTCTTCAGCGGAAAGGGTGGGAGACCACCAACCCCAACTAGCCCCCGTCTACATCGTCGCCGCCGAACTGGCCGCCTCCGTTGCCGCCGCCTGCAACCTGGGCGCGGCCAAAGAACTCGCCCGCTTCAAGGGCAGTGTGTTGGAGCGCGCCACCTTCCAGCATCCATTTCTAGACCGCAGCATCCTGGGTGTAGTGGCATATTATGTCACTGCCGACACCGGTACCGGTGCCGTTCACACAGCTCCCGCCCATGGTGTCGATGATTTTGAGACAGGTGTTTACTACGGTCTGGACCTAACCTGCCGCGTGGATGAAACGGGCCATGTTTATGTGGAACCCAAGGCTTGGCCCTTTGCCTCAGATCTAGCTTTCAGGGGCAAGACAGTATGGGCGGCCAATCCCATCATCATCGCCATGCTTGAGGAATCAGGTGCACTCCTGGCCAGCTCCGATTTGGAGCACTCCTACCCACACTGCTGGCGCTGCCACAAGCCGATCATCTATCGAGCCACCGATCAATGGTTCATCTCGCTCGATACGCCCGTAAAGCGCGGCGACGGCTCCGAGACCACCTTCCGTCAGTTGGCTATCGAAGAGATCGACAAGGTGGTCTGGGACCCGGCCTGGGGCAAGGAGCGCATCACCAATATGATCGCCACCCGCCCCGACTGGTGCATCAGCCGTCAGCGCATCTGGGGCGTACCCATCGCAGTATACGTATGTACGGGTTGCAACAAGCCAATCATAGATTCAGAGTTGAATCGAAAGATCATCGATCTTATTGAGCGCGAAGGGATTGAGGCGTGGCATTCGAGTGACGTGGACAAGGTGCCTTTTGGCATTGATGTTCTACATGGTGAACATGCGAATTGCCAAGGCCCGGACGGCGGAGCTTCATTTCGCAAGGAAAAAGACATTCTCGACGTGTGGTTCGACTCCGGCACGAGTTGGTTCGCCGTGTGCGAAGCCGACCCCGACCTCAAGGCAGCCTACACCGCCTTCCAAAAGAACGAGGGCACACAGGTCTTATATCTCGAAGGCGGCGACCAGCACCGAGGCTGGTTCCACTCTTCCCTGCTCACCTCGGTGGCCTTGCGCGGCCGCGCGCCCTACTCTCACGTCGCCACTGCCGGCTGGACCCTCGACGAGCAGGGCCGCGCGTTTTCCAAATCCCTCGGCAACGGCGTCGATCCCGTCGATATCGCCAACCGCATGGGCGGCGAGATCGTCCGCCTCTGGGTGGCCTCGGTGGACTTCCGCGAGGACATGGCGGCCAGCGAAAACCTGCTCCAGCGCTGCGCCGACATCTATCGCAAGCTGCGCAACACCTTCCGCTTCCTGCTCGGCAACCTGAACGGCTTCTCACCCCTCCGCGACCGCGTTCCCGAGGCCGAGCTTCTCCCCCTCGACCGCTACATGCTGGCCCGCACCCGCGACCTCACCGAAAAGGTCCTCGACTGGTACGCCGCCTTCGAGTTTCATCGCGTCTACCACGCCGTCAACGAGTTCGCCATCGTCGACCTGAGTTCGTTCTACCTCGACGTGCTCAAAGACCGCATGTACACCTTCGCGCCCACCAGCCAGGCGCGCCGCTCCGCGCAAACAGTGCTGTGGCAGGTCACGGAAGCGCTGGTGCGCCTGGTCGCGCCGATTCTCAGCTTCACGGCCGACGAGGTCTGGGAGCATCTGCCTGCCGTTGAGGGACGCGAAGCTTCGGTTCATCTGGCGCAGTTTCCGATGCCGGAGGCGGTCTTTTCCGAGAATCCTGCGCCCGTGATCGAGGAGTGGAAGACTATTCTTCTGGTCCGCAGCGAAGTATTGAAGAGTCTCGAAGAGTTACGACAAAAGAAGGAGATTGGCAAAGGACTCGAAGCTGACGTAAAGATAACCGCAGGTCCTAAATTGTACGATCAGCTAAACAAGTATAGAGACAGCTTAAAAGAGCTGATCAATGTCTCAACAGTTGAGGTCGTACCATTCAACGCCGAGCCGCTTCCGAGAGCGCATTATCACGTCTTCGAGCCAGTGGACCTCGGATTCAGCATAGCGGTGAGCCTCGCCTCCGGCCACAAATGCGCCCGCTGCTGGAACTTCATGCCGGAAGTCTCGAACTACGGCATCTGGCAGAATGTCTGCACCCGCTGCCAGGAGGCTCTGACCGAAATGAAGATTGCCCGGCCTGAAGCTCAACCGTCCCAAGCCACGGAGGCCGCCCAGTGAAATTCACCGCACCCCGCCGCCTGCCCTGGCTTCTGCTCATCTCCGCGCTGATCGTCCTGGCCGACCGCCTCACCAAAATCTGGGTTGCGGCACATATCCCCACGGGCGGCGCCATCCCCGTCATACCCCGCGTCCTGCGCATCACCCATTGGACCAACGAGGGCGCAGCCTTCTCGCTCTTCGCCAACTCCGCCTCGCCCCACGTGATCCACTGGGCCTTGGTCGCCTTTTCGCTTCTGGCGGCGCTGGCCGTCCTGGTCGCCATGGTCCGCCTGGGCAACCGCTTCACCCTGACCACCGTCGCCCTGGCGCTCATCCTTGCCGGGGCTCTGGGCAACGTCCACGACCGCATCCTCTACGGCTCGGTCATCGACTTCATTGAAGTCCACATCTTCACCTACCACTGGCCCGACTTCAACCTGGCCGACTCCTCCATCGTCACCGGCGCATGCCTCCTCCTGCTCGACTCCCTGCTGCCGAAAAAGACCGCGGCGCAATGACCGCTCAACCCCACGAGGATCACATGAATATTCGCTGTTCCGCTCCATCGTTTCGCGCAGCTCTGGCAACATCGGCCGCACTGATTTTTCTTTTCCTGGCCCCCGTCCGCCCCGCAAACGCCCAGCGCCTCCCTTCGACCGTCCGCCCCGAGCACTACGCGCTCACCCTCACGCCAGACCTCAAAGCCGCAACCTTTTCCGGCGTTGAGTCCATCGACGTCATTCTTGCCGAACCCACCGACCACATTACCCTGAACGCCGCCGAGATCGCCTTCCAATCCGTCTCCGCCAACGGCAAAGAGCAAACCGCCACCGTCGCTCTCGACAAAGACAAGGAGCAAGCCACCTTCACCTTCCCAGATAAACTCCCCGCCGGCAAGGCAACCCTCTCCATCGCCTACACCGGCATCCTCAACAACGAGCTGCGCGGCTTCTATCTCTCCAAGACCGCCCGCCGCAACTACGCCGTCACCCAGTTCGAGGCCACCGACGCGCGCCGCGCCTTCCCCTGCTTCGACGAGCCGGCCTTCAAGGCCTCCTATGACGTCTCCCTGGTCGTCGACAGCGCCGATACCGCCATCTCCAACAGCCCCATCGAAGCCGACACACCCGGCCCCGCCGCCGGCAAGCACACCCTCAAGTTCTCCACCACCCCCAAAATCTCCACCTACCTCGTCGCCTTTCTGGTCGGCGACTTCCAGTGCACCGCCGGCTCGTCCGACGGCGTCGCCATCCGCGTCTGCTCCACCCCCGACAAAGTGGCCCTCACCCCCTACGGCGTCGATGTGGCCAAGTGGGTGCTCCACTACTACAACACCTACTTCGACATTCCCTACCCGCTCAAGAAGCTCGATCTGATCGCTCTGCCCGACTTCGAAGCCGGCGCCATGGAGAACTTCGGCGCCATCACCTACCGCGAGACCGACCTGCTCATCGATCCCAAGACAGCCTCGGTTGGCTCAAAGAAGGAAGTCGCCCTGGTCATCGCCCACGAAATGGCCCATCAGTGGTTCGGAGACCTGGTCACCATGCAGTGGTGGGACAACATCTGGCTCAACGAGGGCTTCGCCACCTGGATGGAAACCAAGGCGGTAGCCCTCATGCATCCGGAGTGGGATATGGACCAATTCGTGGCCGCGGATTTGAATGTTACGCTCAACGTGGATGCGCAGCCCACCACCCGCGCCATCCGCGCCAAAGCCGAGACCCCCGACGAGATCAACCAGATGTTCGACAGCATCGCCTACGGCAAGGCCGGCGCCGTTCTGCTGACGGTGGAAAACTACCTGGGCGAGGAGACCTTCCGCCAGGGCGTGCATAACTACCTGGCCGCGCACAGCTACGCAAACGCCACCGCCGAGGACTTCTGGAACGCCCAGACCGCAACCAGCCGCAAGCCGGTGGACAAGATCATGGAGAGCCTGGTGGCCCAGCCCGGAGCTCCCATCCTCGCCTTCGGCGAGCCGGCCAACGGCAAGGTTCGGGTGGCGCAGAAGCGCTTCTACCTGAGCCCCAGAATCCAGCCCGACCTCGCGCAGAAATGGACCGTCCCCGTCTGCTTAAAGACCGGGGTCCCCGGCGACGGGTCTTTGTCGCCGGGGTGGAAGACCGGCGAAGGGACTCAGAGCTGCCAGATTCTCACCCCCTCCACCACCACATTGAAGGCGCCCGCCGGCGGCCTGTTCTTTGCCAATGCCGGCGGCAAGGGCTACTACCGCAGCGCCTACACACCCGGCATCTACGCGGCCCTGGTGGCCGGCGTGGAAACCGGCCTCACCCCCACCGAGCGCATCAACCTCATCGGCGACGAGTGGGCCCAGCTCCGCTCCAACAAGGCCACCGTGGGCGACTATCTCAACCTCGTAGCCGCCGTCAAGGCCGATCCCAACGCCGAGGTCGTAAGCTCCGCCCTGGGAGGCGTGGATTCGATCTATGAGCGGGTCGCGGGGACGCCTGAAGAGAAGGCCGCATACGCGGCCTGGATTCGCTCCACCTTTGCGCCGCGGTATGCTAGTCTCGGCACACCCTCTGAGAGCGATTCCGCCAACACCCGCGAATTGCGCGCCCACCTCTTCGACGTCCTCGGCTACTACGGCAAAGACCCCGCCGTCCTCGCCCAGGCCCGCCAGATTGCGCAAAATTATCTGCTCAATCCCGCCTCCGTCGATCCCACGCTGGGCCAGACCGCTCTCGCCATCGCCGCCCGCAACGGCGACGCCGCTCTCTTCGATCAGTTGCAAACGATCGCCGAAACCTCAACCAATCCCGAGTTCCAGGAGCACGCTCTCCGCATGCTCGCCGAGTTTCAAGACCCCGCCCTCGTTCAACGTGCCTTGAACTACGCCGCCTCCGGCAAGGTCCGCAACCAGGACGCGGCCATCCAGTTCGCCATCGCCCTCGATATCGACGAAACCCGCGGCCAGGCATGGAAATACATCCAGGACGATTGGGATAAGGTGCAGGCCCAATTCACTACTTCGATGGGCGCCATGGTTGTAGGCGCAACGGGCAACTTCTGCTCCGCCGATGACCGCGACAACGTGAAGAAGTTCTTCTCCACCCACAAAGTCGCCGCCTCCAATATGGCCCTCAGGCACGCCCTCGAACACATCGACGGCTGCATCGAACTCCGCGCCCTCCAGGAACCGAACCTCAAGCAGTGGCTGGCCACTCAACCCAAACCGTAGTCCAGCAACACCGGAACCCAGGGTGCCCCAGGCCCAATTCGATTCGCCAGGGTGCCCCAGGTCTCGATTTTGAGACCTGGGATTACTCAAGTCTGCATCATGATTAGCAACAGCGGGTGCCCCACCGGGGCGCCCTCTGGGCCCCGCGTCTTTGTTCTTGCGGCTAGGGTGGGATTCCACAAACCCACAATCAGTCTCCAGCCCGATTCGCTACCATTAGATCCATGCCCCGATTTCCTCCCGGCCAGACCCTGCTCATCGACGCCGACGATACGCTGTGGGAAAACAACGTCTACTTCGAGCGGGCCATTGCCGCCTTCATCAGCTACCTGAACCATCACACTTACTCGCCCGCCGAGGTGCGCAGGGCCCTTAACGCCGTCGAACGCGAAACCATCCTCGCCCACGGCTACGGCCTCACCAGCTTCACCCGTTCGCTGGTCACCTGCTTTGAACGCCTCAGCCCCGCCCCGGTCACCGAAGAAATGGCCCAGCGCATTCTGAGCTTCGCCCGCTCCATCGAGGAGCAGGAGATCGAACTGCTCCCCGGCGTGGCCGAAACTCTGGCCGAGCTGGCCGGCCGCCACCGGCTCATCCTCATGACCAAGGGAAACCAGGCCGAACAGGCCGACAAGCTCGCCCGCTCCGGGCTCTCCGAGCTTTTCTCTTCGGTCGAGATTGTTGCGGAGAAAGATCCGCCCACTTACCGCCAGGTCATCGCTCGCCACGAACTCGCCCCACACACCAGTTGGATGATCGGCAACAGCCCCAAAAGCGACATCAACCCCGCTCTCGCCGCCGGCCTGCACGCCGTCTTCCTCTTCCACAAAGATACCTGGGTTCTGGAACACGCCGCCGTCGATCCAGCGCCGGAAGGCCAGCAGTTGCTCGAACTCGATTCTTTCGCCAAACTCTGTGCTATCTTCTAGTTTTAAGGAACTTCACCATGGATCAGCCGCCGACACAGCCCGAGGCATCACCCAAAGTTGTTTATCCGTCGCCACCGGACGTGCATTGGGCCATGCTGCTTGCCGCCTGGGTAGTCTTTGCAATCCTTATCATGATCTGCACTCCCAAAGATGATTGGGATTTCTTGTCCAGTCTGGCGGTCGACGTATGGGCCCTCTTCATTTGCCTCTGGATACGCAAACTCGATCCCCGCTCCATGAGTATCTATTGGTGCGGCGCTTATGTCGCGGTACAGCTCGCTGGTTCCGTGCCGTCCGCTCCGCAAACTTTCTCCATGGGACTCGAAATCGTCTCAGTCGCATCGGGACTTCTTCGCCTCGTTCTTTGGATCGTGACCATTTACGTGGTCCGCGCGGAACTCCTCAAGCACTACAAAGAACGTGAGCCCATCGGCCTGCAATTGGGCGGGATAATGACCTTCTTCTTCTCTTTCCTCTACTTCCAATCTCGCCTTTATCCCCTTGTCCAATTCAAAAAACATCAGGAACTAAGCTCCGTCAACAACCCAGGCCGCGCCCCCCTCCCTTGACGCATCCCCCGCAAACGCGGCTGGCGGTTTTCTCGTTTCTTGCCTCTTATGTCTTGTTAGGGAGAGCTTTCAGTGGAATCCGTGACCCGCGAAACGCGCGGCGCAACCCACATCATCGCCATCAGCCACGCCCTCCGCAAAGCCGGTTTCCGCTTCGAGCGCATCCATTAGAGGAACCGCTCCGAATTGTCCAGCGAATGCCCCGTGCCCCATCCTTTCGCCTTTTTTCTGGCGAAAGGGTGGGAGACCACGAATCTCAACTAACATTCATCAGGAGCCTTATGTACTCGCCCAAATTCAACCAGGTCGCCGACCGCTCCATCCTCATTGAGGCCATGCAGGCCTACTCGTTTGCCATTCTCTTCGGCCCGCAATCGGACCCGCAATCTCCAGCGCCACTCACTGCCACCCACCTCCCGCTGGTGGTCAAAGACGAGGGCGAACACGGCCTCATTGAAGGCCACTTCGCCCGCGCCAATCGCCACTGGCAATCCCTGGCCGGGCGCCAAACCCTGGTCGTCTTCCCCGGACCCCACAGCTACGTCTCGCCCACGCTCTACGTCGAACCGCTCTCGGTTCCCACCTGGAACTACATTGCCATCCATGCCTACGGAACCCTATCGCTGGTTGAAGACGATCCCGGCAAAGAGGCGTTGCTCAAAGGCCTGATTCAGACCCACGATCCGGCCTATGAGGAAAAATGGCGCGCGATGCCCGACGGTTTCCGCCGCACCATGCTGGCCGGCATCATAGGCTTCCGCATCCCCATCGACCGCATCGAAGGCAAGTTCAAAATCAGCCAGAACCGCTCCCCGGAAGAACGCCGCAACGTCCAGGCCGCCCAGGCCAAGGGCTCCCCTGACCAGCAGGCCCTGGCCGCATGGATGGAACGGCTGGAATTTTGACGCCCGGATTCGTGGCAGCCTCCGGCATTCTTGGTTAGACTTCCTTGAAGGAAGGTATGCAAATGAGTTCTTCCCCCACAGAAGTGAGCAGCCGGGCGGACAACATCATCCGGGCCGTCTTTGAGCATGCCGCGCGCATCAGCCGCGAACGGCAGATAGAAGAGTTGGTGCGCTTAAACGCCGATTTTGCCCGCGACCTGATCGGAGCGGATCGGTGCAGTCTGTGGCTGATTGACGCAGCGAAGAACGAACTCTGGACCAAGGTGGCCCATGGCGTCGCTCCGCTCCACATCCCCATGGGCGAGGGGTTGATCGGCGCATGCATACGCGACAACCAGGTGCTTCTGGTGAACAATGCGGGAGAAGAATCGCGCCTGCTGCGGCGGGTTGACCACGACAGCGGTTACCACACCAGGCAGGTGCTGTGTGTGCCGCTGATCGCCGAAGGCAAAGTGATCGGGGCCTTGCAACTGCTCAACAAGCCCACGGGATTTACCGAGACCGACGCGGGGCTGCTGGGACTGCTGGGCCACTTCGCGGCCAGCGCCATCGACAGCGAACGCCTTCGCCAGGAGAACGAGAGTGCCCGGATAGAATTTTGGCGAGGTACAGCAGGTGATTAATAGTGGTTTCTGATTACTACGAAAACAAAAAAACCTCCGGCTAAAATGAAAAGTACTCCTAACGTCCTGATTTGCCGCAGAAATGTTGTCTCCACCGATGAATGCGGTAACCCTTGGCTTTTTAGCCAGTTTGCGATTGAGCTGGGTCGTAGAATCGAGTACAGTCCATAGACTATCGGAAAGACCCCGACAAGGATGCCTGTCCAAAACGAATATTCATTCATCGCAAAAAGAATCCTTTCTACGCATCAACAATCCCTCATCGGCTTACAATCTTCCCGGCAAGTACCCATCCAAAGAACATGCACATAACAACAATAACGAGGCCAGCGATCCTGCGTTCAATCTGCGCGCTAGGTTCATCTCTCGTCGCCTGATCATTGATGCGCGAATACCACCGCAAAAATGCCGTATGATGCCTCGGTGATATACACATTAGCACCCCGTTGACAAGGCCAAAAGCCAATGCTACAAATCCAATTACAATTGCACCGATAATACGCACATTCACCACAGATGCACCTCCTAGAAGCAGACAGCGGAAGTTGCAGTAATGGATGCGCCAGGTACGCCAACAGTAGGGCCGCCCAAAACACCGTTGAAATTTCCCGTCGCCTGTACACCGCGAAACGGAGTGGATTGTACGCCAACAGAAATGCTAGGACCTTCGGTTATACTTTTTGCATTATAAATATTTCCAAATGTAAGAGGCCCTCCGCTAACGGTTCTAGCAGCAGTGGCCCCCAACCCACCTGCAATACAAACGTTTTTGGTGAGTGGAAGGTAGGTGATGGTTATAGCAGGTCCAATAATTCCTTCAAATACCGGAATGATAAAATTAATATTAAATGGTAGAATATTGGGGATTTTGTGTGGATTAATGATTGTGTTTGGGGCACCAGCTGGACCGTGCCCTGGATTATTCGGCGCTGTATTTCCTGATGAAAACAACGGGTTAAATACATATGGACATCCGTACGGACATCCGTTCGGCAGTGATGAGGGGTCCCATGCGTTTTGGGGCGCTACGCCAAATGGGTCAACTGGGTTTGTTTGGCCTGGTGGGGATGGTATGGGTGGTAGGCAATTCCCCGACGGACACGCTGGAACAACTTGGCCTCCATCACCTTCACTACCACCGCCAATACCACCCCCATCACAGCCTCCGTTCTCAGCCACAGATACGCCATTGGCCAATTCTGCACAAACGTCAAGCCCGCTTGGATCGATAAACGCAAGAGGATTATTCAGCGCGTAACTATACCGATTCAGGCTCTGTGGATTGGTGGGATCGTAGCTGCCGTCGTAGGGGTCGGGCCGGTTGAAGCGTCCCATGTTGCCGAGATTTCGGTAGGTCGCGTAGTAAGAACTGGTTTCCGCGTCAGATTCGTCACCGGTAAACAGATAATTAATGTCGGAGGGGGACGCACCATAGTTGTGAAATATTCCTCCGAAGGACTCGTAATCGTTGTCGTCGGCCAGGCTTCCTGAGGCGCTTCCCGTGATGCGAGTGGAGCCGAGCTGGTCGTGGAAGAGAAAGTTTCCAGTACCGGACGTATCTTCATGCCAGACAAGCAGCCCCGCAAACTGTACCTGCTTCCCGAACGTAGTGCCTGAACTGTTTGACTCATCCAACAGGCTTCCGGCGCCTGGCCAGTAGAGCGTGGTCGTGCCGCTCACCGTCTTTTTGACCCGATTACCATCGCCATCGTAGACGTACGTGCCGCTCCCTCCGGTCAGGATGCGCCCGTTGGCATCGTAGGTAAAGCTGTTGCCGAGCTGGTCCTTCGTGACTTCGCCGGCGGAGTCGTAGGTCAGGTTCGAGAGTTGATTGTTTCCGTTCGCGGTCACGGACCAATTATTGCCGCCCAGGCCGCTCATCTGCTGGGTTTGGTAGAGGTTGCCCCAGTTGTCGTAGGTATAGTTCTCGCCCCAGTTGCTTACATCCCGTCCAGAGGCCACTCGATTCAAATTGTCGTACGTGTAGGTCTGACTCCTGGTGCTATTCATCCCGTTGGTGATCGTCAGGATGTTCCCGTTATTCGTACCGCCGGCGCCGTACCCGTAGGTGAGGCTCTGAATTGCGTTTCCGTTCAACGTAGCCGAGATGACCGACGGCTGAAGCCGGTTATTGAACTGAATGGAACGCACGTATGCCCCTCCGCTGGAGGTCCGCTGGTGATTGAGCGACGTAAGCTGACCTGCCGCATCGTAGATGGCGCTGCTTGCATACGTATTCGATGATCCATCCACAATGCTCGTCGGCCGCCCCGAGACGTCGTAGCTGTAGGTAAACGTCGTGCCGCCGAAGTCCTGCACCGTGTTCGTTGTTCCGTCGGCGTTATATGTGTAGTTCGCCTGGTCCGTGACGCTGTTGATCGTCTTGCGCACCGCCGCGGTGCGCCCCATGTCATCGAAGCTCCATGCCGTATTGCCGGAACCGTCGCTCATGCCAGTTCGCGCTCCGTTGCCGTTCACGATTGTCAGACCATTATAGCTGGTCTGGTCGTAGTAGTACGTGACGGATGGCGTATTCGTGCCGATGGTGCTGCCGCCGTAGCTTTTGCCTGTGAGCCGGTTGAGGGCGTCATACGAATACGATGTAGTGGTGCTGTTTGCATCGGTACGGCCGCACGCCAATGTCGCAATGCCGGCGCAGGAACCGCTGCCATTTGGATACGTGTAGCTGATCGTTCCAGCTTCGGGCGTTGTTTTACTGGAGGTACGCCCTAGCATATCGTAGGTGAAGGTTCGGGTTCGCCAATTGGAAGAAGAACTCGACCCTCCTTTTTGATTGATAATACTCTGATAGGTTGTGAAGTTGGAACCGCTTCCCGTCGTTGCATTCTGAAGGTAGAGGTAATCGGTCTCCAGCGTAAGGCTGCCGCTGCTATCGGGCTCGAAAACCTTCGATATTCGGCCAAGGCCGTCGGAAACAAGTTCCCGCTGTTTGCCGGCCTCATCGGTGGCGGTGACTGTATTTCCTGAATAGGAGGTTTTGTTCTGACTCGATCCATCGCTATCGGTAATTGTCGTTGGGCGGCCCAGTGCGTCGAAGACGGACGTGGTATACGCTATGGCGCCGCCGCTGCGATAGGGATTCGACACTGAATTGAGATTGCCATCCGCATCGTACGCGAAGGCGACAAGATCGTCGCTTGGAGTGTCGGTTGTGTCAGTCTTTATCAAGCGGCCGTACGGGTCCAGGTACGATGTCGCGGTAATATTCGCGCCGCCCGTTGTATGCAGCGTTGACACGCTGGTATACGGAGAACTCGGACCATACGAATACGCGAACGTTTGATAGCCGCCGCCTGGTGTCGAGATTGTATACGGGCGGAGCATGAGGTCATACGTGTACGTGCTCGGATTGCTGTTCAGGTCATGGCTGGTCAGCATAACCCCGCGTATCGCGTCGTATGTCGCGCTGGTTGAATGGCCAACGCCGCCTGTCATCGGATACGTGACGCCCGTCTGGAATGTATCGGTCCCCGAGTCATACGAATAGGTAGTTTGGTTAAGATTCTCGTCCTCGCTGGTCACCACCTGACCGGCATTGTCGTAATAATACTGCGCAGTCGTAATCGTGGCCGGACTGCTCGCCCCGGTCGTGTACTGTACTGAGGTGAGATTGCCGCGAGAACCTGTGACTGCAGCGAGCTTGGGAAGGCCGGTTTTGGTTGTCAGAGAGTTCCCATCGTATGCGTAGGACACCGTACTCACCGCCACGCTACTACTTCCTGATGGAATGAGGGTTGTAACGGTCGAGGGGCGATTCACAATCCCATTGGTCAAGCCTGCGTAGGAAATCGTCGTCTGAGACAGCTCCGCACCAGGAGAGCCAGATCCATAATCGTATTCGTAGTCAGAGGTTAGTAAACCATAGCCGTTGAACGTTAGTGCCGACTGCTTGACGGCTGTTCCGTTGAGCGTACTGGTAGTCGTGATGGAGGTAATGGGGAGGGTGAGCGACTGCCCCGTACAAGGAGGCGTCGCTCCATTTAGGCAACTTTGCTCCGAAATCAAGGGAGTGCCTGAGGCGGACCCCTCATACTGAATGTGGTTGATGAGATACGGCGTGTAGTTCGGGTCTGTTGAGGCATTCACGAAGTCGTATTCTGCGGTGTTGGTTAGGCCGTCAACCACGACGGTGTGCGTGCTATTAGTGCCTGGAGTTCTTGTATAGGTCGTCGTGGGCGTCACAGGATCGTTCGGCATGACTCGCGTGAGTGTGGCCGTCCCGCCATCAGTACATTCGATCCCGTTGTTGCCTCCGCTGTAGTTGTATTCAATCACGCCGCCTTCCGGCAAGGTTACACTCGCCAGGCGGCCGGTGACCTTGCCCGACACTCCCGGCGTTGGCTCGTACGTAAAGCTGTAGCTCGTCCCATCGGGGTATCCAATGCTGCTGATCAGGTACTCGCTGGTCGGCCCAAACTCTGAAACGCCACTACAACCGAAGGCCGTCTCAACGGAATAGGACGAATAATTCACCGTGACGGAACGCGAGGTATTTGATGTGTCCGTGTACGTGTACGTCTTTGGGCTGGGAGCGGTTCCGGAAACTGTAAGAATTGCATTTCCTGTAGTATCGACAATTTGGTTGCTGCTGTTGATGGAAATCGTGTTCCCGTTGGAATCGACTGTCGATCCAACTCCGCTCATGGATAGATACGGTGCGGTATAGACCTTTCCAGCAGCGGATGTCACCTTTATTGCAACGCCGCTTCCCGGAGAGTTCACCGCCAACTGATAACCCGATGAGTCAGTAGCGGTTCCTGCATTCGACGAAGGCACACCCGAGCAGGTTGGATTGTTGCTAACTTCTACCCCTAGGAAAGGGTGTGCGGTGCCATAGATATCGTGATATACAAAGTCGCCCCAGACTTCATACATGACTTTGTGGCCTTCGTAAGTGCAGCTATTGGCAAGCACGATAGCGTCGCTAGCGTAGCCAGTTTGAGCGTCAGTGTCGGCCGTCCAGCCCCAGTTGAGGACCGGCGTCCACGCGTGGGTACCGGAAGCGGATAGGGGTGCCCAAATGGAGCTATTGTACGCAAGGTTGTAGTAAAACGACAGACCACGACCCGGCTTGGACAGCACCGGCACGCTGAAGTAGGCGTTCAGATTCCCGATGTTGATCGTGTCGAAGGTCTTGGCATCAAACGCACCATGCGGGTAGGTGCCAGTTTGCGGCTGTGCGTGGCATACGACATGCAGAAAAAGGACAAACAGCACAACGAGAATAGTACGACGCATAACGGCTCTCTCCTTGCTCGGCTTATTGGACAGATGCTGTGGCGATTGCGAAATCGAGAACGAGACTGCCGTTCACGAAGCGCTGAATATGGAACGGAATCATCACGCCCGAGATACTTCGATAGTTGGAATATGCGATTTGCACGGAAATGTCCGCATTGATACCTGGGTTGTCAGGATGTTCCGTGAATAATGCGTATTCAGGTAGTAGAGTGCCCGGTGCAAGCACCAGATCGAACGGACTCAACAACAACGGGTCTTCCGGAGCCCCGTTCAAAGCGGGGAGGATGTATTGGAATTGAAGATGATTACCTAGAGAGTCAGTAAAATATGACGATGGAGTCCATGCGGGAAGAGAGGCATTGCTGCTGGAGAGTAGCGTTAAGCCCGGGAAGAACCACGCCGGAGGCATGCAGTTGAGAAATGAGGAATTGTGAACCACGCTGTTTTGGTCTGTCCATGTGCAGGCAGGAACTCCGTTTGATACCGTCCTGGATTCGCTGATGGCCCCAGTATTCTGAGGTAGGTTGATGAGGTACGTGCCATCCGAGCCAATGGTCAAATTCGCGCTACCGGTTTGCGTAAGCGATCCCTGTACGGACGTGAAAATGCCATTGAGCACTACAGTGGTTGGCTGGGTTGCTGTTATTAGAGCAGACTGTGCCTGAAGCTGAATCGCTTGAAGCTGCGAGTTTGAAGAAACGGCAGCTTGGCCCAGTAATAACTGTGCACACAAGGACAGTACGAAGGGAGCGCCTAGCGCCCATCTGCATCCCGCAAAGTTAGTCATACCCAACGTTCTCAGATGTTGCCTCATTGTGAACTCTCCTGTAAACCGAAATTTCCTTTTGTAAAGCGCAAATTCTTCCAAATCGTTCCCAACCGAAAGGCTTTGTAAGGCCTTATAATTATTCGAAGTCAGGTGTGCTACCTGATAACAACTGTCACACCAGTGTTATGCGTTCCTGAATGCTTAACAGCCCACACATGCATGAGCAGCTACAAACACTACGCGATCAAATTGGCCTGGGTAACTCTGCGAAAAGAATGTCCGTAAGTGTGAGTTTTTTCAATATTACTAAGGTATTAAGGACTTAGGTAATCATATCCATTTGTAATTAAGTAAATAGAGTTTCTCTGTCGTGGGCAGCTTCCAGCAGAATGTTGTCCAAAGCCGGATCACCATGTTCCAGATCGCTGGCGAAAACCAGCTTGCGGCCGCGGAATGAAAAACTGTACCCATGGCAACCCTGGGGATGATGGAGCGGGAAATTGCTGACTTCAACCTCGCCAAACCGGAACGTCTGGCCGCTCACGCTGACGAAGTTGCGACGCGCGGGCAGGAAGCGGAAGTCGACCGGGAAGTAAGGGATATACATCTGACCCTCCAGAATCTCCCGCGTCTCCTCCGGCGCTCTCATCGAGTAGAACGTGACGCTGTTCTCCTTCGAGTAGAGGGGATGAAAAAAAGGCAGACCCTGAATGTGGTCCCAGTGGAAATGGGTTAGAAACAGGTGCAGGTTGGCCGGCTTTACCGTAGCCTCCGCAGCCAGCGCCAACCCCAGTTGGCGCGCCCCTGTGCCACCGTCGACGATCAGCACCTCGCCGCCCGGAAGGCGCACCTCAAGGCAGCTGGTATTTCCGCCTACTCCCATGTTTTGGGCGCAAGGGGTCGGAATTGAGCCGCGGACCCCCCAGAATTTCACCAACAATTTCTCTGATGTCGTGCTCATGGCTCACTCTTGATTCATCGTTGAAGGGGACTGGACGTCACAAAACTGGGAATCCCGATCTGCTCACAGGCATCTGCCAGCCGCGATCATCGTGGTTCCAGCAGGGGAAGCCGGTGGGGAGAGCGATTGTGCGAAGCAAACAGCGTGTTTGCAGTGTACCGGCTCGATTGCCCGTTTGGGCAAGGAAAAAATACAAATCTCGGGAAAAAAGCGCCGGGAGTTGAACCCCCTGATGCACGATTCGGCCGCAGGCGCCTCAAACAGCCGCCCCTCTTCGACCTGCCGGATTTTGCTATACTTGTAAAGTTCGCCCCGTGCGGGGGTGGCGAAATTGGCAGACGCACCAGCTTGAGGTGCTGGCGCCCACAAGGCATAGGGGTTCAAGTCCCCTCCTCCGCACCAAAGATTCTCATGCCCGGAACAGCCGGACAGACTTGGAAAGCAGCTTAAAAATGCAGATTTTTCTCTACTTCGTCATCGTCCTGCACGTGATTGTGTGCCTCTTTCTCATCGGCGTCGTCCTCCTGCAGCAGGGCCGCTCAGCCGACCTGGCAGGCGCGTTTGGCGGCCAGGGTTCGCAGACCGCATTTGGCCCCCGCGCCGCGGCCAATGTGCTCACCCGGCTCACCACCTGGTCGGCGATCATCTTCATGCTCACCTCCATCAGCCTGACCGTCCTCTACCAGCGTTCCACCGGCCCGCACTCGGTGCTGGAAGGCGCCAGACCCGCCCCGGTCTCCGCACCGCGCCCGGCGCCGCCCTCAACACCTGCCATACCCGGCAACTCCTTACCCGTCCTGCCCGGCAAGTAGACCACGCACTTTGCGCCCACTGGATCGACAGACGGCAGGCCACACGGCCTGCCGTTTTCGTCTGCATGACCAGCTGCATCCTCCGGCACACAGGCATGAACTATTGATCCGGCCCATAATTACTGACATTCCGTGCCCCATCCTTACGCCTGTTTTCTGGCGCAAGGGTGGGAAACCTTAACACTGTTTATGGGCCGTATCAATAGTGAGTCTTACAATAAAACCATGATTCTGGAAACCTTCCCCGTCGGTCCGCTGGCCTGCAACTGCACCATCCTGGGCGACGAGGAGGCCGGCGAGGCCATCGTCATCGATCCCGGCGACGAGGTGGGCCGCATACAGCGCCGCCTTACCGAACTCGGCCTCAAGCTCAAGCAGATTCTCGTCACCCACGCCCACATCGACCACGTGGGCGGCGCGCTCAAGCTCAAGCGGCTCACCGGCGCGCCCATCTTTCTCAACGAAAGCGACCTGCCGCTGCTTAAAATGATGGCCGCGCAGGCCGTCTGGCTGGGCATCGCAACGCCCGAAACGGCAACGCCCGACGAGAGCCTCACCGATGGACTCAACGTGGGCCTCGACCGCTACCCCGCCCAGGTGCTGCACACTCCCGGCCACACCCAGGGTTCGGTCTGCCTCCACTTTGCCCCGCTCAAGATGCTCATCGCCGGCGATACGCTCTTTGCCGGCAGCATCGGCCGCACCGACCTGCCCGGCGGAAACTTTGGGCAGATTATCGACTCCATCGAGACCCGTCTGTTGGCCCTCCCCGATGAAACCAAAGTCCTGCCCGGCCACGGCCCCGCCACCACCATCGGCGCCGAGCGCAAAAGCAACCCATTCCTGCGCGGACAGCAGCCAGAAAACCCGGTGCTATAAGAATCCCTCGGATTTCAAGACTTCCATGCAGCGTTTCAGGCCGCCGTCATTGGTCAATATGCTCCAGCGCTCTCTGGATGCGATAGCACAGAGCAGAATATCTATCGCCCCGCACTCTACACCGCGACTCCGGCAGAGATTGAACAATCGCGCTGCTTCTTCATAATGCGACGTGGTAATCGGTTCGTCCTGAAAGGCTTCGAGCGCGCCTCTCAATCGCTCAAATTGAGCTGCCTCTTTGATTCCTGAGAGGACTTCCTGACGGATCGGGCCAACGATGGCTACTCGTCCGTCCTGAATTGCGTCAGTAAGCGTGTTCAGCATGAACTGCTCTTCGCCGTTCAGAGCAGTTGCAATCCTACGCCGAAACAAAAGCGACCATGCGCAGGTATCGGCCAAAAGCTTCATCGTTCAACCTGAAATGGTTCGGTCTGGATACGGTCAAGCTGCCGCACTTTCTTATAGTCATAGGCCGGATCGTAGTCGATTGTCCCGGACAATTTCAGAATTTCCATCTGTTTGCGCCGGTTGATGTACTCCTCTAATGCAGCAGTCACCGCCGCCTTCTTGGTCCCATGATGACCGATCCGCCGCGCCTCATCGATCAGCTGGTCGTCGATAGCAAGATTGGTTGGCATAGTACCCGCACCTCTATGTGTAGAATATCACACATTTATTTGTGTGAACCTGTAAGTGGTTGTTTTTGTATGCTATGTTGCAAAATACTCAACCATCCCTGCAACTCCAGCCTTGAACTCCCCCTCCGGCCCCAGCAGGCTTACCACCAGCCAGCCGGACTCAGCCATCCCGAAAAAGTACCCCGGATGGACCCACACCCCGCGTTCCAGCAGCGCCAGAACGGTCTGCTGGTCGGGTTCGAGCGCCGGAATCCGCAGCGTCGCGTACCAGCCGCCCTCGACCTCCAGCCGCCGGACTCCAGTCAGCCGGTCCAGTTTCCGGTCCAGTTCGGCCAGATTCGCCGCCACGCGCTCCCGAATCTGCCGCTGGATCGCTTCCCTGCCTTCCAGCCACTTGGGCAGCGCGCATTCGACCGGCGCATTCATGGAGAGAAACGTATCGGCAATCACCTCCAGCCGCTCCAGCGCCTGCTCGTGCTCCGGCCCGGTGGCCACAATCCACGCCGCCTTTATCTGCGGCAGCCCGGCAATCTTGCTCAGGCCGCTCACCACGAAGACCGGAACCCCATCGAGCCCCGCCGCAAAGCTCCGGCCCCCTGCCGCAAAGCTGTAATCCAGGAAAACCTCATCCACAATCAGCGACAGATCTCGTTCCCTGCACAACCGCGCCAGTTCCGCCGCCTCCCAGGGCTTGGTGAAGTGGCCGGTAGGATTGTTGGGGTGAACCAGCACCATGGCCCGCGTCTGGGGCGTGATGGCCCTGCGAAACCCCTCCGGATCGATCTGCCAGCCCTGGTCGTAAACCAGCGGAGCGGCCTTGAGCCGCACATCGTCAAGCACCGCCAGAAAGTCGAAGAGAGGATACCCCGGCTGCGGAACCACGATCTCGCTCTCAGGATCGCAAAGCAGCCGGAAAAGGTAGCTGTAAGCCTCGCTGGTGCTGGTGGTCAGCACAATCTGCTCCGGCTTGAGCGCAACGCCGTGGTCCGCATAGTAGCCGCAGATTGCCTTACGCCCGCGCAGGCTGCCCCTGGGCTGCGGATCGTAATCGAGCGCGGCTGGGTCGGCCAGCGCACTCAACAATTCAGGAGCATAGTCAAAGCCGCAGCGAGTCGGATTCGAAGCCGTCAGGTCGGCAATCGGCAGCCCGGCCTCTGTGCGCAGCCGGTGCGCCCGCGCCAGCTCGCTCTCCTCCGTATTCCAGCCCGTCCTCCGCGAAAAGATCATCGGCCTCGTCCACTCACCGGCTTGCAGTTGCTCATCCAGCCCGCTCAGAAAGCATCATGCACAATAGAAGCAGGCGTCCTTTTCAACCATACACGGACGCCATCCGGGAGGAACATTGGCTCTGCGCGCGGTTGTCTTCGACTATGGAATGGTATTGACCGGTCCGCAGGACCCCGAAGCCCACAGAGCCATGGTGCGCATCACCGGGCTGCCGGTCGCGCGCTTTGAGAGCCTCTACTGGGCCGACCGGCACGCCTACGACGAAGGCAAGCTTAACGGCATCACCTTCTGGCAGAAGCTCCTGCGCGATGCCGGCCTCAACCTGGAACCCGGCGCAATGGAAGAACTGAGCGCCCTCGACGCCCGCATGTGGACCACCGAGAACCCCGCCACGCTGGCCTGGCAGATGCAGCTCAAGGAGCGCGGACTGCTCACCGCTATCCTTTCCAACATGGGCGACAATGTGCTGGCCAGCGTGGAGCGGGAGTTCGACTGGATCCATCGCTTCGACGTTCTGATCTGGAGTTATCAGTGGCACATGGCCAAACCCGATCCCGCCATCTATCGCCTCGTGCTCCAGAAACTCGGGAGCGGCCCCGAGGAGACGCTCTTCCTCGACGATAAACTCGTCAACGTCGAGGCGGCGCGGACGCTGGGCATGAAGGCGCTCCAATTCTCCACCATCGAGCGGCTGCGCGCCGACCTCATCGCGCAGGGACTGGATGCGGAGCTTCCACTGCCGTCACCGGAATAGTTGGGTGCCCCACCCTCGACGCGTATTTGTTTTTGCGGCTAGGGTGGGAGAGGCTATTACGACGCCATTCCCAGCCCCACCAGATTGGCGGCTACAATAATGATGATCATGCCGGCCCAAAGCAGGCGAAGCGGCCTGCTTCCCACTCCGGCCCACTCACCCAGCGCGAGACCGATAAGACCGGCGAACAGAACATAGCCGCTCATGTGCAGCATCCAGTTCACATACGCCAGCCGTTCCGGAATATTGGCCTGGCCCCAGGCGTAAAAGAAGAACTGGAGATACCACATGATTCCGCCCGTCGCCGCCAGGCATCCATTCCTGACCAGCGTTCCCATGGGCTGCGATAGATCGTCGCGGAGGGAAATCCTCTTCAGCGCCGCCAGGCGGATGAAACAGTAACTCATATTCACCACCGCGCCGCCGCCCATGATAAAGACGTAACTCGGCAACGCCGCATACAGCGGGTTCACGCCCAGGTGAAGCGCCGCTGCCTTCATCGGCTCCGCCGCGTCCATGGCAAAGGCCATGCCGGAGGAAAAGATTCCGCACAGCACGGCGAGAAAGATACCCAGCTTCAAATTGAATTCCCTGAGTTCGCCGCGCAGTTGAATTTCTTTCTGATGGCCGGCATAGGAGACGAGCGCCACGCCGATCACAGCCAGCAACAGGCCTCCCATTGCAAACAGGCCACTCCTGCTATGGAACAATGCCGCGGCCTGCCCGTGCAGAATCGGAGGAACCAGCGTGCCCACAACCAGTACCACGCCGATGGCCACGCCCACGCCCAGGGAAATCCCCAGATGGCGCATGGTGAGACCGTAACTCACATTGCCGATGCCCCACATGGCTCCGAAAAAGGCGACCTTCATGAGCATATGCGCATCCATCGATGCATAAAAGCCGTGAAAGTCAGGAAGCAGCAGCAGGCTCACGCCGATCGGCAGCAGTATCCAGGAGAAGAAGCCGGCCACGGCCCAGGTGGTCTCCCAGGACCATTTCTTCACCTTCCCTATGGGCGCATAGAACGCTGCTGCCGATGCCGCGCCCACCATGTGCCATCCGATTCCAGCTACGATTGACGTCACTCTATCTCCCCTTCATTCTCCATGCCGCCCGGCGCATGGTTCTCATCCTGGCGCCCTCGTTCGCACTCAGTTGGGAACCCTGACTCTTTTACGGCTTGCTCATTTTCCCTGGGATGCCGCCTCGCTGCTCCATACGGTAACCGGCCCCAGCAAACCCGACTCCAGCAGAGGCGTATCCGCCTTGAACGGCTTGAAGTCCGTCCATGTATAGGTCTTGGTCACGCCCGGCTGCAAATCGCCGATCATGCGGTTGGGCCACAGGTTGGTCACCTTCACGCTCAGTTCGTTGGCGCCCGGCTTCAGCGCATCGGTCACATCCGCCACAAACGGCGGCTTCCACAGAATTCCGCCTACCGGCTTGCCGTTGACCGTGACTTCGGCGATTTCCTTCACCGTACCCAGGTCGAGCAGCACCCTGGCTCCTGGTTTGAACCACTCTTTCGGCGCAACGATCTGCTTGTGATAGGTGGCTGTCCCGGAGAAGTACTTCACGCCAGTCTCGGCGCTTTGCGTCCAGGAGATGAGCGCGGGAAAATCCGTTTCTGCCGGAGCGCCCCATTGGGGCGGGAAGGTCAGCTTCCACTTTCCGTCCACGGTAGCCAGTTGCGCCTGCGTTCTGGCCGGAACCACCAGCGAAGGCGCCGCCGCACCGCCCTCGAAGACCACGAAGACTGATCCCTGCGCATCGAAGTGCAGCGGCACGATCGTCTGCCCATGCTCGATTGTGTAGCTCACAGGCTCGGTTTCGCCGCTCTCAGGATGCCACAGCCGGGGCGTCTTGCCGGTCACGCGAAAACTGGCCTTCACATCGAAGCTGTGATGTTTTTGCGTGGCGGCAAAGTAGATCTCGCGCTCTCCATCCGTGCGATGGATAAAGATCAGGTCCAGGTCCGAGTCGCCTTCGGGCAGCGAGTAAGGAATCTCCGCGCCCACATTCTCCGCCGGACTCCAGGTAAAGTCGGGCAATGCGCCCTCGGCGGCCAGTACGTCTTCAATGCTCTTCCCGGTGTAAACCTTGCCCTTGCCAAGCACGTGCACGCCCGTTGCAGCGTTCCCCTTGCCCCATAGATTGTTCGCGATCATCCGAGCTTCGTCTTGCCCATCCTTGCCGTCGGCCAGGCTGGGCGATCCAACCGGCTTCGGCCCCAGCAGCACCGCGCCCTGAGCCACCAGCGCCTGAATCTTCTCGAGCAGCGGCAATGAAAGCATATGCAGGTCATTGGGCAACACCAGCAGCCGGTAACTTATGCCGCTGGCCAGGCGCAGGCGGCCCGGCGTAGCGCTGGAGCCGTGCAGCAGCACGTCGGCATCCACCCAGTCGAAGTCGTAGTGCGCAGGTTGCGCCGGATCGATCGTCTTCCAGTACGGAACCGTGGCCGGCGCGTCCTCCCCATAGAAATACGCCACATCGCTCACCGGCTTGCCCTGCTGCAGCAAAAAGTCGCTGCGCGCCAGGTAGGTATTCCACTCGACGGCCTGCTCCGCCCAGGTAATGTTGCGCGTGTAATGCTGGCCGAAGGATCCCAGCGTCATGCCCGGCTTGTGAGCATCGTCCACAAACGGCTGCTGGTCGCTGGTATGAAAGATGATGCGGTTGATGCCCCGCGAAAACGCCTGGTCGGCCAGCCCCTTCAGGTAAAACGGCCCCTGGCCCCATGCCACCCTGTCCGGATTGGTGGTAAAGGACTCGGTAGCCGCCAGGGGCTTGCCATAGATGTGCGCAGCCGATGATGCCTCGCGGTCGTCCGCCTCGTACTCGGGTCCGCCCTTCTTGCCGGGGAGCGGCGTCCAGAACTCGCCCATCGGTATCGTCAGTTGCCCCTTGTTCAGCAGGCCGTCGCCGGTGGTCGGCATCCCGATGCCCATCGCCTCGGCATTCAGGCCTACACCATGAGCCGTGAAGTATTTGGTTGCAACGCCATAGTGGTTCTGCGCCAGCATGTCGGCCTGGGTGCGGCGCACATCCCACAGAAAACCCTCCGACTCCGCGCGGCTGCCCACCAGCCTACCCGTCAGCACCGGCAGATACCTGGTCATCGCATAGCCGCGCCGGGCCTCGAACTCCTGCATCATCTCCTCGGTCCAGTTCTCCTGTCCTGCCTCCCAGCTATCCATCAGGAATGCCTTGAAGCTCTTGCCCCAGTACGGGCCGGCCGTCGCGGAGATCATCTTCACGTACTCCTCCACGTAGGCCTGCACATCCTTCCTGCTCAGCTTGTCTACCTCCAGGCCGGTCGCGGCGGGCGTGGCCGGGTGGTTCACCTCGCCGGTCAGTCCGTAGCCCAGCCGCAGCACAATCCACTTGCCCGCGGGCGGGTCCCAATCCAGCGTGCCATCGGGCCGCATCTTCGCGGTCAGGTCGATCACCTTGGCCGGATCGATGGCCTCGCCGGGCTGCACTTCAGTCCCTATAGAATCCGCATCCGGCGCATAGATGCCAAAGCTCGCCTTATCCTCCCAGCGATTCACGCGGGGGCCGGCCAGAAACTCAACCTCCGTGAGCCGCACCGGCACCGGCTCTGTCTTCTCCGCCTGACTGTCTTTGGATGAGTCCGGCTCCGGCGCCTTGAAAAATAACCGGAAGTAGCGAGCCTTCACCGGAGCAACCGCATAGGTGCGCACAGGCAAGTTCACTGAGCCTGCTCCCTTGGGGCCGCCGGGCATCTCGGCCAGGGTCCGCCATTGCTGCCCGTCGTCGCTGGCCTCAATCCTGCCCGCCGGAATCGGCACACCTCTCCAGTTCTGGACCGTCGCGCCCGCAAACAGCACCGACTGCACCGGTTGCGGCTGCGCGTAGGCAAACTCCACCCACGCCGTCCCATCCTTCGAGTACGGAACCTCCACGGCCTTCGCAAACGACCCATCCTGCAAGACTGCCCCGTCGATCGCTCCGCAGCTGCAGGTGATCACAGGCTTCTGCGCGGCCGTTGCCGCATCCTCATCCTGAGCCGGGAAGGCCACCACGGCTGCATCAACATAGATCTCCGGCGTGGGCTCCCGTTTGGCCGGCTCCGGCTGCGGCTTGGCGCCGGGCAAGGTCAAATCCGGCTTTGATTCGTCCTCCGGGCGCGGCGCCAGGTCCTGGAACTTGCCCACTATAGCCGGCGGCTGGCTCAATTTGCCGCTGAAGTGCCCCGGACCCTCCACCACCGTCTCGCTCCACACATATCTCTTCATCCCCTGGCTCGGCTTCACCCAGGGTCCGGCCGTCTCGCTCCAGCCGCCTGAAGCTGCCATGACCATCTCCATGTGCAGGCGGTCCGCCTCGGCTGCCGCGTGCCTCCAGGCCGACTTCCACTCCGGCGACATCCAGATCACCGGCTTGTCGACGAACAACGGCGCGCCCAGATCGCCGTCGAACATCTGCATCCCGGCAATGCCCACCCGGTGCATCCACTCCAGATCGGCCGTAATGCCGGCCTCGGTCACATTGCCGCTCAACCAGTGCCACCAGGCACGCGGCTTGGCGCTGTCCGGCGGCTGCCGGAAGCCCTGTACGAGGTTGGCAGTCCCCATCGACTGGGCCGTCTGCCCGGTCAGCAAGGCGGGAATCCCCATCGCCGCCACGACCAACCCCAGAATTCCGCATCGAATCGCTTGCTCCGTCTTCATTGCCCCGCTCCTGCGCGCCCATGGTAAAGTTTGCACTTTCACACCGGCGCTTTCCCAAATGAAATACTTTCCGGAAAGAAGAACCTTAAGCAACCCACCCTGCCTTTGTCAAAAGCACTCCGCGGGGCTGCCGGAATCAACGCCAGTGCGCATTGAACCGGTGAAACTAAAGTCGATCAACCCCGCATTTCCTCCCGGAGGGAGGGTACTAAAATAGCCCAGGATGAAGTCCGCCGCAGCGGACGCAATCCTGGGAATGCGATTCAATTAAAACGGCCGCCCCGTAGGGGCGGATCGAAATGCTCATTTAATTGCCCGCCACTGAATCAGGATCAAATATCTCCTTCCGTCCTCCGCCCGTTACACTCTCCCCATGGCCCTCCGCCTCTACGCCGCCACCACCAGCCAGGGCAAACTCCGCGACTTCCGCGCCGCCGCCCAGGCTCATTCGCTGACTATTGAGCCTCTTCCAAACCTGGATAAAATTCCCGTTCCCGTTGAAGACGGCGATACCTTTGCCGCCAACGCCACCCTCAAAGCCGTCTTTTACTCCCGCTTCGTTCCCGGCGAGCTGGTCCTGGCCGACGACTCCGGCCTTGAAGTAGACGCCCTCTCGGGCGCCCCTGGCGTGCGCTCGGCCCGCTTTGCCGCCGACTCCGGCCTGGTCGACTCCCCCGACGCTAACGACAATACCGACGTGTGGAACAACATCGTGCTCTTGCAGCGCCTCGCCGGCGTGACCCATGCCAGGCGTACCGCCCGCTACCGCTGCGTCCTGACGGCCGCCCGCAACGGCCAGGCGCTCCATACCGCCGAAGGCGCGGTCGAGGGCCTCATCCTTGAAGCGCCCCGAGGCACCGGCGGCTTCGGCTACGACCCGCTCTTCTACCTTCCCGCCCTCGACCGCTCAATGGCCGAACTGGACCTCGAAACCAAGCTCTCCCTCAGCCATCGCGGCCGCGCCATTGCCGCGCTGCTGCCCATGCTGGAACGCTGAAGATACTCCTGATCAACTCTGGTTTTGAAAGGGCACGACTTCAGTCGTGCCGATAAGGCATGCAAAAATCAATGGGGGCTTTAGCCCCTGAGGGAATGCGGACTTTGAGAACGGAGCTTGTTCAGAGGATCCTGAGATTGCTTTTGGTTTCAGGGCAGATTGACATGAATCCCCAGGGCCTTGGCTACCTTCTTCATGGCACCATCGCGCGTCCACAATTGCGTCCCTGGCGTCATCAGACAGGACGCTAGCAAGTGCGCGTCCGTAAGGCCAATGCCTTTGGAGTAAAGAGTGTGAGCCTCAATCATGTGCCGGACTTCATTCAGTTGCGCCACCCTCACTCCGAGTAGGGCCTCCATTTCCTGAAGCCTCTTGCGCCGGTTGTGCAGCGAGCCAAGAGCAATCTCCGCAACGATAAAGGGGTGCATCACAATCTGTCCCCCGCGCAGGAGATTCTCCATATCCGGGTTGCCGCTCCGAAAATAGTCAACCCAGATGGATGTGTCGGCCAGGATCATAGATCGTCAGCCCTCACGCGCTTGATCTTTTCTAAATTCGGCTCCGTGCCCCCAACCGCCGCAAGCCTGCGCGAGGCTTCAACATGAATCAACGCCTTCAAAGCCTCCCGGAGCAGCGCGGTTCTCTCCATCACGCCCGTAAATTCCTGTGCCTTGTGTACCAACTCGTCATCGAGTGCTACAGTCGCTCTCATAGAATCCTCCCTATCACCTAGTTTATCACCAATTGGTGATAGACTAGGTGTTTTTATTGAACCGCGCGCTCGCCCTTGACCACACCATGGCCGAACTGGACCTCGAAACCAAGCTCTCCCTCAGCCATCGCGGCAGCGACCTTGCCGCGCTGCTCCCCATGCTGGCTTTTTGAACCTCCCACGGCTCCCCTCCAAAAAATCAAAGGCGCGGAGCGCCTTGACGAAGGTGATATAGAACACCAATAATGAATCAAAATCAGGCCTCGTTTTTCAGCCCTTCAAACCGAAACCGCCGCCTCACGGAACTTTGACCCTGTAGCCTTTAGGAGCCAGCAATCCATGGCCACTGCACAACAACCTGTCGCGCCCACCGTTCGGCGCGGTGTCCCACCGCTGCGCGCCGGCCAGGGAACCACCTTTTTCTGGCATAAACTGCACTCCCTGCTGGGCGTAATCCCCATCGGCGCCTTCCTCCTCGAACACATTCTCTCCAACTTCGAGGCCCTCAAAGGCCCTGCCGCCTACGGAGCCCAGGTCAAGTTTCTCAACAGCCTGCCCCTGGTGCGCATCCTGGAGTGGACCTTCATCTTTCTGCCCCTCCTCTACCACGGGCTGTACGGCGTGTGGATCTGGCTGCGCGGCAAGTCCAACATCGTCTACTACCCCTGGGCCGGCAACTGGATGTATACCGCCCAGCGCTTCACGGGCATCGTCGCCTTCCTCTACATCGGCCAGCACGTCCTCCGTCAGCGCTTTTTGGGCGTGCAGCTTCCTGAGCACCCTTATGCCGCCTTTGCCAAGGTGCAGCAGGAGCTGGCCAACCCCTGGATGCTGGCCGTCTACATCATCGCCATGATCGCCATCTGCTGGCACTTCGCCTACGGCGTCTGGCTCTTCGCCGCCAAGTGGGGCATCACCCCCGGCAAAACCGCCCGCAAGCGCTTCGGCCTGGTCTGCGCCACGATGGGCCTCGTACTCGCGGTCATGGGCCTGGCCAGCATCTGGGCCTTCGTCGGCGGCAAGTATCCCAATGCACCCGTGGACGCAACTCCGGCCGTCTCTCAATCCATCGCAGCATCTCACTGGGGAGACATTTTGGTCTGAATTGCTCCTGAACCCCGGCCACAAGCCGGCATCTGGAAACGGGTCACTGATCTTTGATCTCTGACCCCTGATCTCTGAAGAGGACGCACGAAATGGCAGCACCCAGAATCATCGTGGTTGGCGGCGGATTGGCCGGACTGGCCGCGGTCATCAAGATCGCCGAGGCTGGCGGCTCCGTTGACCTGTTTTCCATCGTCCCGGTGAAGCGCTCTCACTCCGTCTGCGCGCAAGGGGGCATCAACGCGGCAAAGAACCTGAAGGGCGAGGGCGACACCACCGCCCAGCACTTCGACGACACCATCTACGGCGGCGACTTCCTGGCCAACCAGACCCCCGTCAAGGCCATGTGCGAGGCCGCTCCCGCGATCATCGACCTCCTCGACCGCATGGGCGTCCCCTTCAATCGCACTCCCGAGGGCCTGCTCGACTTCCGCCGCTTCGGCGGCACGCTCTACAATCGCACCGCCTTCGCCGGCGCCACCACCGGCCAGCAGCTTCTCTACGCCCTCGACGAGCAGGTCCGCCGCCACGAGTCCGACGGCAAGGTCCGCAAATTCGAGGGCTGGGAGTTTCTCTCCGCGATCATCGACTCCAAGGGCCAGGCCCGCGGCATCACCGCTCTCGATCTGCGCACCATGGAGCTGCGCAGCTTCCCCGCCGGCGCCGTCATTCTGGCCACCGGCGGCATCGGCGCCATCTTCGGCAAAAGCACCAACTCCGTCGTCTGCACCGGCTCTGCCCAGTCGGCCGTCTTCCAGCAGGGCGCCATCTACGCCAACGGCGAGTTCGTCCAGGTTCACCCCACCGCCATCCCCGGCGAAGACAAGCTGCGCCTCATGTCGGAATCGGCTCGCGGCGAGGGCGGCCGCATCTGGGTCCCGCGCATCCCCAGCGATCCGCGCCCCATCAAGGAAATACCCGAGTCCGAGCGTTTCTACTTCCTCGAAGAGTGGTTTCCCAAGTACGGCAACCTGGTACCGCGCGACGTGGCCACCCGCGCCATCCATAAAGTTGTATATGAGGATGGCTTGGGGCTAGACGGCCAGCCCATGGTCTATCTCGATCTCACCCACATCGACCGCGCCAAGCTCGACCGCAAACTGGGCGGCATCCTCGAAATCTATGAGAAGTTCGTCGGCGACGACCCCCGCGACGTGCCCATGAAGATCTTCCCCGGCATGCACTACACCATGGGCGGCCTGTGGGTGGACTTCAACCAGATGACCAATATTCCCGGCATCTTTGCCGCCGGCGAGTGCGAGTACCAGTACCATGGCGCCAATCGCCTGGGCGCGAATTCGCTGGTCAGTTGCATCTTCGGCGGCTTCAAGGCCGGACCCAATGCTCTCCGCTACGTGATGAACCGGCCCGCCATGGAAGGCGACGGCGGCCACGCCGCGGAGCTAACCCGGCAGGCGGAGATCAACGCCCGCCTGATCAACAACAAGGGGACAGAGAATCCCTTCAAGCTGTGGCGCGAGCTGGGCGAATCCATGACCAGGCACGCCACCGTGATCCGCTACAACAAGGGCCTCAGGCAGGCCGACGAAAAGATCGTCGAACTGCTCGACCGCTGCAAGAATGTGAACCTGAACGACCGCAGCCAGTGGGCCAATACCAGCTTCGCTTTTGCCCGCGAGCTCTACAACATGCTCGAACTCTCGCGCGCCGTGGTTCAGGGAGCGCTGCTGCGCGACGAGTCCCGAGGCGCCCACTACAAACCCGAATTCCCCGACCGCAACGACGAGAAGTTCCTGAAGACCACCAAGGCCAGCTTCACCGGCTCGCCTGAAGGCCCACGCTTCGAGTACGAAGAGGTCGATACGCAGTTCATCAAGCCGCGCCCGCGCCACTACGGCGCTGGCAACTGAGTAAAGGAAGATAGTTCGATGGCAAGAAAGGTTTGGATCGTGGTACTCGGTTTTGGCCTTCTTCTCTTCGTTTTGCTAGACCTGGGTTTGATCTGGTATTTAGTAAATTCCAAATCTGGAGTTCGCGGATACGGAGCACTTCTGATACCGATTTTCGCAACTTGGCAGGTTTACCTCGCATTGAAGCGGCGTATCGACTCCAAGCCGGAAAAGCGGCGCACCGGAGGGAGCAGGGGCCTTTAGGCCCTTGAAGAAGGAACGGAATCGACGCGGGGCTTTAGCCCCGGACGTTGTAGCAAAAGTTTACAAAGGGCACGAGCTTACCCGTGCCTCAAAATGAGCTTTGTATCAGGGCACGAATTTATTCGTGCCGCAAGATTAGTTTTATGATCGTGGGCTTTAGCTGTCGTGTCTCAAGAGGTTGTTTACATCGAAATCGAGCCCTGATCGGCTGATGGGCGGCATCTGATTCAGGCTAGCATGCGGCCTGTGCCAGTTGTACTGATGTATCCAGGGCAGGAGGTAGGAGTT
>Ga0208820_1000094_pt1 | contig 95897 bp, 62 predicted proteins | sample June2015DPH_16_5_FD_184713 | JGI IMG/M metagenome (GOLD analysis project Ga0208820, IMG submission 184713) | Peatland microbial communities from SPRUCE experiment site at the Marcell Experimental Forest, Minnesota, USA - June2015DPH_16_40... | ecosystem: Environmental > Terrestrial > Soil >...
ACGGCCAATCCCGGCTCGGCGGGCATCATATGCTCAATCAAATCCTCTATCACTGCCGCTATGACCGCCGCAGAAAACGCCCGAACTTCCACCAAAAACTCGGAAGCTTAAGTTGACGCGTATGCGCAGTGCGGGATTGGAACCTTTCATCCGTTGGCGAAAAGGAAGTGTAATACCGGCCTTCGCAGCCCGTTAAAGAAGCAGCAGCCGACGTGAGAAGGCCCGAAATGAATGATTGTTCACAGGGAAATTTGAGCCTCCTTACGTCGGCTGCTACGATGATTTTGGCGATCAGGGATGGCGACACGCCGTTCCTCCCACGATTATTTTGAGGGAATCTTTCGTTGGTCGGCCCGTCAATTGGACGGCGGCGGCGGTTTCAGCCAGCGGGAACCGATGGGTAATGAGGCAGCGGACATCCAATTGGCGGGAGAAAACCAGCCGCGCCACTTCGTCCTGCAACGTGAAATCGGATGAGTAGCTGCCGAGCAAATCCTTTTCGTCCAGGCAAACGGAGGCCAGGTCCAAAGGAAAGTTGAGGGTTGAGCCGCCTTCGCTCCGCTTCGGCGCGCCGTGGGGTTGATCCCCCTTCGCCGAGGCTACGGAAGACAAGGGTTTGAGGGTTGGCGTGGCGCGTTTGGTGTGGGCAAACAATAAAATTTGTCCGCCGCCGCGCAACCAGGTTTGCGCCTGCCGCACCACTTCGTCGGAGGGTACGGCAATGACCGCGGCGTCTAGTCCGCAGCCGTGCGTGGCGCGGTGGATGAGGGCGCAGGTTAATGTCGGACCGGCGTCCCGCCTGTCTCCATCTTTAGATTTTTTGTGTTGCTCTCGAGTAAGAACCCGGCTGGAAGCCTGTCCTGCATTTAACACCCAGCGGGCGCCGAATTTTCTGGCGAGGCGCAGGCGCGATTCGAGCAGGTCGGTGGCGATGACTTGGGCGCCGGCGAGCTGGAGCAGCCGGGTGAACATGAGGCCGATCGGCCCCTGCCCGGCCACGAGCACGACGTCGCCACGCAGCAGCGACAATCGGCGGACAGCTTTGAGGACGGTGTTGACGGGTTCGAGCATGGCGCCTTCGGCAAAGGAATTTTGGGCGGGAATTTTCACGACGCCGGGCAGGACGAACGGCATGACGCGGACGTATTCGGCGTAACCGCCGCCGGCGGGTTGGAAGCCGGCGGTGATGCCGGTGCGTTTGTAAATCTCGCATTGGGCGAAGGCGTGATGCCGGCAAAAATGGCAATCGAGGCACGGGACATGATGGTGCAGGGCGACGCGGTCGCCGATTTTGAAGCGGCTCGCGAGGACGCTCGCCCCACCACCGATGCGGACGACGGTGCCGGCGGTTTCGTGGCCGAAGATGCGCGGCGGCGGCACGGTGCCGTACTGGATTTTTTTGATGTCGGTGGGGCAGACGCCACACACGGCGACTTTGACAAGCAGTTCGTTGGCGCCGATGCGGGGGACGGGGACAATTTCGAGGCGCAGGTCGTTCACGCCGCGATAGACGACGGCGCGCATGGTTTTGGGGATGTCAGGCACGGGGAAATTTTAACCACGAAACACACGAAAGACACGAAATTTTGACCACGGATGGACATGGATTTTTGACACGAATTGCACGAATTATCACAGATTGGAACCATCAAGGAACCAAGGCAAAGCCAAATTTAGCTGCAAAAGGGCGCAAACGCTTCCTCTTTTTTATCCGTGTCCATCCGTGTTCATCCGTGGTTTAAAAAATCAGCGAACCACGGCTCGGGGGGGCACGAAAATTCCATCGGCTGGCCGCGCCAGAGAAAGCGGACGGCGCGGGCGTGAAGCGCCTGGTGCGGCAAGATGAGCCGGGCAAGTTGCTCCGGCGTCAGGCGATTTTCGACCAGCGCCAGATATAAATCCTCGTCGCCGCCATAAAGTTTGTCGCCGACGATGGGATGGCCGAGGTGGGCGAGGTGGATGCGGATTTGATGTTTGCGGCCGGTGCGGGGAATTACTCGCAAAAGCGAGTAGGTTGAGGGTTGAGGGTTGAGAGTTGAGGGCGCAACGGGTGGGAACGCGCTGTCCACCCTCCGCAGTGGCTGTGCTACGGAGGACGGGCCGCGCGTCAAAGCTGACCAGCAGGTCGGCCCTACCAATGACCGGGAAAATCTTTGTTCGACCCAATATTCGGTTTGGGCGGGCGTGCCGTCGTGACGCACGCAATCCTTGATTGCCACGCGGCTGCGCTCGTCCCTGCCAAGCGGCACGTCAATCAGGCCGTGGTTGTCGCGGACGAGGCCGTGAACGATGGCAAGATATTCCTTTTGGACGACGCGGGTTTCCCAGAGTTTGCCGAGTTCACCGGCAATTTCAGAATCCTTGGCAATGATAACAATGCCGCTGGTTTCGCGGTCAAGGCGATTGACAAGATGAGGCGCGACTGCGCCAGTTGAGAGTTGAGGGTTGAGCCGTCTCCGCTCCGCTTCGCCGCGCCAAGAAGTTGAGAGCAAATAGAGGCGGGCGCGACCGATCAAGCTGGACATTTCGCCGGACTTTGTCGGGTGACAAACCAGTCCGGCGGGTTTGTTGACCACCAGCAGTCCGGCGTCTTCGTGGATGATGTCGAACAGGTTTTCCAAACGCGGGGAGATTTTAACCACGAACCCTCGCCAAATACACGAAATCTTAACCACGGATGGACTCCATCCTCCGTCCCGTAATACGGAACTACGGAGGACGGGCGGATGGACACGGATTTTTTCGGAAGCAATCCGCAGGTGACACGGATGATGTGAAATTATCGTTCGTGAACAGTGAGAAAGCTGTTTTCGCCAACGGATGAAAAGTTCCAGCGGATTTTGGGAGAATTCCGCGTCCATTGGAACCTTTCATCCGTCGGCGAGGCAGGTTTTGCGGCAGCAGTGGTCGTTGTGAGGCAAAGTCAGTTGGAGCCGGCGGACCCGCCTTCGCTGCGCTTTGGCGCGACAAGCCGCTTCGGCGCGGCAAGCGTCGGCGGCCACGAAACCAAGGCTAGGGCTGTTTGTCCGGCGGGGCGAGGAAGGTGTGCAGACCGTGCGGGAACCGGGGGGATTCCAGCCAGTCGGCGAGCAGGTGCAATTCCAGCGCGGAGAAGCCAATGGTGGATTTGCGGGTGAAGATGAGCTGCTCCGCGCCGGTTTGGGTGACGAAGGTGGTGCTGCCGCCCAGCAACGGCTCAACATTTTTCAACCATAAGGCGGCGGCGGAAGTGTCCGGCAGTTGAGGTTTGTGAAAAATGAGGCGGAATAACTGGTTGATGAAAAGGCCGTCTTCGATCCGGGCGCCGGTCTGCTCGGACTGATAATAAACCAAATTGGTGGGGCTGAGGACGGCGCGCAGGAATTCAGCAGGCGGCGGATTGGTATTGCCCTCCATGAAGGGAGCCAAACCGCCCAAAACATAGTCTTGCTGATTCACGATGCTGGGTTTGATTTGGGGCGAGAGGATGAGCGCACCGTTCCAGACAAGGCCGGGCAGATTGGTTGACCATTGAAAATAACCTTCGCCATTGGTGGCGAGCCAGGGATTGGCGTTTTGCACGAGGCGGCCGGCCAGTTGCGCCAACTGGTTGCTGGCCGCCGTCAGCGGTGCGGCAAAATAGGTCAGAAAGGGAACGCCCTCCTGCGCCCAAAAATAAGCCTGGTCCGGTGGCGGGGCGAGCTGGAGCTTTTGCCAGACGGGCAGGGCGGCCAGCCACGGGGCGAGACCGCGCACGGCGGTGAAGCCGGTCAACGGCTGGTGAATGAGATGGGTGGGAATTTCCCAAGGCGGCAGCGGCAAATCCAGCGGGCGGGAAAAACTGAATGCCCCACGGGTGAGGACATTGCCATCTTCGCCGGTGGCGGTGAGGTGAAGGCGGGACAGTGACGAGTGACGAGTGACAAGTGACAAGAACTGCGGGGCCAAGACGGCAAGGCGCGGCAGGTCGAGATCGGCTTCGAGCCAGAAATTGGTGGCGGAGGGCGCGTGGCCGCGGGCGATGCGGGCGGCAAATTCTGACAGCAAATCATTGGTGTCCTGTCCAAAGCCCACCAGCGTCCATTCGCCGACGCGGGAAAATTCGATCCGATCCGGCGCGTGCGATTGCCGGAGGACCCAGCCGTCCCCGACCGGAACCGGGTGGACACCGGTCAAGGTTTCCAACGCAGCAGCAAGATTCGTTCGCCACAACCGGGCACGGTCAGCGGGCAGACGGAGCGCGAGAAAAAGTTGAGGGTTGAGCCCCGAAGGCATTCGTGGTGCAGTTGAAGGTTGAAGGTTGGTCGGGGCGCGAAGTTCCAAATAGGATTCCGACGAGACGAGATCGTCCAGGAGCGGACGGAGCAGCGCGCTGGCGGCATTGGTCGCAACGCCGCCGGGCCAGCGGGAAAATTTGTCAAGGGTCTGCGCCGTCAGCGAGGCGGTTTGCGGCAGCCGCCACACGCTCATAAAATGCGCGGCGTTGGTATCGGTGCTGATCTGTTTCAGGCCCAACCAATGCAGGCGCGCCAGGATCTCGGTCGCCGGGGCGGCGGATAATTGCCCACCGGTCAACCCGGGCGGGAGCAGGAGCAACCCGAACAAAATACAACAGCGAAGGTTCATAGCGAGGGGACTTTAAGGCCAGGGCGCTGGAGTGAAAAGTTTAAAACTGCCGGGCGGCGCCCAGTGGGCTATAGCAGTTCAGTTAACAATTGGCACAGTTTAAAATGCCTCTGGGAAAAGCGGAGGAGGGCCGCCGCCCGTCCTCCGTAGCAGTACTGCGGAGGGTGGACACTCCAAGACGCTGTGCGCGACACGATAATTCCTGATATACGTGAAGCGTTTTGGAGTGCGCCATCCTCGCCCCTAATTCCCCGGCTGCGCGAGCATGGAATGCAGGCCGCAGGGGAATTGCGGGGATTCCAACCAGTCGGCGAGCAGATGCAATTCCAGCGCGGTGAAGCCGAGAGTGGATTTGCGGGCAAAAGCAAGCTGATTGGGTGCGGTGAGGCTGACGATGGTGGCGGAGGTGCCCAACCGGGGCACGAGCACGCCCAGCCAGTTCAGGCTGGCGGAATCCAGAGACATCTGCGCCTGACGGAGGATTTGACGCGCGGTTTGACCGAGTTCGAGACCGGAAGTAACCCGCGGTCCGGTAATTTCCCAATCGTAATAGACCAGATTCGTCCGGCTCAAAATGTCTTGAATCATTCCCGCCGGCGGCGGGCGGCGGTCAGCGACGCCAGTGTCGGGCAACAGTCCGGCGAACAACCAGCCGTCGGCACCAACCCCGGCGGATTTGATGAACGGCCGGATGGTGGGAAGATTTCCCCACGTGGCGCCGTTGGAGTCGGACGCGCGGTCCAAACTGATATAACCACGCGACGCCAGCCAGGGATTGCCCTTTTGCAGCAAAACGTCAGTTAGACCTGACACCTGATGGCCGGCGTCCGGGAGGGGAACAGCAAGATAGGTTTGGAACGAACTGCCTTCCAGCGCCCAGAGGTAAAGCTGGTCCGGCGGCGCACCGATCTGAAGGTCGCTCCACGTTTTCCAGGACGCCAGCCATGGTTGAATGCCGCGAACGGCGGTAAAACCTATCAATGGTTCGTGAATCAAATCCAAGGGAATGTGCCAGGGTTCGAGTTGTATCGGCAATGGTTCGCCAAAGGTCAACTGGCCGTGGACAATGACATTGCCGCCGTCACCGGTGACGTTGAAGGAAACCCGCGGCATGTTTTTGGGCAGAGTGGCAGCGCGTCCCAAAACGCCTGCGAGGCGCGCCGGATCGAGATCCGCTTCCAGCCAGAAATTGGTCGGCGACCCGGCCAGCGGTGCGGCATCTCGCAAAATGCGGGCAGTGATTTCGGCGAACAATGGATTTTTCTCCGGGCCGATGCCCACGACCGTCCATTCACCGATGCGGGTCAACGAAATGGTATTCGGCGCATTGGTTCTTTGAATCGTCCAGCCATGCCTGGCGGGCTCGGCGACCGCGAGGCTGCCGGTGAGCAATTCCGAGGCGATGGCCAGATTGGTTTCCCAAATCCCGGCGCGGAGGGCCGGAACGTGGATGGCAAAGCAGGCCTGGGAGGGTTTAGCATTGGTGGGGACGCGGACCTCCAGATAAACTTCCTCCCGCGCCAGATCATCGAGCAAAGGACGCAACACGGCGGCAGGAATTTGCGCCGCCGCCGCCTCGCCGAGCAGAAACCGCCACGCCCCGGTAGAAAAACGGTCAAAGGTTTGCGCCTGCAGCCGTGCCGTTTCCGGAAGCGACCAGACCCGGCTAAGATAGTAGGCATCGGCTTCCAGATCGAGCCGTCCTTTGCCCAGCCAATGCACGCGGGCAATGGTATCCGGCGACACCTCCACGACCGAAGGTGGAGGAGGAGGTTCGGATTTGCGGCAACCCAGTCCGAAAGCGATGGCGACTGCCGTCAACAACGCTGGAAAATTTTTCCCGAGATGCATGGCGCGCAGTCTAATGCCAGAAAACACAACGTTTCTCAAACAGAATAATCACCGTCCATAACCAGGGCGTGTCTGCAAAACGCGCGCTGCTGGGAAATGGGCGTGGATTTTGGCGGCACTTTTGGACTGCGCTGGCAGAGCATGGCGGCGACAGCGCTTTTTTAGGGAACCATCAAGTCGCCGGCCTGTCTCCAAAGCGGCGTCCCCCGAAAGCTTTCGGGGTTGCCGCCGTATCAGTCCAAGCTTTCCCTCCGCCGTTGTTATTTTGAATATACGCGCCAATCTCAAACCGTATTCGGCTGGAGTTCCAAACTTGCAGTTGGCTTTCGCGAGCCGTTACCATTCGTTCATGCGATCACAAAACCGCGGGTGGATGGTTCTGGCCTTGTTCTTCGGTTCCGGCGCGACCGCGCTCGTCTATGAAGTGGTCTGGTCGAAATTTCTCTCGGTGATGTTTGGCAGCACCATCTACGCGCAGACGGTGGTGCTCGCTGTCTTCATGGGCGGTCTGGCGCTCGGCAACCGGATTTTTGGCGGCCGGTCAGACCGGTTGCGGCAGCCGGTGAGGGCCTACGGCGTCCTGGAAATCGCCATTGGCATTTACGCCTTTTTATTTCCGGCCTTTGACCGGTTGATTGACCACCTGTTCATCACCCTGGGAACGCCCCTGGCCGGACACTCCGGGTGGCTGCTGGCGCTGAAAGGCGGGTTGAGCGCCGTGCTTTTGCTGGGACCGACGATTTTGATGGGCGGCACGCTGCCGTTATTGGCGGCGTGGCTGCAAAAATACTCCGCCGATGCCGGGCGCCGCTCGGCGCGATTTTACTCGGTCAACAGCCTCGGCGCGGTGGCCGGCGCGACGCTGGCCGGGTTCTGGCTGGTGCAAGATTTCGGAATGATCGCGACGTTGCAACTGACCGCCACCGTCAACGTGGTCATTGGTGTGAGCGCCATTCTATTGAGCCGGAGCGGCCGGTTGGAACGGCCGGTCGAGGCGGAGACCGTAACGACGGCGACTGCGCCGGAAGCGCCCGCCGCACCCGTTGCCTTGCGCTGGGCGGGAATTATCGTCGCTTTGACGGGCGCGGTTTCGATGGGATTGGAAGTGCTGGCGTCGCGTTCACTGGCGTTGATTTTTGGGTCGTCCCTGCAATCATTCGCGATCGTGCTGATGGCGTTCATCCTCGGCATCGGCCTGGGCAGCGCGTGGATTGCGTCGCCGCGCCGGAGCGGCAAAGCGGGCGAAAACATCCTCGTTCTGCTGCTGTGCGTGGCGGCGGCGTGGGTGACGCTGCTGGTGTTCAACATCGAACGGTGGGTGGATTTTTACCAGATTGCGCGCACCGGGCTGGGCCACACGGAGGTGGGCTATGTTTATCAACTGCTGCTGTCCACCGGCATCGCGCTAGTGATCCTTGGCGTGCCGGCGGCATGCGTTGGGGCGGTTTTGCCGCTGATGATCCGGGCGGTGTCGGCGGAAGGCCTGCCGCTCGGAGCGAGGGTCGGAGCGTTGCTCACCTGGAACACGCTGGGCGCAGTCGCCGGCACATTGCTCACGGGCTTCGTGCTGATGCCGGAGGTGGGGCTGCGCAACGCCTTTGGGGTACTGGCACTGATACTGGGATTGGCGGCGTTGATCATCGCAGGGCATCGTCGCTGGCGGATGGGGATGCTGATCCCGGCGGTCGTGTGCGGGTTTGCCATTTGCCTGTTCATTTTCGGCGACGCCGACTGGCAAAACGTGATGAGTTCGGGAGCGTTCCGGGTTTGGGAAACAAAGTTTGATCCCAGGCTGATGGGCCTGCGGAAGGAACATATCAAGATCCGCTTTTACGAAGATGCGCCGGACGCCACGGTCTCGGTGGAAGAGGTGGATGGCATCGTCGCCCAAGCCAGCCTGGGCCTGCGCATCAATGGCAAGCCGGATGCCGGCACGAGTTTGGATCTAAGCACGCAGTTTTTACTGGCCAACCTGCCGATGATGGTGAAGCCCGAGGCGAAGGACGTTTTCGTGCTGGGCTTGGGGTCAGGCATCACTGCGGGAGCCTTGTTGCCTTACCCGATTGAACGCATTGACATCGCCGAAAATTGCGCACCGGTCATCCGCGCCGCCCGGTTGTTCGGCGACTGGAACCGCCACGTACTCGACGACCCGCGCACCCACGTTGAGATTGAGGACGCCCGCACGGTACTCAAATTGCACCGCCAGTTATACGACGTGATCGTCACGGAACCGTCGAATCCGTGGACGGTGGGCATCGGCAGCGTTTTCAGCCGTGAATTTTATGAGCTGGCGGCCAGCCATCTGAAGCCTGGCGGGGTGGTGTCGCAATGGTTTCACGTGTATGAAATGAACGACACGGTTCTCAGGCTGGTATTGCGCACGTTTGGCTCCGAGTTTCCCTACATGGAAGTGTGGGATGCGCGGAATGGCGACATCATCATGCTCGGCTCGCGGCAACCGTGGCGCACCGGCCCGGAGGTGTTCCGGCAGGGATTTGCCATCAATCGGGTGCGGACGGACATGGCGATGATCAACATCAATTCGCCGGAAGCCCTGCTGGGCCGGCAAGTGGCCTCGCAACGCACCGGCTTTGCCATCGCGGGCGACGGGCCGATGCAAAGCGATTTGTTTCCGATTCTGGAATACGCCGCTCCGCGGGCCTTCTTCATGGGCGACGGCACCCGCCTGTTTGACCGGTTCGACGAACGCACGTGGCAGCAATTACTCGGGCCGCCGGAAAAGTGCGCGGCGCTCCACTCGCTCTCCCCACAGAACGCGCAGTATATCTTCAGCGATTTTTCGACGATTAATGGCGAGCTCTACGGTTGCCTCTTTGGTTACACCTCCAGCGCCGGCGTGCCGTGCGCCTTCAACACGCCGCGGCCCGCGCCACCGCCGGGGTCGGGCGGATCGGATTTGGATTGGGCGGAGAAAGCATTCAGCACGGGAAATTTAGCTAAAGCCCAACAATTGGCTGCCCTGGCATTGAAACAGAAGCCCGATGACACGATGGCCGGTTACGTCGCGCGGGTCATCAAGCGGGCGCAAAAAATGCGGACGGTGGACGACAAAACCCAGGCGACTCGTTAACTCCTTAAGCCCATGCAACGGCACAACGATTCATTATGGCGCAACGAATCTTGTCATTCTCCCGCGCCGTGAATTATTCTTCTCCGCCGTGAAAGAAAAGTGGAATCGCTGGCTGCCGTTTTTGTTTCTGGCGCTCTTCGCGTTGAGCCGCTGGCCGGGATTGTTCCCGCCGAACTTCAGCGCGGCAACGGCGCTGGCGTTCTGCGCGGGCGTCTATTTTGCGGGTGCGACGGCGTGGTGGCTGCCGCTGGGCACGATGCTGGCCACCGATGTTGCGCTCAACGTGTTTTATTATCACACCCGACCGGTGGGCGGCTACCTGCTGCTGAATTACGCCGTGTATGCGGCGTTGATCTGGTTCGGACGGCGGTGCGGCAAACGCGCGCGATTTCTTAGTTTGCTGCTGGCCGGTCTGGCCGGCGCGGTGATTTTTTATCTCGTCACCAACACGCTGTCGTGGCTGCAGGACCCGGCCTACGCCAAGACCATCGCCGGCTGGATCCAGGCGCTTACGACCGGACGGCTGGACGTGCATCCGACGACGTGGGAACTATTCCGCAACACGCTGGGGAGCGGCGGGCTGTTCACCGCGCTGTTTGTCGGCGCGGCCAAATTGACGGCCCCAGCCGAATCACCCGCGGAAAAGGAAGCCGGCGTGCGCGAGAAAGGACCCGAAAACGAAGAAACCCCGGAGGAGGCGAAAGCGTGACACGTGACGAGTGACGAGTGACATAACTTGCAATCGAACAACTTAATTTTACCCTGTCACCCGCCCCCCGCCCCCCGTCACTTTTTTATGAAGATTGGCGTCATCTCCGACACGCACGGTTTTCTCGACCCGAAAGTCCCTGAAATTTTCGCCGGCGTCAGTCACATCCTGCACGCGGGCGACATTGGCAACGATTCAATCATCGTTGAACTGGAAGCGATTGCCCCGGTCACCGCTGTGCTCGGTAACACGGACAGTTCGCCAACCTACCGGCTCACCGAAGTTGTCACGCTCGCCCGACGCAAATTTTTCGTTCACCACATTGTGAACCCGCACGCGCTGAAGGAAGAGTTCCAGCTCCGCATCGCGCGCGAGCGACCGGATGCCGTCGTGTTCGGCCACACCCACAAGGCTTTTTGCGAAACGATTGGCGGCGTGCTGTATTTGAATCCCGGCTACGCGGGCAAACCGAAGTTCGGAGCGGAACGCACCGTGGCCATTCTGCATTGTGGCGAAAAGGAGATCCGTCCAGAGTTTCTGCCGTTATAAACGTCAACCGGCACTGTCCGCCCCACCCGGTTTTCGTCCCGTCAGCCCGGCCAGGGCGCGGTCACACCACGGGGAGATTTTTGCGGCGACACCGGCGACCAACAAGGCGGTGACGGCGCCGGTGAACACGTCCATCGTGTAATGCGCGCGCAGCGTCAGGACCGCCGCCACCTCAAACAGGGCGACGCCAACACCGAGGACGCCCAGCCAGCGCCGGCCCAAGCGCGCCAGTTCGACCGCGCCAAACACGGCGATGGCCGTGTGCCCGGAAAAGAAGAGGTCGTTGGCCACGCCATAAGTCACCACGAGCGACGGGAGGCCGGGGTTGTGCCAGATCATTTCCTCCGGCGGCGGCAGGGCGCAGAGGGCCTGGCAAATTTGCCGCAGGGCGAAAAGCATCAACAGCCCGATGAACGGCCGGAAGGTCGGCCCGAAAATGGCGCGGCCCAGCAGAAAAAGCGCGAACAGGTCGATGCCGGCCGAACTCGCGATGAGCAGGCCGTTTGCCGCGCGCGGGTGGTCGAGCAGATACTGGTGCGCCGGCGCGGTCAGGACATGCAGCTCATCGCCGATGGCCTGCCCGGAAACCACCCGCTGGCCGATGAGCGATTGCGTCCAGAACCAGGCGGCCAGTCCCAGGACGACCAACAAGGCGCGAATCCACCACGGCGACGGAGCCGCGGCTGGTGTTGGGTGAATTTCCGGGTTCGGGTTGTTCATGGTGAATTCTCCGCGAGGGGCGTCGTTTCCTTCCCGCTCCGTTCGAGCATTGCCACCAGTTGACCGCGGATTTTTTCCATCAACGGGTCCGGGCCGCCACCGCGCTCGCGCACCGGGCTGACGGGCAGCGCCTCGCCGACCTCGATGATGGCATGAAGCGGCTGGTGGATGCGCGTGCGGTCGGTCAGGTCTTCTTCAAAGCGCTCGACGGTTTCCAGCAGCCGCTCGGCTGTGGGCCGTGAGCGGATGTAGTCCGGCGGATAACAGGAGAGCTGCTGGGCGAGGTCGAGATCGGCCAGTTCACGCCAGCGGCGGGCGCGTTCGGCCTCGTCAATTTCACCGCTGATCAAGTCGGGCAGGATGGCCATGCGCAGTTTTTTCACCCGTGCCACCACGTCGCCGTCCCCTTCGCCTTTGAGCCACTCCTTTTCCAGCGGCTGGAGCAGGCAGTTGATCAGGCGCCCGAGGCGCTCCGGCACATCGCCGGTCTGCGGCTGGCCGAGATATTCCAACTCCTTGAGGCAGAGCAGCGCTTCGCCGACCCGGTTGATCCGTTCGCGCAGCCGGCATCCGGGCGGCGGACGCCACGAAAAACGCGCTTCAATTTCCTCAATCACCGGCGTGAGTGCGGCTTCGAGGTCGCCGCGGAAAAGATAGCGGACAACGACGGGATGGATGACCACCTGCCCCGGCGGCGTGGCGGTGGCGCGTTGTTTGGCGGCGGTGTGGGCGATGAAAGCCGTGCCTTCCATCAAGTTGTTCAGCCGGTCATTCGTGCGGGAGACGACGCCCTCGGGAAAGAGCAACAGCGGACGTTCCGCTTCGTTGAGAATCCCCACGGCGGTCTTCAAGGCTTCGCGGTCCAGACCTTCGCGATAAACGCTGAAGGCGCCGATGCGCGGAAGCAGCCAGGTTTGAAAGCGGCTTTGCCTGAACAAGTGCCAGCTTGCCATCATGTAGAACGGCCGCCGTACCGCGAGCGACAACATCCCCAGCGTCATCGGGTCGCAAGGACGGCAGTGGTTGGAGGTGAGGAGAATGCCATGGCCGGCGTCGAGCGAGCGCCGCAGGTGCTCCACGCCGCGGCATTCAACGGATTCGATGCCGTGGCTCCGGTTCAAGTAGCGCGGCAGCCAGAGTCCAAACAACGCGTACCAGAACCGGTCGCGGTGCGGCGGCACGAACCGGTAGGGCTGGTCAATGACGATGTTCTGCATGGTGGTCGCCTCAAGTCTCAGTCGAGGATTTCATCGCGATTTCGCGCACTTGGCGCAGGTCCAGTTTGCCGGTGCCGAGCTGCGGGAAGGCGTCCACGCGGAAGAACTGGTCGGCGCGCGGCTTCCACAAATTCGGCAGATCACACCGGGAAAGCTTTTCCAGAACGGCCGGCAATTGCCCGTCCGCCAGTTTGTGCAAAACGACCAGGCGCTCGCCTTTTTTCTCGTCCGGCACGCCGGTGACGACAAACGTCTGCCCGGTTGCGCCGGCGAGTTCGTGGAGTTTTTCCTCCACCTTGATGTGCGGCACCATTTCGCCGCCGATTTTGCTGAAGCGGTTCAGCCGGTCCGTGATTTGCAGGAAGCCGTCCTCGTCAATCGCCGCCACGTCGCCGGTGACATACCAGCCATCGCGCAAAACTTCGGCGGTTTTTTCCGGGCGGCCGAGGTAGCCCTGCATGACGTTTGGCCCGCGCACGAGCAGCAGACCGGGCTGGCCGGTGGCCAGCGGCGCCTGAGTTTCCGGGTCAACAATGCGCACGGAAACGCCGGGCAAGGGGTGGCCGATTTTGCCGCGCTTGGCACCGACCTGGCGAAAACCGGCGGATCGGAAGTCCAGGGTGTTCACCGCCACCGCCGGCGCGCACTCGGTACAGCCGTAACCTTCGAGCGGACGGATGCCAAATTGCTCCTCGAAGGCCATTGCCAGCCGGTCCGGCAATTTCTCCGCCGCCGTCATGACCACACGCAAACTGCCGAAATCTTCCGCCGAGCAACTGCGGAGGTAGAGTTGCAGGAACGTTGGGGTGGCCAGGAGAAATGTCACGTTGTATTCGCGGACGAGCGGCCCGATGCTTTTGGCGTCGAGCGGATTCGGATAATAGACCACGCCGACGCCAAGGATGGCGGGCAGACACAACGTGCCGGTGAAACCAAACGAATGGAAGAACGGCAGGATGCCGAGAAAGCAATCGCGGTGACTCACCCCAAACACCTGCTCCAGCTGCTCGATGTTCGAGCCAATGTTGTAATGGCTCAGCATCACCCCCTTGGGATCACCCGTGCTGCCGCTGGAGAAAATGACAGTGGCGAGGTCGTCCAAGCCGGTTTTCTTTCGGGCGCCCAGCACCTGTTGCAGCACACGATCCGGAACCGAGAAGGCCAAGACGAAGGCAATGAATTTTTCAAGCGGGCCTGGCCGGCTAAATTGGGAGTCTGCCTTTGGCGGCAACGCGCCTGGAGCGCCGGCCTCCGGCCCGGCAGGTGGCGACTCCGCATCCGTTTCACGCCGGGTCGGAGACCGGCGCTCCCCACCCGCCACATCCTCCAGATAAACCGCTGCGCACGGCACCTTGAGCTTCAGTTTGTCCAGAAACCCCTTTGACGTGACGACGGTTTTGATTTCGCACTGGCGAATGCAGGAGGCGAGCGTTTCTTCGGAAACGGTGTAATTCAAATTCACCGGCACTTTGCCCATCAGCATCGCCGCAAAATTCACCAGCGCGCCCGGCACCGAGGGCGGCAAAAGCAGCCCGACCATTTTCTGGCCCGACCAGACTGGCTTCAATCGCCGCGCGAGGAAAACCGTTCGCACCAGCGCCGCGCCGAAACTGACCTTCACGTTCTGCGCGTCACCCATTGCAAACCGGAACGGATGCCGGCGCGCGGCATGCACCAGGGCGATGGGCAGCGAACGCATCCGTGCCTTTCGGTTCCGCCACGCCTCAACGAGAAGTTTCTGCACTTCGGAGCGCACTTCGAATGGCGTCGCCGTGTGCGGCAACGGCCGGCCATAGTTGATGGTGACCGGATACGGCAGCCGCCGCGGCAGTTTCCACAGGAACCGGCCCTTTTGAAAACTGAAGATGCTGCCCCACACACCATCAAGGCCAACCGGGATGATCGGCGCCTCGACGTCCTTCATGATGCGCTCGAAGCCGCGCCGGAACGGCAACATCTGGCCGATGCGCGTAATCTGCCCCTCGGCAAAAATGCAAACCACGTCGCCGGCACGTATGGCGTCGCTGGCGGTTTGCAGCGCCTGGATCATTTCGCGCGGGCGCTGTTCGGAGGAGATGGGAATCACGCCGAGGATGCGGGCAAACGGCTTCATCCAGCGCTGTTCGTAAATGTCCTTGAACATCATGAACCGCACCTGCCTGTCGGTCGAAGCGAGTAGCAGCAAGGCGTCCACGAACGAAACGTGGTTGCAAACAAAGAGAGCGCCTCCCTTTTCGGGTATGTTATCGCGGCCCTGGATGCGAATCCGGTAAATCGTCCGCGTAAGCACCCAGAGCACAAAGCGGAGCAATGAATCGGGCAGCAACACCACTGAATACACCAGCGCCGCCAGGGTCATCGCCGCGCCGGTGAGAAAAATCATCCGCGTGTCATGCGGCCACTGGCGGAGCAGGTAATAAACGCCGGCCGCCAGAAAACTGCCGACGCTGGAAATCAGGTTGGCGGCGGCGAGGATGCCTGCCTTGTCCTCCTTGCGAGGCCGGTGCTGCATGATGGCGTTGACAGGCACCGCAAAAAATCCGGCGGAAAATCCCAGCGCGGCCAGGTGCCAGAACACGCCGGAAAAACCGAGTTCGGGCCGGGCGAGCAATGCGGAAAACGTGGTCATCCCGACCAGCCCGAGTGGTACGAGGCCGTATTCGATTTTGCCGCCGGACAGATAGCCGGCCGCGACACTGCCGACGCCGATGCCGATGGACAATCCGGCCATGAGGTAACTGAGGTGCGCCTTGTCGCAGAGCAACGCGAACCGCCCGTGAGTGAACAGGTTAAGGAAGAGCAGCGTGGCCAGAAACCAGAAAAATGTGTTGCCGATCACCGCCAGGCGCAGCACGCGATCGCGCCGGATGAGGCGCCACTGGGTAAACAACTCGCCGGCAAAATTGAACCGCAGCGGATGCGCCGGGTCGGCCGCCGGCACCCGCGTGACGGCGCAACCCGTCAGCAACCCGAAGACCGCGAGGCCCATCAGCACCACGCCCGCCACCGCTGGCCGGCCCTCAAAAGCGGACGACAACAACCCGCCGCCGACCGTGCCCAGGATGATGGCAAGGAAGCTGCCCAGTTCGAGCACCCCGTTGCCCCAGGACAGTTTTTTCTCCGGCAACAGCTCCGGCAGCGACCCATACTTCGACGGTCCAAAAATGGCGCTGTGAGTGCCCATGAAAAACACACACAGCAGCACGACCCCGAGGGTGTGACTCGCCAGTCCCAAGGTGGCCAGGGCCATGATCAGAATTTCCAGGAACTTGACCGCCACAATCACGTTGCGTTTGCTGAATCGCGTGGCGAGCGAGCCGCCCAACATGGAGAAAAAGAGAAACGGCAGCATCAGCAGCGCCATGGTCAGCGACGACAGCCGGTCCTGTTCCGCCTCGCCCATCCCGAGGCTGATGCCGATGAACAAGGCCAGTTGCTTGAGCGCATTATCGCTGAAGGCGCCTTGAAATTGCGTAACGATGAGCGCCCAGAAGCCGCGAAGGCTTGATTCGGATTGCCGGCTGATGTCTTTTGGTTCAGTCACAGCGGCAAAACTAACCACTTGCGCACCGAACTGTGAATTGAAAAACTTTTGCCCGGCATCGATTGCAGCAATGGGACGGAAGAAAAGATTAGTATCCGGCTCCGGCATTTGACCGCAGATGGAGGCAAATACGCGGGTACTTCCTGTTTTTTTTGAAACATTTCTCCGGCCAGTCGAATATTGGAGAATATCGGGGAAATATCCCGCTTGAGCCTGATAAACAACACAAGTTGTTCTTTAAGGCAGAGCAAGGTGCAGTTTGGTCAATTTTTTGGCATGAACGGTGCTGTTTTTCTTAAGTTCAGTAAGGGTGCCTGTGGCCGGAGTTGTGCCCTTAGAGCCATGAAAGTCAATAGAACAATCCTTTTTGTCGAGGACGACGCCGTTGTGCTGACGACGTATCGGAATCTGCTCCAGCGGGAGGGATTTCGCATCGAGTCTGCGCAAGATGGGTTGGAGGCCCTCAAGGCTCTTTCTCAAGCCACGCCCGATCTGGTCGTGCTCGACCTGATGTTGCCCAAGTTCGACGGTGCGGATGTGCTAAAATTCATACGCGCCGACCCCCGGCTGAAAAGCGTTCCAATTATTATATTTTCTAACGTTCAAATTACAGATTTTGCTGAGGATGCGATAACCAGACAACTGCGCAAAACCGATTGCACGCCCTCCATACTGGTTCAAACCATCCAGGAAATGTTGATTGCCTCGCCCGGCGACGTCCCCAATGCCGACAAAGCTGTTCGAACTGATTACGCACCCGCAATCAAATTACACATGGCCAACGACAGTTCGGCTGATGAGCACAACGATGACGCGACCGAAGCGCCCGCCGACGAAACTTCACCCACAAAAGGGCGTGCGGACTTTTTAAAAGACGCGCCAGCGGACATCGCGAAGGTTCGCGAGCATTGCCTCGCATATATTAAGGCGCCTACTTCTACAGCCAAGCTGGAGCCGCTCTCTCAGGCAGTGCATTCCCTGAGCGCCAACGCCAGCAAAGCCGCTTGCGGCCGCGTAGCGTTGCTGACGAAGGCGTTCGACATGTTGCTCTCTAAAATCGCGTCCAAGCCTGCGCGAGTAACCCCTTCCATACTGCAAACTCTGGCTGAGGCGGCGGATTGTCTGGGTCTTCTGTTGAAAAGGGACGAAGCTGGTTCTACCGAAGCGGCACCAAGGGCCAAAGTGCTGGCTGTGGACGATGACACCGTATGCAACCACGTGATCGTCAACACGTTGAAACGGGCCAACCTCGACATCGTAAGCGTCGAAGACCCTTTGGAAGGCCTGAAACTGTTGCAGACCAACCATTACGACTTGGTGCTGTTGGACATTGACATGCCCAAGCTGACTGGCTTTGAAGTGTGTGAGAAATTGCGCGCTTTGCCTCATTATAAGACAACGCCTGTCATTTTCGTCACTGCCCATAGCAATTTTGGGAACCGTACGCAGGGGGTGCTAAGCGGCGGCAACTATTTCATCACCAAACCGGTTGACCCATTGGAACTGGCACTCAAAGTGACCATTCATCTGTTCAAGGCCCAGGTGCAACATGCTGGCACGCCACAACCGGAAGCTAAACCAGAAGTCAAACCACAAGCAGCCAAGGCCCCAGAAGTCGCGCCCAAACCTCCGGTTCCGACTCCAGCCAGCCAGCAAATGAACAGCAACGCCAGCATGAACGGCAACGCCAGCATGAATGGCAACGGCAGCATGAATGGCAAGGCGAAGAACGGTGATTCTTCCGGTGTGCCACTGCCCAAAGCTCAACCACGACCGGCCACTACCTCGGAAGCTGCGCCCAAACCCGCGCCGCCAGTGCTCAAATCCGCGGCCCCGGTTCCAATCAATCCGTCCAAGAACGGCAGGGGGAACAACATGCCAGCCATGCCCGCTCTGAGTGTGGCGCCACTGGTGCCGCCGCCAAGCATGGCACCTTCAGTCAAACCACGTGCAGCCAATATCTCAAAAGTCATGCCACCCCTCAGCGTGGCCCCCAACCTCGACGAAACTGGCACGCTGAATGTTACTAAATTGTCAGGCAGCAGAAATCGAAACAACATTATGAACAACGAACAAGACGAAACATTCGAAAAGATCGTCGTCGCAGTGGTGCGAATCATCTTCGGGGACGATAACTTGACGGAAATGAACGTCCGTCTGGTGCGCATTGCACTGGAGCGTTACAACGTCCATGAGGTCATTAATTCTCCTGTCGTAGCGTAAGGGGTTGTATCATGGATTTGCGCCGTCAATTCCGCCCGCGAGGGGAATGCGAAATGCGTTGCACTCAATCGCAAGATTGGGAGCAATCGCCCTGCCTGCTTCATGGAGTCCATAATGTTTCTGCCCACCCTGCTTGCTGCCAGCTTGAGTTCCCGGGAACACGCACACCCTCCCGTTAAAATATAACCAGTGTCCAGCCAACCTTCAGCGGCCCAAAGTTGTTAGCGAACAGTGTTTTTCATTGCTTCGGCGTAGGGTTTGCCGTCCACAAACACTTCCTTGACGCGCCCGCGTCCGGACGCGGGCACCACCACCTGCGCGGTGAGTTTGCCAGCCGGGTTGCCCGTGCCTTCGGCGACGTAAAAGCGTTCCAGTCCGTATTCAACGTGAATGGGATTGGTTGATGCATTCCAACGCGGCCAGGTGCTTTTGCCTTTCAACAAAACTTCGTCCGCCGCTGGCGTGAACTGGTTCGTGCTCGCCTTGACCACGACGTAAAACTGGTTCGTCGCTGGCGCGAGCGCGACAAAGACTTTTGTATCGCGGGGCAAATCCTTTGTCACCGGCGGCGAAAACAAATTCATCGGCACGTCGCTGATTTTGTAGTTCAGGATGAGATAATCACCCTGGAGCAGGTCGCGCGGGTCCACGCGCCTCGTTTCGAGCAGGATGATTTTGCCGTTGGCTAGTGCATGTTCCTGCACGGCGACCGTGCCAAGCAGCCACGCACTTTGGAGCGCAAGAATGAGAATGAGCAGTTTGAGTTTCATGGCTGATTTTTTCCAGGCATTGTGTTCTATTCCGTCAACTTTTTGAAATCCGGGTCGCTGTACAGGTTTTTGAAACCGGCTTCCTTGACGGCCTCGGCCTTGAGCGAAGGTTGCAGTTCGATGGCTTTCTTAAGGTCGGCGAGCGCGTTGGTTTTGTCACCTTTCCCGGCATACGCACAAGCACGACTGTAAAGTGGATCGGCCCACTTGGGAGCGAGTTCGATGGCTTTGTCACAAGACTTAATCGACTCGTCATACTTCCCCAATCTGTTCAGAACGCTGCCGCGGTCGTTCCAGGCTGCCTCGTGTTTCGGATTCAGCGCGATCGCCTGATCAAAAGCTTTCAACGCCTCGGCATCGCGCTTCAGCGCCACAAGCATCTCTCCCTTGCCAACCCAATTGCCGCTTTCGTTCGGCTGAAGCTCGGTGAGTTTCTCAAAAGACTTCAACGCTTCCCCGGGCCGGTCTGTTTCAGCTTCAGCCATGGCCTTGCACAACCAGCGTCGGGGATCATCGGGTTTGGCTGCCACCCAGTTGTCCAAGACTTTCGCTCCGTCATTCACCCGATTCAATTGCACGAGACTGATGTATTGTCCGAGCGCCGCCCGTTCGTTGTCAGGCTGAAGTGCGGAAGCCTGCTCGAAGGCTTTCAAGGCCTCACCGGGCTTCTGGTGGTTAATCAATTGCGTCCCTTTGCGAACGTATGTATCCGCGGAATCCGCGTTTGTGCCCGTTGCGGGAGCATTTTGTCCCGACGCGGCGGCAGCCAGCAACGTGCTGCACACAGCCATCAGCCATAGTTTGTTTTTCATAGTCATGTTCCTTTCATTGGTTTTGGTTTCAAAATTTCCCGCCGGTTCGTGACATGATCCTTTTCATTTCAGGTATCCCTCCAGACGCTTGACGAGCAGTTGGTCGCAGCGGTCGCGGGAAATGATCCCGATGCTCTGGTAATCGGGCTGATGCGAGTTCTGCAAATCCACAATCACCCATTCGCCCTTGCGGTCGCACACGACGAAATGCACGAAGCCCTGCTCCGCGTTTTGTGGATTGAAAACGTAGTCGGCGTAAAGCGCGTAGTCGGCCGCCGGCGGATGGGCGCGGACATAATCCCGGAACTCGCGCGCCAGATCCCACAGCGTCTTCAACTCGTTCGGGTCGGCCTGCGATGCTTTGAGGAGAACTGTCGCGTCGGCCGGGACGGCCTTGCACAAGCCTGCTTCGTTGAGCAGCCGCACGATGTTGGTCGCGCTGGGAAGGCTGGTCTGGTTCCCGCCAATCCGCGCGGGATAAATCAGCAGCGTCGCGCCGGGCAGCGCCTGTTTCATCGTCTGCTGGCGTTCGGGCAGCGCGGCTCTTTCATTTTCGGGCGGCAGACCACTGCGCTGATCCAAGAGGGCCGCCAGCTTGCCCGGTTTGGCCGCCTTGGCCGTTTCGTCGTTGAGTCCGAGTTGCGGCCCTAACCGTTCGACGAGCAGAACGGAGAAGGTCATCGGATCCCGATCTTCGATTTTTTTTAACGCTTCGTCCTGCATCGTCAGAAAATCGGTCCAGACGACCGCGCCGGTTTGATCTACGACGACCGCGCGCAGTTCATTCAATCCCGTTTTATGATCGCCGTTGTATTCGGCGTAAAGCGCGTAACCGGTGGTAATCGGATTGGTCTTCACAAATGCACCAACATTCGTGGCGAGACTTTCCCAATTCGTTGCCGCCGGGGTGAACGCCGTTTTCCCAAGCTCAATGTTTCTCAATCCCTGCTGTTCGAGCAGCACGCCGACCACTTCGGTCACGCGATCCCACGGCTTGCCCGCCAGGCGCACGGGGAGGATGGTCAGCGCGCCGTCCGGCCCCTTGGACTTCATCAATTCCAGCCGCTGCTGCTCCGGCGCGATGCCGGCTTGCGATTCAGCGGCGATGGCGGAACGGCCAAGGCACACCGCGAGCAGGGCCATTGCCACCGGCAAGGCCAGCGCGCGGAACGAACTGTTTGTTTTGATTGGATTTTTCACACTTTTTCTCCTGTGGTTTGCGATTTGATTTGTTTCATCAAGGTGCGGCGTTTCTTTTCGAGATAAACGCCGAATACAATCAGGAAAATGCCTGAAATCAAAAACATCACACCCGTCCGCGCCATGGAGCCGAACAGGTCGAAGTAAGCCGCGACGATGTCTAGTGCGATGAACACGACCCCGAGGTTCACGAGAAACGGAGAACGTTCCTGGAGGCCGACCTGGATTTGCAGCAGGCAAAAGACAAAGAGCGCCAGCGAACCAACCAGGTAGCTCCACGATTCACCCCCAAAATAGTGGCATGATTCGCCGGTGTGATCCAACTGCCAGCAGCCGAACCAGACCGTGGCCATGAAAACCGTCATGCCCAACAGCGCACCGAACCAGGTCCAGCGCCATTGACTGGTAAGCGCACGCAAATTTCTGATTCCGGCTGCGAGCGGCAAAAGCGCGAATAGGCCGAGCGCGGGGAAGGCCCATTGGCGGATATCGGGATTCCCCCAGCCAAAGAAATCCTTCCACGTTAGCGGATAGACGAAAATCAGAAATGCGAACAAGCCAAGTTTTTCCGTCACGCCGGCAAATACAGAAAACGGCGTGCGCCGCAAACAATAACCCGCGCCGAGATAAACCAGTCCCAACAGCGCGTAAAGCAACACCTGCCGGTCCGACTCGCAATAAATCAGACCGCCGCGCTCGTTGACCTCGAAACCGAACCAAATCCCGAACGCAATCAAAAGCAGGACGTGCTGCGCCTTGGAACGCAACAGCCACGGCAGCGCGGCGATGCCAATCCACCAGAGCAGGAACGCGTTCGGCGGGCGCGAGACAATGTTGTAAATCTGGCCGATGAGCGCGATGTTGGCGAGAAACAGGCACGAGCCGATCAGGTGCAACGCCTCGCCGGTCTTCCGGTATTTGCCCTGCACTTCGCGCCCGTCCTCCGTAGCAGGGCTACTGCGGAGGGTGGACAGCCACCAGCCACCCGCGTGGAAGCCGAGCATGAGCACGAGACCGGCGGCAATTTTCACGCCGCGCGGGATGTCGTTCCAGTGCGCAGCAATCAGCAACGTGATTCCCGCCGCGATGAGCACGGCGCCGATGATGGAGACGATGGCGAGGAAATTGCCGCCGCCGTCCTCCTTGAGCTGGAAGTGTTCGACGATTTTTTGCCGCTGCTCCTCCGTGATGAGGCCGGCGTCGTGAATTTTTTCGATGTCGGTGGTTTTCATATTTCCCATGCATTGTTCCGCCTGATTTCCCAGCCTGATTGATAATGACTACGGGCTGATGCCGGTCGAGATGAGGCACCGCTTTTCCACCAATGCGCTGTTGGGAAGATAGCGGATTTTGATGGTAACTTCGCCGTCCTCGGGCAGAATGAACCCATAACCCACCCGTCTGGAAAAATCATCTTTTGCCTCGTCCGGCTCCGTGCCAGTTTTGTAAAAGCCGTTGAAACTGGCAGCGTTTCCCCCGGCGTCCAAATCTTTGGCGAGCAGGATTGGCTGATCGGATGCTTCGCTGAAGAAAGCCACGGAGGTAATGGTCGTGCCTTTGTTCGCAAGGAAACTGGCCACCCAATGGTCAGGCTCCGGGCGGGCGGCGGGCTGGTTGGTCAGAGAATGAGAACTCGAATGGAAAGGCTTAAATTTGATTTTCACGGGTCCGACGGTTGTCACCTGGCCGGCCTTAATGGCAACATCAGATTTCAACTCACTTTTCTCCCCGCTCGTCGGCGCAAAGGTGAGCATCACTTCAGCGGTCACGCGAGTGGCGGCGCGGGCGGGCAACCGCGCGCTTCTAAGCCTTACGCCAAAGCTGCCGGGTTCCTTTGCGGTCAAAGTCTCCAAAGGCCGGTTGCCCGAAAAAAAGTCGTCTCCGAGTTTGGCGGCGGCATTCGTGAATAAATCCGTGCCGGCATCATCCTTGAAGGAGATGAGCTGGCACCTGTCCCCCAGCAACCTCAGGGATGGTGAAGCTGCGGGCGTGATTTTAGCCAGCACCACGGTCCCGGCCTGTTCTTTCCAAAAGCCAAAGTCATCGAACGGGTTTATCGCATTGCCGAAAGCGTCCCGGCCCAGCTTGGAGACCGTCAGGCTCAACACCTCCACACGCATATCCGTGTCCGTTGTGTTCACAATTGCCGTTTGGTTCGTCGTTGGGGATTTGGAGTCAGATGTTCCGGCAAGCACTGGCAACACCACGACTGCGCCTAAAAGCAATGCCGCCAAGCCAGCAGGCTGCCAGCTCCAGAATTTTTTATGGTTGGTTTTCATGTTCATATTTTCTCCGGGTTGTTGTTGTTGTGAACCAAATGGCCGCGCCGTGCGGTTAAATTATCACGCCGCCAGCGTGTGCTCCCGCCGCGCCGCGCGCCGGCCAAAATGCGGCGACGTTTTCAACCTGCGTTTGAAATTTGACCGCCGCTCCTGCGTTTCCCCGGCGGAATAAAGTTGTTTCGCCAGGCCAAGGAAGCCGCTTTGCAGTTCGGCGACACTCATGTTTTTCGGCTGAAAGTTGATGTCGAACAACGTGCAAAGTTCCCACGCGCGGTCGCGGAGGATGCGGCCTTCGCGCTTGAGCCGCCCGTAAAGCGGCGTGCCGGGAAACGCGGTCATGAATGTCACCTGCACCTCGTAAAGGCCGGCGTCGCGCACAAAACCCAGCACGTTGTCGAACACGTCGCGCGTGTCGCCGTCGAGGCCGAGGATGAAACAGCCGTTGACGGTGATGCCGTAGGATTGAATCTTCGCGATAACGGCCTTGTAAGAATCCTGCTGCCGCAATTTCCAGTTGGATTTCAACTCCACGCCGTCGAGGCTGGCGCGGCGTCCACCCTCCGCAGTGCTGCTACGGAGGACGGGCGGACTTTCGAGACCGATGAGAACCTGCTGGCAACCGGAGTCGCGCATGAGGCCGAGCAGTTCGTCGTCCCCGGCCACGCTCAGGTCAGCCTCGGTGAACCAGCGAAGTTTCTCCTTCGCCAACTCGCGCAGAAGTTTTTTGTAGTGCTCGCGGTGGACGAAGCTGTTGTCGTCGGCGAACTCGATGAACGGGCGCGGCCAGATTTTTTTGATCTCGTGAATTTCGCCGATGACTTTTTCCACCGGTTTCACCTTGTAGCGCGGCGTGAGCAAAATGGAACTGGCGCAGAACTCACAACGATGCGGGCAGCCGCGACTGGTCTGGACGGTGAGGCGGTTGTATTTGTCCGGGTCGAGCAAATCGAAGCGCGGCATCGGCGCGTCGGCCAGATCGAATTCCTTCGACCGCGTGTAAAACGGCTTGAGCATGCCGCGTTCAAAATCGCGCAGCACCGCCGGCCAGAGCGGTTCGCCTTCGCCAACGACGACGCTGGTGCAATGTTTCTTCACCTCTTCCGGCAGGGAAGTGACCGTGATACCGCCCATCACCACCGGAATTTTTTTGGCGAGATAAAAATCGGCGACTTCGTACGCTTCGTTCAGTTGCGCGGTAAACGTGCTGAGGGCGACGAGATCGAAATCCACCGGCAGTTCGGGCAGTTTTTTGAGGTCGGCGATTTCGTGATACTCCACGTCAAATTTTTTCGGCGTCAGCCCGGCGAGCGTGAGCAGGCCGAGGCTGGGCAGCGAGGCGATGATTTTGTTGCGGTCCACGAAACCAGGCAGCGTGAGACCGAGCTTCGTGAGTTCCGCGTTGTGCGCGCGCACACCGCTCAGGGCGATGAAACCGATGCGTTTCATGGTTGGTTGAGAGTTGAGGGTTGAGGGTTGAGAGCGGAGGTTGCAGTGTTCACCGCTCCGGCAGATTTTGGCTCGTGAACAACGAGGGTCAGCGTCAGCGCGCCGCCTAAAATCAGGCTGATGACCGGCACGGCGAAAATCAGGTGCGCCTTGGGGAAATGTGCCATTACCACGCAGCACAGCGGCATCGTGATTGCGCCAACGATGAAAGCCAGTGACGCAAGACTGGCGAGTAGCCCGACTGAAGATAAATTTTGCACCGTCAGCGCGAAAATAAAATTCACGACGCCGAGGCCGAAGAAGGAAATGTGTCCGAGCCGGTACATCCGGCGTTTGAAACTGCCGTAACCGCCGAGCCAGTTTTCGCCGTGAAAGAACAGGCCGAGCGCCATGCCGGCGACAAAGCCGAGGAGAATCCAGAGCCAGGCGAGGATGAGATTTGGATTAAATTTCATTTGATTATTTTTGGTTTGTTGCTACAAACTTATGCCATGAAACCCGCCAGAGAAAAGTATTATCGGAGCTTGTTCACCATCGCCGCCTTTTACGACCTCGTCCTCGGCCTTACATTCACCTTTTTTCCCGCGCGCGCTTTCGCGGCGTTGAACATCAGCGACAAGTTGCCGGCGTTCGGCGGCTACCTCACATTGCTCGGCGCGTTCGTGCTGGTGATTGGTATCGCCTACGCCCTGATCGCGCGTGGCGACCTGCTGCGGAACGCGGATTTGATCCTCGTCGGCACACTTTACAAACTGGCCTATTCGGCAACGACATTTTACTACTGGTCGGCGGGCGATCTTCCACACATCGCCTTCGCCGCCTTGTTCGGCGTGGCCGACGCGGTCTTTTTCGCCTTGATGGCGGAATGCTACTGGTCTTTGAAGCAGGAAACCAAAAGTTGAAACCGGTCGCCGCCGGTTGTCCGTGCCCCAGCCGGACTCGTAATGATTTTTGGTGAAGGTGGTTTTATTTAATTCCGTTTTCATTTTGAATTGCACGCGTGGTTGCCGATGATTGAAGCTGCACCGTGGCTTTGCGCCCACTCTTCCAATTGCTCGTCCAGGGAATGGCCGCTTTTGAGGCGGTAAAATCGGGAATGAACCACCCGGTCGTCCTGGTCAAAGGCCATAAACAGCGCCCGCCAGCCAAAATCCTCCACCCCGTGCTGGTCATAACCGCCGATAAAGCCATAGCCCCAATAAATTTGGTGGCCATTATACTGCCAAGAGTAGGCGAGCGCCGCCACGCGGGGAGAATCGCGAAAATCATTTCCCAACCGCGTGATGACTTCCGCCCGGGTCGTCCGGCCCGGCACCACGAACTGAATCTCCCGCGCGGTGATTTCACGGCCCTGCTCGATTTTCTTTTTGGACAAGGGCGGAACCGGCACCACGACCCCCATGCCGATCCCAAACGGAACGCAACCGGCCAGCAAACCAGCGGTGAGCAAAGCCGCCAGCAGCCGGATGATGATGAACGTGGTTTTCATGGGAACAATCATGGTCCGGCAAAAACTTGTCCGTTTTGTTTCAATCTTCGATAAACCACGGCACGCCATTATCGGGATTGAAGATGTGGGCGCCGATTTTAGCGAAGCTGAACTTTTTCGGAACCGCCCAGTTTTCAAGTTGCTCGTCAAGGGATTTTCGGTTGTAAAGCGAGACGAACCTGGTGGCCGCGACCCGTCCGCTGGCGTCGAATTTCACAAAGAATGCCCGCCAATGATTTCCTTCGGTGTGGCCGCCTCCTGCGGCCGCACCACCTGGCCCCGCCAAAAGAATCCACCATGTCCACCCAATGGCAGGTTTCTCCCAGGAGTAGGCTAGAACGGGCAGCCGGGGCGAATCGCGAAAATGATCGCCAAGCCGTGCCATCACTTCCGTCCGCGTGGTCTGGCCGGGAACGATGAATTTCGCCTGTTCCGGCGTGATGACTTTGCCGCAAGCCGGTTGATTGCGGGACGGCGGAACCGGCATCACCCCCACACAACCGGTGAGCAACACCGCGAGCAGCGGCAAGATTATGGCAAGCGCGTTTTTCATTTCGCTGCCATTTTATCCGTGCTTGCCGGGAAGGTGTTAATTGATAAAACTTGAACCAACATCGTCTGGTTCAATGAATGTTCATCACCTCGAACTGTTTTATTACGTCGCCCGGCACGGCGGCATCATGCTGGCGGTGCGGAACATTCCCTACGGCATCCAGCAGCCGGCGGTCAGCTCCCAGATCGCGCAGCTCGAAGAATTTCTTGGTGTAACATTATTTCAGCGGCGGCCGTTTGCGCTGACACCGGAGGGCGAGAAACTTTACCAATTTATCCAGCCTTTTTTTTCGAACCTCGACAAAATCGCCAACGAATTTCAAGGCGGGCAGGCGCGGCACATCCGCATTGGGGCCTCAACGATTATTTTGCGGGATCACGTGCCGCGTTTGCTCCAGTGGGTGCAGAAAAAATTTCCCGGCTTGAAAGTTTCGCTGCGCGAAGGCTATCCGACGCACCTGGAGGAGTTGCTGCAAAAAGAGGAGATTGATCTGGCCATCACGCTCATCGAGAAACAGTCCGCCCCGGGCATCCACTCGCTGGCGTTGCTGGAGTTGCCGCTGGTGTTGCTGGCTGAAACGGGCAGCGCGGTCACCTCCGCAGAGCAGTTGTGGAAACGCGACAAGATTGACGAGCGGTTGATCTGCCTGCCACCGGGCACGCCGCTTTGCAAAAATTTCCAGCAAAAACTCGTTGAACTCGGCGTGGATTGGTTTCCGAGCATTGAGGCGAGTTCGGTGGATTTGATCGAAACCTACGTGGCCAACGGACTCGGCATCGGCGTGTCGGTGGCAATTCCGAAAAAAGCGCTGCCGCCCAACGTGCGCGCCTTGCCTTTGCGGGGATTTCCACCCGTCGTGGTGGGTGCGATGTGGCGTGGGCGCCTGACATCGTTGATGCAGGCTTTTCTGGAGGAAATGAAATTGAGCGCTCAACGGCTGACGTGAGCGGCGCGATGATCGGGGAATTCGTTCACTGCTTGAACCGCACCACATACCAGGGTTGCAGTCCCTCGGCGACTTTCAGCGTGGCATTGGTGGTGGCAACGAGTTCCGCGCCGGAGGATTGCAACCAGGCATCAAGGGTCGTGTTGTGTTCCTTCAGATTGAATCCGCCCAGGACGACGCATTGAACGTGTTGCCGGATTTGTTCCGGCGGGTCGGTCAGGAAAAAATGTTCCACGCGCCGTTCGCCAAACGGCCGCCACAACGAGATGTCGGTGTCATCCTCCGTGCCGATGAAACCGACGACCTTGATGTCCGGCGGAAGCAGTGCGCGGACGCCGGCAAGCGGGTCGGAGCGTCCGGAATAAATGGTGTAAACTTTCAGGGCACGGGCGGTCAAATGCTGACCGGGATGTCGCGCCTGCGCTCCGGACAAAATGGTTTTGGCCGGCCAGAGGGGACGGTCCGGCGACAATACCAGAACGACCAAGGCCAGAAGCAAAACCACACCGACCATCACCCGCCACCAGCAGCGACGTATGATTTGCGATTGCCCCGCGCCAACGAGAAACAGCGGCAGAAGCAACGGATAGTAGGGAGCGATGAGCCGCTGCGGTGTAACCATTCCGGATTTCATGCCAAAAGCCATCAGCGCAAACCACGGCGCGATCAAAACCCATCGGCATAATTTTGCGGGAACCAGCGGACTGGGTTCCGGATTTCGTTTCGCGGAACGGCCCATCAAAAACGACGCCGAAACGGAAACAAGCAGCAGCAGGCTGAGGCCGAACCCGATGCCCGCCCAGTCTTCCGTCGGCAATTCGGGCAACATTTGAAATCCCTGCTCAAAATTCGCCGTCATCGGTGCGATCAGAAACTGGGGCAGGATATTCAGCGCATGTTGGTTCCACCAGCCGGCCAGCGGGAAAAGCGGCGGGACAAAATTGTTGAGCAGCAGCAGCAGCGTGTTGCCCCAGACGCCAACCACGGGATTTTTCATGTTCATGCCGGCGCGCTCGATGGACAAGCCCGACCAATCGCCCAGGTAATGCACATTCAAAATCGCCGTCGGCAGAAATGAAACCAGCGCGGCCAGGAAAATCACGAGCAACGTCATCGCCGTTTGGCGGCGCAAAACAGGCAGCAGCGCAAAAATTAAAACCGCCCAGGGCAGGAGCAGGGGCAGATTGCTGGCCTTGGCCCCCGTCAACAAGGCGGCGGCCAGGATCGAGTGCCACAAATCCGCCGGCCGCCGCGAAACCCACGCGCGACAACCGAAGTCCAGCGCGGCCAGCACATAGACGGCGGGAAAAGTGTCGTTGGCCACCCCGGCGGCCTGGACAAGAAAATTGTAACCGGTGGGCAGCAGCCACATCCAATGCCAGGCGACCCTGGCCCGCACGCCCAACCGCCGGAAGAGGCTGAAAACCAAACCGGGCAGAAGCAGAAACGGAATGAAGTTGATCAGGAACAGGGCGCGGTCGGATTTCGTGAACAGCAGCAACGGAGCGGTCAACCATTCGATGCCGCAGGCGCGATCGTTCATCCGGAAATTGGGCGTATGAATCCAGCACCATTGCCCGTGCGCGAGCCATTGCAACACACGCGCCACACGATAGTTCAGCCCGGTGTAATTGCCCGGCGGATAAAGGACGCCACCGAGGAAAACCAAAAACGCCAGCACCGCAAAGCTAAGCGGCAAAGGCTGGCGGAAACGGCGCAGGAATTTTTTCCCGCGTGAATTTGTTTTACTTGAAACCAATCCCAACTTCTTCCGGCAAATCAAAATCAAAACAGCGAAGGCGGCAAAGAAAACCGCGTAGCCCGGACGATTCAGTTGTCCCAGCGCAGACAGGGACCACCCCGCGACACTTGCGAGCACTGAAATCCAAAGCCAGAGCCTGACGAGCGGGAAAAATGACATGGCTTGTTACAAGTTGCACGTGACGCTAGGCGGATTCGCCGCGCGCGTCAATTGCTTCTTTCCGCGCCGTGATTGATCTGGTAGAACCGATCCAACCGGCGGACATGAACGTTCACCATCTCGAACTTTTTTACTACGTGGCCAGGCATGGCGGCATCATGCCGGCGGTGCGGAACATTCCCTACGGCATCCAGCAGCCGGCGGTCAGCTCCCAGATCGCGCAGCTCGAGGAATTTCTCGGCGCGACCTTGTTTCACCGGCGGCCGTTTGCGCTGACGCCGGAGGGCGAAAAACTTTACGAATTCATCCGGCCGTTTTTTTCGAACCTCGAAAAAGTTGCGGACGAATTGCAGGGCGGACAGGCGCGGCGCATCCGCATCGGCGCCTCGACGATTGTGTTGCGCGAGCATCTGCCGGAGTTGTTCCGGGACGTGCGTAAAAAATTTCCGGGACTGAAATTGTCGCTGCGCGAAGGCTTTCCCATCCAGTTCGAGGAATGGCTGCAACGGGACGAGATTGATCTGGCCGTCACGTTGATTGAAAAGAAAACGGCGCCGGGAATTCACTCGCTGGCGCTGCTGGAATTGCCGCTCGTTCTGCTGGTCGAAAAAAACAGCGGCATCGGGTCGGTGGAGGAATTGTGGCAGCGTGACAAGATTGACGAGCCGCTGATCTGCCTGCCGCAAGGCGAAACCGTGTGCCGGAATTTTCAACAACAATTGAACGCGCTCGGCGTGGATTGGTTTCCGGGCATCGAGGTCAGTTCGCTGGAACTGATCGAAACTTACGTGGCGAATGGTCTGGGTGCGGGCGTGGCGCTGGCCTTGCCGGGCAAAAAATTTCCACCGCACGTCCGCGCGCTGCCATTGAACGGTTTTTCGCCGGTGATCGTGGGCGCGCTGTGGCGCGGGCGCAAGACACCGTTGCTGGAAACTTTTTTGAATGAAGTGAAATTGCGCGCCCAGCAGATGGCGTGAGCGGCGCGCGGCAAGTTCCGGGACACCTCGCCCTGAGTCGGGACAATGGTGTCGAAGCCGTGTAAGACTTCGCGTAGGAGTTCCGGGACACCAACGCCCTGAGTCGGGACAATTTTCACGGCAGACCAACTTGGCGCGGCAGTTGCTCAACCAATGCAATGTTTTATAAGAATTACTGCTTGCAATTTTAAAACAGACCATATTAATAGACAAACAACACATGGCGCTGTCATTTCTAAACGGCTTATCAAGGAAAAAGTGGGCTCAGATGATGGTGGTGGATCTGGGCGACCGGACAACCAAGGCCGTGCTTTTGGAACGGCGCGGCGAACTTTTGGCGCTCAACCGTTTCGTGCTGCTCGACACGCCGATTTACGAGAAAAAAATTTCCACCGAATTGCTGACCGAACATTTGCAATCCGTAGCCAAGGCCCTGGGATCGGAAACCAAGCTGGTCACACTGGCCATCGGTTTGGATGACACGGTGGTGCGGCAGGTGGAATTGCCGCAGATTCCGGTGGATGAAATGCGGCGGGTGTTGAAAAACAACACCAAGGGTTATTTGCAGCAGGACATGCCGAATCATGTTTTTGATTGCCACATTTTTCCCCCGAAGACACAGGGCAAAACCGCCGATGCCGCCAAAACGGGTTCGATTCCAAAATTGAAAGTACTCGTGGCGGGCATGAAGCAGCAATTGATTGACGATTTTCAGACGGCGATTAAAGACGCCGGGTTGATACCGGACCACATTGTGCCCGGGATCATCGGCCCGGTGAACGCTTTTGAATTGTCGCTGCCCGAAACGTTTGCCAACGAATCGGTCGCGCTGGTGGACATTGGTTTCAAACATTCCTCGGTTTGCGTGGTGGATCGCGGTGAATTGGTCTTGAGCCGCATGGTCAACATCGGCGGTGACAAATTGACGGCCGGACTTGCCGAAGCCATGAACATCACCCACGCCGAAGCCGAGGGCATCAAGGTGGGCATGGCGCCGGAAGTCCAGGCCATGCTCGAAGCTCAAGTGCAACCACTGGGGCGCGAACTGCGCGCGTCCCTTGACTTCTTTGAACATCAGCAGGACCGCCCTGTGTCGCAGGTCTATGTCACCGGCGGCTCGGCACGGTCGGAGATGATTTTGCAAATGTTGCACACGGAATTGATCGTGGATTGCAAAACGTGGAATCCGACGGCGTCTTTGCAACTGGCACTGCCCGGGCAGCAGGCGGTGGAAATTGAACAGATTGGACCGCAATTGAGCGTGGCGATTGGCGTCGCGCTGGCGTCCTTTTGAACGAAATTGAATTATGCCGATTCGCATCAATTTGCTGGCGGAGGCCAAGGCCGCGGAAGAATTGCGCCGGCATGATCCCGTCAAGCGCGTGATTTTTGTGGGGGCGCTGGCTGTGGCGCTGACACTGGTCTGGAGCAGTTCGCTCCAACTCCAAACCATGCTGTCCAAAAAGGAAGTGTCGGACCGGCAAACGGAGATTGCGGCGCGCACCAATGAATTTCAACACGTGCTGACAGACCAGAAAAAAATCACCGCCGCGAAAGAAAAGCTGAATGCGTTGAAAAAAATGACCAACAGCCGTTTTCTGGAGGGCAATCTGCTCAATGCGCTGCAAAAGGTCACCGTGGACGGCGTGCGACTGACGCGGCTGAAGGTGGACCAGGATTATTTCCCCGCGGCAGGGACGCCGTCGCAGACCAATAAGAATGGTGTCATCTTGGGACGCCCCAGTACGGTGACGGAAAAGATCGTCGTATGGCTTGACGCTCGGGATTCGAGCGCAAACCCCGGAGACCAGGTCAATAAATTCAAGGAAGCCGTGGCCAGTCAATCATATTTCAAAGCGACGTTGAACAAAACAAATGGGGTTCAATTGATCAATTTGTCGGCACCGCAGGCAGTCGATGGCAAAACGTGTGTGTTGTTCACTTTGAAATGCAATTTCCCGGAGTACGTCCGATGAAAAGGTTATCCATAGAAAAACGCAATCAGCTCATCACTGTCATTCTCGCCACGCTGGCGGTACTGGCACTGATTGGTTTCGGTCTGATCCGGCCGCAGTATGACTCCCTTTCCAAAATCGCGAATACCAGAAATGCCGCGAACAAAAACCTCCAAAGCATCAAGCATGCTATTACAAATTCCGAAGCGATAGCGAATACGTGGAACGAAACAAACAATGCGCTGGCACAGGCCGAAGAGGATATGGCTTCAGGCGATCTTTATTCCTGGACTTATGACACCATCCGCCACTTCAAACAATCGTATAGAGTGGAAATCCCGGAAGTTGGCCATCCGACGATTGGCGAGTCGGATTTGTTGTCGTCTTTTCCCTACAAACAAATCCAATTTACCATTATTGGCACGGTTTATTATCACGACTTGGGCAAATTCGTCGCCGACTTCGAAAACAGCTTCCCACACTCCCGGATGGTTCGTCTTGTAGTCCAACCCGCTACCAGTCCGGACAGCAATAGCGAGAAACTTTCATTTAGAATGGAAATCGTCACATTGGTGAAACCCAACCCCTCGTAATCAAATGAACTGGTGCGTTAATTCCAGCAAAAGCGCGGTAGCAGCGTGGCTCTCAGCCGGGTTTGTGATGGTGCTGCCAGTGGCGGCAGCCCCCGTTGCCCAACCCGCCGTGCCGGAGGTGGTGTCGCGGTCGGTCTTCGTCATTCCCGCGAATCCGAAAGAAGGGCGCGATCCCTTTTTCCCCAATTCCACCCGGTCGTATGAAACCGTATCGGCAGCTCAACCCCATGTCGGTGACGTGTCAGCGCTCGTTTTAAAAGGCATTTCCGGCCCGCCCGATCATCGGCTGGTCATTATCAATAATCACACCTTTGGCGTGGGCGACGAGGAAAACCTTGTCACTCCCCAAGGCCCGATTCACATACGCTGCCTTGAAATCAAGGCCAGTTCCGTGGTGATTGAATCCAGCGGACAGCGTCACGAGTTGAACTATACGAAAAACCGCTGAAACCCAAAAATATATGCGACAACATTCGTTCCCCACCAGCCGGCCCGGACAAATCTTTTTCAAAATGAGCCGCTTGCTGGCACGAAACTTTCTTCTCTCATCGGACGTGGCAAAAGGAACGACCGCCAAAAATGTCATGGCGCTCCCACATGTTTTATAACCCATGTTTAACATAATAAGAATGAACCAGAGCCAGACCGGAGGAAAAGGTATGAAATCAAAAATGCTAATTGCCACACTGCTGGGCTGCCTTGTTTGGCAGCAGGGGGCACTGTCCCAAACTGACACCAACGCTACGAACCCGGCCGCCACGAACGAGGTTGCGCCCGCGAATCAGCCCGCCATCAACACCGACACCAATCAAAGCATCGGCACGAACACCGCCAATTCGCCGACGGCGCCCGCAGTCACCGCAAATGAATCCCCCAGTGTGACCGCCACCAACGAGCCCGCCGACAACAGCGCCGCCACTCCGCCGACGGCACCTGTGGTCAGCACTCCTGAGTCTCCCAGTACGACCACCAGCAGTGTAACCACCAGTACTGTGACCACCAGCAATGCAACCACCGGCGCCAGCACCGCCACTCCGCCGACGGCACCCGTGGTCAGCGCTCCTGAATCTCCCAGTACGACCACCAGCAGTGTAACCACCAGTACTGTGACCACCACCAATGAAACCGCAAGCGCCGCCAAACCTCAGCCTTCAGAGCTTCCGAGCATACCGTTGATTCAATTTCAGGACGTTCCGATTACCACCGCCATTGAAAATCTGGCCCGGCAGGCGGAAATCAATTACCTGATTGATCCGAAAATCGGTTATGGCCAGCCTGACCAAAATGGACAGATCAAAGCCGAACCCACCCTTTCCATCCGTTGGGAAAATGTCACCGCCGAGCAGGCCCTCATGGCCTTGCTCGACAACTACGGTTTGCAACTCAGTGAAGATCGCAAGACCCAGATTGCCCGCATCACCGCCAAAGACCCTACGGCACCACCGCCGCTCATTACCCGCGTCATTCAACTCAAATACGCCAGTACGTCGAACATGGTGGACTCGGTCCAGGCCTCGCTCACGGACAAGCGCAGCAAGGTGCTGCCTGATGTCCGCACCAGCCAGTTGGTCGTGGTGGCCACCGAAAGAGAGCAGGAAGCATTGGACGCGCTCATCAACGAACTCGACAAACCCACGCGACAGGTGTTGATTGAAACCAAACTGGTCGAGATTTCCAGCAACCCCACGACTGCCAAAGGCGTTGATTGGTCAGGCACGCTTTCGGCGCAAAACATCTACTTTGGGAACGGTTTAATGCAGGGTTCCTCTAGTACAACAGCTCAGATTCCCGGCACCCCTACAACCACAACTTTCAGCGGTGGTCATACCACCACCACCACGCCCAGTTCCAGCCAGCAGACCACTTTGAACATGGTCCAGGGTGCTGGCGGCATAGCCTGGAATACCGTCAGCGGCTTCACTCCGGCGATTGGATTCCTTAACGCCGACGGCGTGCATGCCGTGCTCTCCTTCCTGAATGCAACTTACGATGCCCAGATTGTTTCCACTCCCCGCATTGTCACTTTGGACAACGAGATGGCGACCATTGAAGTCACCATGGGCTACCCGGTGATTAGCTTGAGCGGCGGAACTCAAAACTCCTCTGGCAGTATGTCAATCACCTATTCCAACGTCGGAACCATCCTGCAGGTGACGCCGCGTATTTCCGCCAATGATTTCATCTGGCTGAAAGTTACCCCGTCGGTTTCAAGCTTTTTGGGCAATATCACCATCACGGTGCCGGGCGGGCAAGGCAATCCCTCAACCAGCTACCCGGTTCCGGAATTTAATACTCGCAGAATTGATTCGCAGGTGATGATTCCCAATGGCAATACGCTGGTCATGGGCGGCTTGGTCCAGGACAACCCGACGGCTACCTATAGCAAGGTGCCGGTCCTGGGGGACATTCCCGGACTGGGATGGGCTTTCCGCAGCGAAAACAAATCTATGAACAAGGACAATTTGATCATTTTTCTGACACCCACGATCATCAGAAATGCCGATTTCCAGCAAGCTTCATCCGCCCCAGCCGATTTTCTCCAATCCAAACCGGCGGTGATGAAATCCCGCATGAACCCGAGCACAGTTTGGGACGGCGCCGAACCGCGTGGCGATTGGAGCAACCCTGTCCCTGTGCCGGGTGAATTTGATCAAAAATAGCCGTCTTAAACCAATATTCATCCAATCGGCAAACCAAAATTCCTTGTGAGCGGTAAATAACAATCAAAACTGTTTTATGAGAACTCCAATTCTCAAGCGCGCGTGGCAAGCCTTCGGGCAAGCGCATTTCATCCCGCAGTCGCGGGGCGTCATTGTAATGGTCGCGTTGCTGCTGGCCGCCGCCAACCTCTCTGCCGCCCCAACTGTAAGCACAACAAGCGGCGGCCCCAGAACCGGCTACACTTCGGGCGCCGGTTATGTGGATGGTGACATCACTTCGGAAGCGGAATACCACACGCCTTGCGGCCTGGTGATGGACAGCAGCGGCAATTATCTGTTCGTGGCCGACCGCGACAATAACGCAGTTCGCCTGCTTCAATTCGACGCCAATTATACTTACGACATTGTGGGTGAAGATCAAAATGGCAACGCCATAACCAACCTTTTCAACAAGCCAGTTGGCATCGCGCTTGATAATGCAGAAGACCTCCTCTTTGTCCTCAACCGCGGCAAGGGTACCAACGGGAACGTTTTGGAAATCGACCTTACCTTTGGTACCGTTGCCACCAATCTCACGAAAATAACCGACGCCGGTGGCATTGCGGTGGACACGCTCGACAACATTTATGTAACGGCCAGCAACAAGGTGTTCAAGGTTGCGCCAAGTGGCGTCAGCAATGTTGTGGCGACGGTCACCGCTTCCGGCGCTTCCCTGCAAGGCATCGCTTTCAAACATAACGGCTTGCTGGCCGTTTGCGATGCCGGGCGCAATGGCATTTTGCTCATTGATCCCAACACCGGTATCGTCACCACCAATGCCGGATTCCACGGCAAGGGCGACTTTTTCAACGCGAACAACGTTGACCCCAGCAACACCGCCAAATTTTTCCAGCCCGCCGGCGTGGTCGAAACGGGCGATGGAACTCTAATCGTCGCGGACTATGGCAATCACCGCGTCAAAAGAGTGCTGGCCAGTGGCGCTGTGACAAACCTTTACGGTGTCACTTCCAATGATTGGGTCAACCCTTATAAAGGACACACCGACGGGACGGTCGTGATTCCCGATAAACTCGGTGGGGTTGCAGCACGCCAGCCTAATGGCATAGCCTTGGCGCCTGACGGCAGTGTTTATGTGACGGAAGATTATTACCACATCATCCGCCATGTCACGGGAGCCGGTCTCCAGCCGCCGCCGCCCCCGCCGCCCGCGGCACCGACAGGCTTGACCGCAACGACGAATTCTTCGGGAGTATTGTTGACATGGGCGGCAAGTGTTAACGCGACCAATTACAATGTCGAACGCGCTATGTCCAGCGGCGGACCTTACACTATCATCGGCACGACAACGACCACCAGTTTCACAGACACGAATGTGCTTGCCGGTACGACTTATTATTATGTTGTCACCGCGTCCAATACAGGCGGCGTGAGCGGCAATTCCACGGAAGTCAGCGTCACGATTTCCATTCCGCCGCCGCCGACGCCGGAAATCGGCTGGTATGATTTCGAGGGAAATACCCTGACCGGTTTTTTCTCCGTGCTACACCCTGTCAGCGGTGGAAATCCGTATATTGCCAACAATCCTCTACTCATCGCGATTAATTCAACCACGAACGGACCTTCGATCCATTACATCACCATACCGCCGTCAACGAATGGGGCGGTTCCTAGCGCGTCCTACGGGAGCACCCCGCCGGCTTATGAGGATGGCCAACAGCAGGGGTCGCCTAACGTCAATCCTTTGCCCTCGCTGGCCTTGTCGAATGGACTCGTGACGATTGAAGCTGTGAACTTCAACGGCGTCGGAGAAAGCAGCGCGGTGGCCTCGGCTGAGTTTCTGTTTCAAGTCGGCACTCCAATGATTACGGGGAACAATGCTGCGCAGTTCACGCTTACCGATGTCACAACAAACGCCGGTTTTTATTACACGCTGGACGGCACCGACCCGACCAATGCGCCCGCGAGCCAGCAAATTTTCAGCACCAACAGCACAGTAACTCTTTCGCTCAACGGAAGCACCAACATCTTTTTTCAAGTGCGCGCCTTCGGCTATGGGCCGACGGTTGGTTATGCAGTAAGCGGAATAGCTCAACAATCTTTTGCGCCGGGCAGCTTCGTGCCCAATAGCATCAGCTTCGGCTTTGCCTCAGGCGAAGCCTCCAGCGCCTTTGTCGCGTCACCGGGCCAGACTTTTTACGCCCCGGTGACGTTAAGCATTTTGCCCGGTACCGTCATGGATAGTTTGCAATTTAGTTTGACGGTCAACAGCATCAGTAACAGTGCGGCCATCACGCCCGGGGCGTTTGGTTTTCAGTCCATGCTGATGAAACCTGACCTCGACAACCCGGGATATCTGAAAACCATTCCCCCATACATGTTTATTGGTGACGCCATTAGCCCGCCGCCGCCGGGTCAGATCGTCTATTGGGGGGGAACGAATTTCGTCAATCTGGTGACTACCGACCTCTCCCTCAACATGCTTGGTGTGGGCTGGCTGGAACGCCAAGGCCAGACAAATCTTTTCAACACTTTGTCACAAAATCTTCTTACCATGTCCATGGCCCATGACGATTTGTTTCCTGATGCTGCACTTGGACAACCAAATGGAGTGATCGTTGGTGGCTACTCGTTCCAAGTGCCAGCCGATGCCGCACCCGGCGATACCTATCAAATTCAGATTGGCCGGCCATCGGCAACTACGGACGGCATTGGGGAGCCGGGTTCGTCCGTGTTCATCTTCACCCCCACCAATGGCTCACTCGGCGCAGGAAGCATGAATGCCATCAAAATCGTCACTGTCGGCCAGAAAAAATACATCGCCGGCGATGCCGCTCCATTCGGCTGGTTCAATGCCGGTGATTTTGGCGACGGCGTCCTGAATGCCCCCGACGTGGCACAGGTGTTTGAGGCGGCTGTTTATGGCCTGAATACGCCACCGGCTGGCAGCGACCTCTTTGATGCCATGGATTCCTGCGGTTACACTTATGTTGATAACCACTATGGTTATTTGCAACCAAGCGCGACCCTCGCCAATACGAGCCTGCTGTTCAACGGCAACGACGCGACCATTGATCAAATCGCCTTTGGCGACGGCCAACTGGACGTTGCAGACGTATATGTCACCTTCCGCCGTTCGCTGCAGACGAATCTGTTATGGTTCCGCCGTTACTGGACCAATGACGTCGCGCATGGTGTCTCCGGTCGCGTAGCGGAAATCGTCCCGAATGTCAGCCCCAGTGTGGCTGTCAAGCCGTTGAGCACCTCCAAATCCCTGAACGGGGCAAACAATTCCAGTTCCTATGTTTCCATCACCAACCAACCCAAGGTCATTTTTACCGCCGGTGATTGCCAGACCAACGCCGGTTCGACCATCCGGATTCCGATTACGGCCAATATCTTCGGCAACTATCCGTTGTGCCTGCTGATGCTGAACCTCAGCGTTGTCCCGTTGGATGGCTCGCCGGGGCTGACGACCCCGGTTACCTTCTCGTATAACCCGGCCCTCGGCACACCTTGGACGACCGAGCAAAGAGGCAACGGTAATTATTCCGCCGTCTGGCTCAACAGTGGCATTTCCGGACTCTCGAACAACGTTACTCTCGGCACCTTGACCGTCACCATTCCGGCCAACGCCACCAGCCTGTCCGCTTATGGGGTTCATTTTGACCACGCCTCGGCTTCACCCAACGGCCTCGCTTCATTCCCCAAACAGGCCACGACCGGGTTGATCACCTTCAGCTCTCGCACCAATTCCTCGTGGGGTGACGGCATTCCGGATTCATGGCGCCTGCGCTATTTCCTCACTCTGAATAATCTGCTTTCGGCGACGAATGCCGACGCCGATGGCGATGGCGTGAACAACCTGCAGGAATATCTGGCCGGCACCGACCCGACGGATCCCACGTCCTTCTTCAAGAATATCGGCACCGACCCGGCGTCGGCCCAGCAACCGTCCGATTGCGTCATCAGTTGGCCCAGTGCCGTCGGCAAACAATATGTCATCGAGCGTTCTCCGAGCTTGAGCACGCCGATCTGGACTTCCGTCGGCACCAACAGCGGCAACGGGACCATCATGGAATGCCACGACACGTCGGGTGGTGGGGTCCGCTTCTACCGGGTACAGGTGCAGTAAGCACTGCTTGGCGGTCATTCCTTGGATTTCAACGGCGCGTTTCAATAAACGCGCCGTTTTCTTTTTAATCGCCCGAATTTGGGCCTGCCACCTGTTTCAAGTAATCGAAAGAATAAATTCCCGTCGAATGCCCGTCGGCCCAAATCGGCTGGACCGCGTAACCGCCCACCATCTCGATGCGAACCAGTTCAAAAGCTTTCGATGTCAGAGCTGTTTCAGGGTTTTTGTAAACGTTTCCCATGATGTCCACCTCGCCCTTGCAACCCGCGCACGGACAACGCCGCCGCAGTTTCTCCAGCGGAATGAAATCCTCGCCGCCAGCATCCCATTTGATGGCCAGTTCGTTGCCGATTTGTTGAATGTCCACCGGTCGCATGGATGAACGATGACGGAAGTTGCTGCTTGGATCATCTGGCCCGGAGCAGAAGAACGGGAACACTGACGCTGTGCTGGACCGTTATGGCCGTTGTTCCGAGAACCAGATCGGCCACGAAATGATGACCGTGCGTGCCCATCGCCACCAGGTCGGGTTTTTTCTGCCGAATCCAGTTGACGATTTCTTTGACCGGTTCACCGTAAGCCAGTTCCACGTCGGCCGGAATGCCGCCAGCAACAAACTCGGCCCGGACGCGGTCCAGATACGCCTGGCTTTCTTCGACCTCCGCGCCCGCCGCGTTTTTGCCGTGATACTTGGCCAGCGCTCCGGTGGCCACGTGAAGCAAAACGACGCGGCTTTGCATCGCCTTCGCCAGTTCTTTGATGTGTTCGATTATCGCCCGATCGGTCGCGGTGCAATCCAACGTCACGAGAATAGTTTTATACATGTGTGTGCCTTTCTTGCTGCGCGCCATCATCCGCCGGCGACGATGTGCCACGCTGCTTTGAGCGACTCCGGCAAACTATAGATGTCCATGATTGTAATCAATATCGCACTGCCCCAGCCTAGGACCATCAGAAACCAGCCGTTGGCCCACCGGCCCATGATCTTGCTGGAGGAGGTGAAATGCAGCAGCGGGAACATGGCGAAAGGCAGGATGAGGCAGAGAATGACCTGACTGAGGTTGACCAGATCGGTCACGCTGCCATTGCCGCGAATGGTGATAATCCAGATGGCCGGCACCACCGCCAGCGTGCGCGAGATCATCCGCCGGATCCACGGACGAATGCGCCAGCTCATGAATCCTTCCATCACCACCTGTCCGGCCAGCGTGCCGGTGATGGTGCTGCTTTGTCCGCTGGCCAGCAGTGCCACGGCAAAAAGCGTGCTGGCGGCCGTCGTGCCCAACAGCGGGGCCAGTGTCAGATAAGCGATGCGTATCCAATCGCTGTCGGGGTTGAACATGACCACCTGGCCACCCGCCACTGTCACGCTCTGCTTTCCGTAAAATACCATTGCCGCCAGCACCAGGATCGCCGCGTTGACGAAAAACGCGACAGTCAGCGCAACGGTGGAGTCAATGGTGTTGAAGCGGATGGCGGTGCGGATGGAATGCTCATCACGCTTTAGCTTTCGCGTTTGCACCAGGGCCGAGTGCAGGAACAGATTGTGAGGCATGACGGTCGCTCCGATGATGCCGATGGCCACGACGATCATGCCGGCTTCGCGAAAGTTGGGCTGCATCAGGGCCTGGCCCATCTCCAGAAAACCGGGCTGCGTCTGGGGCAGGACGAAAATCTCGATGCCGTAGCAGATGCCAATGGTGGCGACAAAAACCGCGACCACCGCTTCAATCATCCTCATGCCCAGCCCTTGCAAAGCCAGCAGGAGCAGCACATCGAAGGCGGTAATGACAATCGCCCACCCCATGGGAATGTGGAAAAGCAAATTCAAGGCGACTGCACTGCCCAACGATTCGGCCAGGTCCGTGGCGGCAATGGCGATTTCCATGGCAATCCAGTTCGGCCAGCGGGACCACCTGGGATACCAGTCGCGACAGCACTGGGCCAGATCCTTGCCCGTGGCAACACCCAGGCGGGCTGAGATGACCTGAAGGATAACGGCCATAAAGCTGGCCACGGCCACGACCCAGAGCAGACCGTATTTGAACTGCGCCCCGCCCGCCAGGTCGGTACCCCAGTTCCCGGGATCCATGTAGCCGACGCTGACGAGGATTGCCGGCCCTGCGAACGCCCTCAATTGCCGCCAGAAACCGGCTTGAGCCAGCGGCACGTCCACGGTGCCATGCACTCCCTCCAGCGACGGGTGGCTGGCACGGGCGGCGCCGCCGCCGACTGCCGGCTGGGGCGCGTCGGTTGTCTCCTTTTTGTCAAATTCTTCCGGCATGCCTGTCCATTTGTAGCCTGTGCTACAATTTAGCAGAAAGATTGTCAACCGCAATTTGGTTTGGTTTAGTTTGGAATATGAAATGGCCGCCGACCAAAGCTGCGAAGGTCCGTCCGCCGCTCCAGGGCAACCCCCGCCATACCCGGCAGGAGCATTCCCAGGAAATCGCTTTGGACTACGTGGAGTTGATTGCCGAACTCATCGCCACTACCGGTGCGGCGCGGGTGACCGATCTGGCCCGCCGCCTGGGCGTCACGCATGTCACCGTCAACCGCACCATCCAGCGCCTCCAGCGCAGCGGATTGGTCAACGCCCAACCGTATCGCTCCATTTTGCTCACCGAAGCCGGTCGGAAACTTTCTGAAGAATCACGTCGGCGTCACGAGATTGTGGTCGAGGTCCTCAAGTCGCTCGGCGTTCCGGACGCCGTCGCCCACTTGGATGCGGAGGGCATGGAACACCATGTCAGCAGGAAAACTCTCTCCGCGTTCGTCAAACACCTCGAACGCTGCGGCCGACGCCAGCCGCCGCCGTAACCGCTCAAGCCGGCCGGACTTTGCCGCCCGGCGTTACCTCACGCTTTGCCAGGCTGCCAATTCGCCGGACGCTCGACCAGGTGCAACAGGTTGCCTTCACCATCCTCGAAGAATAAAACATTTCCGCCGCCCGCTGCCGGTCGCGTTTCTTTATCAAACTTCACGCCGCGTTTGGTCAATTCGGCCTTCGCCGCATCCATTGAATCCACGCGCAATGCGACGTGCCGCCAGCCCGCCAGTTTGTTGTTGCCGCGTTCGGCCAGCGGGGAATCAGCGGCGTAAATCTCCAGCCAGGCTCCCGGCAGCGCAACCAGGCAGACCGGCGGATTCTGGCCGTTGTCCCAGACCGGCTGCGCGCCCAGCACGCGCACGTACCAGTCTTTCAACGCGGCGGGATTGGCGGCGGGAACCGCAATGTGTTCAATGGAAAAATTCATGGTTTTATTTTGACCGCAGATTATGCGGATTCCCGGAAATTGAAAAACCAAATCCGCGTCATCCGGACGCGGTCGCCATTCTCTGTTTGGAGTTCCGCGTTTACGCGGCTTGGGCAATACCGCTGCCATGGCCGCCTGAAGGCGGGACTCCAAACCGTCGTGCGCATTTGCCCACAGGCACTGACAGATGCGCCCTGTCATCCGCGTCACCCGCGGTTCAATTTCGAGTTCACTCACCGCCACAATCGTCTATCATCCGCCCACATATTTTATGAACACCGAATCCATCCTCAAACAACGGCTGCTGTGCATCGCGGTGGTGGATGATCCAGAAGCCGCTGTGCCGCTGGCCGAAGCCCTGCTGGCCGGCGGACTGCGGACCATGGAAATCCCCTTCCGCACCGCCGCCGCCGCCGATTCCATCAAACGCATCCGGCGGACACTTCCCGAAATGGCCATTGGCGCCGGCACGCTGCTCGCTGCGGAACAGGTGCAACGCGCGGTGGACGCCGGCGCGCAATTCGGCGTGTCGCCGGGCCTGGACGAATCGGTCCTGGCCGCGGCGCATAAAAATAAAATACCGTTCTTCCCCGGGGTCATGACGCCCACGGAAACGGGCCGGGCGCTCGATCTCGGCTGGAAATATCTGAAATTTTTCCCGGCGGAAGCGGCCGGCGGCGTGGCCATGCTCAAGGCGCTCGCCGGGCCGTTCGCGCACACGGGGGTGAAATTTGTGCCCACCGGCGGCATCAACGCCGCAAACCTGCCGAATTACCTCGCCCTGCCGCAGGTCGCCGCCATCGGCGGTTCCTGGATGGCCGGGCGCAAACTGGTCGCGGAAAAGGCGTGGTCGAAAATCACCGCGCTGACCGCCGAGGCCATCAAAGTGATTTCTGCATCACCAGTGAAAAACTGACGCGGTAGGGCGCGCAGTCCCCTGCGCGCCGATTGTTTCGCGTTTGGACGACGGCGGGCAGAGGACTGCCCGCCCTACCTTCAGTTCCCCATCGTCACCTGCAGCGGAGCGTTGCGCCGTTCGGCAAACCGGCGCACGTAATTTTCCCAGGCAATGTGATTAGTGAAATCGCCGCTGCGGTCCCAGCACGCGCCAAAGTAATACGTGAACGGCTGGCCGATCTTCACCTGCGTGACTGCGAGTAAATTGCGGATCGGCGGCGCGCCTTCAACCGTCGGTTGCGGCACGACGGCGTGAAGCACGGAATCGGGCATGGCCGGATTGTCATTTGTAAATTCTTTCACGCTGCCCTTCGGTAAAACAATCGCAACGCCGATGGTCCCTTTCGGCTTGTCCTCCGGCTGCCAGTAACTCATCCAGCCCTCGGCCTGGTCCTGCGCAATCAATTCCTCGCCGTCCGGCCCGCAGGCGCGCTCGGCCAGCCCGACGCCGATGGTCAGCGGTGAAGGGTCCTCGCTGGCGAAGGTGCTTTGCGCCTTGGTGAACCATGAACCGGCGTCAATGCTGTAACGTTTGGTTTCGGAAACCTTCTGTCCATTGCCGGCGTCCCACGCGTCGTAGGTCAGCTCAAATTCCGACCGGATTGGGCCGGTGGTGATGAGCCGCCAGTTGCGGTAATTGCTGGAGACGTAAAGTTTCCTGCCATCCCAAATGCCCCCGCCGCCGCAGCCGCGGCTGCTGCCGACGCGGTAATCATCCATTTCGGTGCCATTGGTCATGTGATAATGGCCGCTCGCATACATTTCATTGATCATGAGATTGCGCCACGTCTTGATCCACACGTCCGGCCCGCTGCTGATGGTTCCCTCCGCCGGGATGAGCGCCTGGCCGTAGGTGCGATGCGCGATGCGGTCGCTTTCCCACGCGAAATCGTCATGACGCTCTGGCACGTAACGCGCGAATGTCTTCACGATAGGCGGTGGCACGGCGGTTAGGGCCGATGCGTCCAGAATGTAAAACGTCCGCGCCTCGCCCGGCGCCAAATCAACTTGGAAAAGCAATTGGGCCTGCATTGAATCCTCTTGGCCGAATTGAGAATAGTATGGTTGTGAATCTAAAATTCGCGAGGAAAAGTTGTCCATCACAACAAAATTACTTAGGACATTTAGTGGAGCAAGCACCGTCGATTCAAACGTGAATGCAACGGTTTCACAATCGCGACGGAACGAAGCAGGATTTTTAATTTTTACAGCATATCGTTTGGCTTTTTCTAAAACCGCCATCCGATAAACTTCACTGCCTGCGAGCAAAAAGGCGCCGACGCCATAAGGTCCGGCTGAATCGTCCGCAAATTTCTTCGGGTCACTGCCCACCGGCTGGACGTGCGTGAGTCTGCCATCGGGCTCCACGCAGCCGACCAGCGCCGCCCACGCTTTGCGGACGGCAGGCTCAAATTTCGCGCGGTCGAGCAATCCCTGGTTCACGCCCCAGGCCAGGGCGTAGGTGTAAAAACCGGAACCGCTGGTTTCCTTGAGCGGATAACTCGCCGGGTCCAGCAGGCTCGCGCGCCAGAGTCCGTCGGGTTGCTGGCACGCCAGAATTTTTCCGGCCATTTCCTTGAACAATTGTTCGAAACGCGGACGGTCGGGATGTTTCATCGGCAGGTATTGCAGCACCCGGACGAGGCCGGCCAGCACCCAGCCATTACCGCGGCTCCAGAAAACTTTTTGCCCGTTCGCTTCGCGCTTTTTGAAGAAAGTGCTGTCGCGGAAAAACAGGTGTTCGTCCTTGTCGTAAAGATAATCCGTCGTGCGCCACCAGTTGGTCACGGCAAAATCCAGATAGCGCTCATCGTCGGTCGCGGCGTAAAGCCGCATCCACGCCGGCGGCCCCATGAACAGCGAGTCGCACCACGACCAGTTTTTTCTGTCCCGGCTCTCCGCCTTCGTGAATTCGAGACCCGGCACGTCCGGCGGTTTTGCCAGAATGGCGTCAAAACGTTCGCGCAACGGCGCAATCATCCGGTTTTCGCGGTAAAGGAAGTAAAGCTCGGTGTAAGCTTGGCCGACGCAATGGTCGTCGGCGTCGTAAAACAGCGGCCCGGGCCGCCAGCCGTTGGCTTCGCCCGCCGCCCGCATCGCCTCGCGGTATTTGGCGTCGCCGGAAATTCCCGCCAGCGCCATCATGCCCGCGTTCTCCGCGCCCAGCAGCCAACTGGTGGGCGGATTGGTGGCCGGATCCGCGAGCTGCCAGTCCGCCACGCGCTGCATTGCGCTGAGAACAGCGCGCGGCATAATCAGGGATGAAGGAGGCATGATGAGTGCGCCTTCCAAGCGTTCGGGATGGATATTCGGCTGCTCCAAATTGGGCGGCACCCGCGGCGTTGGTGTAATAATGTCTGGCGCGTGCTGCTGCGCGCGCAGTTGAAAATTGGCGGCGAGAAAAACTATCGCCGCAACGTAACCGGCGTGACGCGGGGAAAAGGACTTCATGCTGGGAAAATTGGGCGGAAACGGGGTGCGAATCAACGAAAAATGAATCAGGCAGTGTGAGCGTTCTATAGCAATTCCAATTAACCTAGGCACAGTTTGATATACCTCTGGGAAAATGGCGGAGGGCCGCCGCCCGTCCTCCGTAGCAGGGCTACTGCGGAGGACGGGCGTAGCAGTACTGCGGAGGGTGGACACTCCAGGACGCTGCGCGCGGCACAATGATTCCTGAAATACGCAAAGCGTCTTGGACTGCGCCAGTCCCCTGGCGCTTTGCAAGCAACACGGAAGGTCCGCCAGATTCCCGCATGAACTTTTATGCGCCAATGACAAGATGAACTGCTATCGCGACCTGAAAACCTTGCAAGAACGGCTCGCCGGGAGTCTCGCCCCACCAAACAAACCTCTCAACGCGCCAGCCAGCCGCCGTCCACATTCATGATCGTGCCGTTCAGATAATCCGCATCCTTCGAGGCCAGGAACAATATCGCCCCCGCGATGTCTTCGGGCGAACCCCAGCGGGCTTCGGGAATACGGTCGAGAATTGTCTGACTGCGCTTGGGATCTTCACGCAATGCCTTCGTGTTTTCCGTGGCGATGTAACCGGGCGCGACGGCGTTGAAGTTCATGCGCTCCCTGGCCAGTTCATTGGCGAACGCCTTGGTGATGCCAGCGATACCGCTCTTGCTGGCAGTGTAACCCGGCACCAGGATGCCGCCCTGAAACGACAGCATCGAGGCGATGTTCACGACCTTGAGGCGCGCGTCGGCCGGGGATTTTTCGCGCCCACCGGTGAGCCACCATTTGGCCACCGCCTGGCTCAGGAAAAACGGCGCAGTCAGATTGATCTGCAGCACGGCGTTCCACTCAGCTTCCGGATGGTCCACAATCGGCGCGCGTTTGATGATGCCGGCGTTGTTCACGAGAATGTCCACGCGCCCGGTGTCCTTGATGATTTTGGCGACGAGATCGGCGGCGGCCTTCTGGGTGAGTTTGCCGAAATCCTCGGTGTAGGCATTGAACTTCGCGCCAAGCTCCCTGGCTTTCGCGCCGGTTTCGGATTGGTCGCCGATGTCCACGCTCACGGCGTGCGCGCCTTCACGGGCAAATGCGAGGGCGATGGCCTGGCCGATGCCGCGACCGGCTCCGGTAACAATGGCGACTTTGTTGCTAAAACGGTTCGTTTCCATAATTTGTATTTGGGTTTTTAATTTAAATCTCAAAATAATTTCGCGCCTTTAGCCCCTGAACCGTAGCCGCCGACGTGAGTCGGCGCTGACTTCCCTTGGACTTGAAGTGCGCGGACTGACGTCCACGGCTACGAGGTTCATGGAAAGAGAAAAAACAACGTCGTTCATTTCTTCAAGGTTCAAAACCTGATAACTATCTCAAATCCCCCGGTTTCACCCCATCCATGTCGTCAAACGTCTGGTTCTCACCGGCCATGCCCCAGATAAATTTGTAATTGCCCGTGCCGCACCCGCAGTGAATGGACCAGTCCGGCGACAGCGCGCCCTCCTCATTGTGCAAAAACAGGTGCCGCGTCTGCTGCGGCTCGCCCAGGAAATGCGTCAGCACGTTCCCGCCGAGGTCGAAATAAAAATAAATCTCCGCGCGCCGCCAGTGCGTGTGCGGCGGGAACGAGTTCCACACGCTGCCCTCCTCCAGCGCGGTGAACCCCATCACCAACTGGCAGCTTTGAATGCCGCCGGGGTGAATGTATTTGTAAATCACCCGCTGGTTCGCATTCGCTTGCGAACCCAGCGGCACGGGCGACGCGTCCTTCGGTTTCATCGTCGCGGCGGGATGAGCCGCGTGTGCCGGACAACTCAGGAAATAAAACTTCGCCGGATTCTTCGCGTCCTTGCTCTCGAACGTGACCGACTTGGTGCCCATCGGCAGATAAACGCAATCCAGCCGGTCGAGCGAAAGCGTCTTGCCGTCCGCGCGCACCGCTCCTGCCCCGCCGACGTTGATGGCGCCGAACTCGCGGCGTTCGAGGAAAAACGCCCGCCCGGTTTCCTTGTGATTCGGCAGTTCGACCGGCTTGACCGGCATCACGCCGCCGACCACCAGCCGGTCGAGGTCGGTAAACACGCCGCGCAATTCGCCCGGCGCGAAAAGGCCGGCGACCAGGAAAGTCTCCCGAAGTTGTTGCGTGGTCATCGTCGCGACATCCTGCGGCCGCGGCATCCGGCGAATGGTGTTTTCGAACATAGCGGTGTGAGTCTAGTTTTGAGTTTCAGGCACGGTCAACGGAAAACCAAAACGGGTGGTGGTACATTTCAGCTTTCGGTGGGGCGAGCGCCTGTCGCGCCGTAGCCTGGCGAAGGCTGATCCCCGCGAGCCGGCCTTGGCGCGGCGAAGCGAAGCGGAGACGGCTCGTCAGTAGCCTCGCCCCACCAAACTGTACCACTATCCAAAAACGGCCGGACGATGCATTTGCCACCAGCCGGCAATTTATGCATACCTCAAATCATGCCTTCCAGATCATGTCCGCCACCGTGCGGTTCGCCGGAACGAACGGCAGCACGTGTTCGGTGTAGGGCACAATCACGTCAAGCACATACGGCTCCCTGGCGTCGAGCATCCGCTGGATGGCGGGACGCAAACTCGTGGCGGAAAAAGCGTGGTCAAAAATCACCGCGCTCACTGCCGGGGCACTGATAATCATCGCCCAGACGCGGGCCAAACAGATTCGTGAAAATTCCCAGTGGGAATCGGCACATTGGCAGGGCGCGTCACTCCGGCGACCTTTCGCCCTTCAGCGTGCAACCAACCAACAGTTCGATGTTCTTTCACGTCCTGCTCCGCAATGAAAAAACCCGGCCAAATACGCTATGACTGTTTAACCATCACACAAGGTAACGATGAAAATTTCCTGGAACCGATTGACGGCCGGAGGGAATTGGGCAAAACTGATTTAATGATGCAACCCTTGTTGGAACCAATCACGTATAAAAATGTTGAAGCGCCATCATAAAAAGATGCCTGTTGGATTTACCCTGATTGAGTTGCTGGTGGTTATAGCCATCATTGCCATTCTCGCGGCCCTGTTGCTGCCAGCACTGTCCAGCGCAAAAAATCGCGCACAAATGGTGACTGATTTGAACAACAACAAGCAAATCCTAATGGCCACACACATGTATTGCACTGATAACAACGATTATTTGCCCAATTCGGGTTGGCTGGGTTTGACCAACGTGTCTTGGGCCAATGGAATCCCGTTTCTCCATGGACCTGCTAATAGCCTGGCACAATACGAATTGATGTACCCATTTGAGGTAAATGAGTATCGAGGGAATGGAACTCCTCCGCCTGGGCAACCGGCCCAGCTTTATGCTTATCTTCCAGACCCAACCGTGTTTTTATGCCCGGCCGATCAGCCTAATTTGCTTACCTGTCAGCGCAGGCAGTTCATTACGAGTTATATTTGGAATGGGGTGGTGGAGGGCTATGGGAATCATAAGATCAATAACGCGCTGGTCACATATAAACTAAGCAACTTCAAACGAACCGATTGCATCCTCATGTGGGAAAATGATGAAACCTTGACGACCTCCGGCCAATGGAATGACATGGCCAATTTCCCGGATGAAGGTATTTCACAGCGTCACGGAAAAGGCGGAACGGTCGCCTTTTTTGACGGTTCTTCCACAAGATTTAATCTCATGGACTTTTATGAACAGGCCGAGGGTGCATCAAGTCACCAAAACTATTCGGCCGGCACCGGTTGGACACACGTTTCCGCCAGTGCCTTGCCAAATCAACTTTGGTGCAATCCGGGCCAGCCTAATGGCGCCCACTAAATTTCACACCGTTCGTCAGGAGGGTGTGAATTCCACGCCTTCGTTTTCTTCGCGCCCGCCGCGCGAAATTTAAAAATGGCCGGACGAAAAAGTTTCATCCGGCCTTTTGAATGATTTTCCGCAGCGGGGATTACGCCTTCCAGATCATGTCCGCCACCGTGCGGTTCGCCGGAACGAACGGCAGCACGTGTTCGGTGTAGGGCACAATCACGTCGAGCACATACGGCTCCTTGGCGTCGAGCATCCGCTGGATGGCGGGGCGCAAATCCTTTTTGAACATCACCCGCTCGCATTTCACGTTGAAACTGTTGCAGACGCGCACGTAGTCGGGATAAATCTGCTCGCGTTTGTCAGGATTGCCGAGATAGGTGTGGCCCCGGTTTCCGGCGTAAAATTTATCCTCCCATTGCACCACCATGCCGAGATGCTGGTTGTTCAGGATGATGGCCTTGGCGTTGATTTTTTCGACGTGCGCGGTCGCCAGTTCCTGGATGTTCATCAGGAATGAACCGTCGCCGTCTATGTCAATCACTTCCTTGTCCGGATGCGCGACCTTGACGCCGAGCGCCGCCGGGTAGCCAAAGCCCATGGAGCCCAGCCCGCCGCTGGTGATGAACTGGCGCGGGAACTGGTATTTATACCACTGGCCGGCCCACATTTGATGCTGGCCCACGCCGGTGGTGACGTAGGCGTCACCCCCGGTGAGTTCGTAAAGCGCCTCGACCACCATCTGTTGCAGGATGATCTGGTCTTCATGGCCTTTGAGATGGTCTTTCATGTGGTCGCTGCCGGCGATTTCCTGCGTAATGGTGTAGGCAAAAGGCCCCTTTTGCTTCCACCCGGCGATTTGTTCGAGCCACGCGGTGTGCTTCTTGTTGAGGGGGCGCTTGGCCAGCATCGCATTGAGCCGCGTGAGCGCGTCCTTGATGTCGCCCACCACGGCGAGATTGGCGCGCCGGTTTTTGTTCAACTCGGAAGCGTCAATGTCCAGGTGAACAATCGTGCCGTGTTTGCAAAATTCCTCAAACTTGCCGGTGACGCGGTCGTCAAACCGCACGCCAAACGCGAGCAGCAAATCCGCGCCGTCCTTGATTTTCACCATCGGATCGTTGGGGTTGGTGCGCTGTTTGTATTCGCCGTTGACGGCCCAATTCGCGAACGCCGCGCCGTGCATGCCCAGCCAGCGGAGCGAGAGCGGATGCGTTTCCGGAAAACCGCCGATGCCCATGATCGTCGTGGTCACGGGAATCTGCGCCGCCTCGGCAAACTTTTTCAATTCCGCCGCCGAGCCGCTGCTGATGATGCCGCCGCCGCAATAAATCACCGGGCGTTCGGCCTTCTCAATCAGGCCCATGATTTCGTTCAACGCGAGATCGTCGGCGCGCAGGTCGGGTTGATTGTAGCCGCGCAGACCCTTTTTGATTTGTTCGAGCGTCGGCCATACCGGCTGGGTCCTGGCCTGCTGGATGTTTTTCGGCACGTCAATGACCACCGGGCCGGGGCGTCCGGATTGCGCGAGGTAAAACGCCTCCTTCACGATGCGCGGAATGTCGTTCACATCCGTCACGAGATAGGAATGTTTCACGATGGGCAGCGTCACGCCCATGATGTCGGTTTCCTGAAACGCGTTGCGCCCGATCATGTTCTGGTTGACCTGGCCGGTGATGGCGATGAGCGGGCAGGAATCCATGTAGGCATCGGCAATGGCGGTGACGAGGTTGGTCGCGCCGGGACCGCTGGTGCTCATGCACACGCCGGCCTTGCCGGTCGCGCGGGCGTAACCTTCCGCCGCAAAACTGCCGCCCTGCTCGTGACGCGGCAGGATGGTGCGGATTTTGGATCGGGTGAGCGACTGGTGAATTTCCATGCTCGCGCCGCCGGGATAGGCAAAAATGACCTCCACGCCTTCGCGTTCGAGGGCCGTGACGAGGATGTCGCACCCGGGCATGGTGGGGCCGACCTCGGCGCGCCGGGTGGAGGCGGATTTTCCCTGTCGCGCCGAAGCAGCTTTGGCTGCGAAGGCGGGTTTCGTTCCAGCGATTTCAGTTGTCTTGCTCATAGCGTTTGTCCTGGATAGATGGATTGGGGGATTGTTGGATTGATGGGCCAACGCCACGGGGGCGTTTCCCAACCGTCCAATCATCCAAAAATCCAATAATCCAGTTTCATGTTTTGGTTGTGGCTGACGGTCGCAGATAAAATAAAAAACCCACGACCGTTTTGCAGCCGTGGGTTCTTGTCGAAATTCAACTTAACAACGACAAGCGCCAACGGCGTCGTTTCCTACAACGACGACGACCAGTGTGACGGCTTGTAAAGTGTTTTTCAACATTGCGTATTCAATCTAATGGAATTCCCGGCGGGGTCAAGCGTTGTTTTTGCCCAGCGCCTTGTTGCGGATGGCGAACATGAGCAGGCCGCCGATAACGCCAAACGGCACCATGAAGTAGAAGTAGGAGTCCCAGCTTTTATCGAGAAAGTAGCCGAGCACCTTGAGCGCGAGGCTGGCGCCGAAGTATTGGAACGAGTCAATCACGCCCGACGCAAAGCCCGCCATCTTGCGCCCGCCGATGTCCATCGCCGCCGCCGGCCCGAGGAGCGAGTGGGTCGAGTTGGCCGTGAAGGAAATCAACACGAAGAAAACGAGCGCCCAGTTGAGGCTTTGCACCTGCGTCGCCACGAGGATGACGCAGACTTCGATGAAATAAATCCACGCGGCCACGGGCGCGCGGCGGCCCTGGAAAACCCGGTCGGAGATGATGCCCGAGATCAGCGAGCCGGAAGACGCAACAAACGGAATCAGAAACCCGAGCCACTGAAACCGCGCCGAACTCAATTCCAGGTGGTAGACTTCCTGAAAGTAACGCGGAAACCACTGGTCAATGCACTGCCGCACCGCGCCGGTGCAGGCATACGCCAGCGCGATGATCCAGACCAGCGGATTGCCAACGATTCGTTTGAATACAGTCGCAATCTCACCGTGGACGTCCGTGTCGGAATGATCCGCCTCGCCGGCGTGAACGCCGGCAAAACCCGCTTCCTCCGGTGTGTCCTTGACCACGAGCGCGAGCACGACCGCCACCAGGCTCGCAACGCCCGCCGGAATCCAGAACAGCCAGCGCCAGTGCAGCGCGGGCACCTGCCACATGCCGAGAAACGTGAAGCCGGCCAGCAGCGCGGCCCCGAAATAATTGATGCCGAGCCGCCCGAGGTTGATCATGAACCCAAAGATGCCCGCGAATGTGCCGCGCTCCGTCTGGCCGAACCACGCGGCGTTGATCTTGATGAAGCCCGGCGCGCCGAACGCCTGCACGTAGCCGTCAATGCTCCGCAACACCACAAACAGCCAGAGGAAACCCCAGAACGACGACGCGCCGAAGAGCAGGTTCATCGTCACCGTGCCCGCCGCGCCGATGAGCATGGCGCGCTTGCCGCCCAGCCGGTCGGTTAAAAGGCCGTTGACGATCTGTCCGATCGCGTAGGCCAGCAACTGGGCCGAGATGATGCTGCTCATGTCGGACTTTGAAAAATGAAACTCGTCGGCAATGGCTTTGTTGGCCAGCGGCAGGTTGTAGCGACACAGATAGTAGGACGTGTACATCAGCCCCACCACGCCCCAGTTGAGCCCGCGGCGGGCGCGGAAGCCGGGAGGGAATTTTCGCTGGGCAAAAGTCATTGGCACGATCAGGCTCCTGAAACGGATTCGACCGGCTCAAAGCCGGATGCAATAAAGCAAAATCAAAGGTTCCGGTCAAGAAACAGCGGAGGATATGGCCGGGCCGCCGCCCCGTCGGATCGGTTCCGGATTCAACTCGAACTCCGAAGTTGCCACTGGTGGCGGGGTGGACAAGCCCTGTCGGAGTGCGCCCGTCCCCGGGCGCAGCAAAACTGCCTTCGTTCAAGCCATGGAACATTTCCCAACCGCCCGCCCGCCGCACCTGGCGGGGCCGGGACGGCCGCACTCCGCCAACGCAGAAACTCAATGTCGGAGTTCCGGATTCTACCCGGTCTTCTGCTTTTACCCGGCCTCGGCGAGGTATTTCCGGGTGGCGGCGGGCAGGTCATGCCAGATTTTTATGGCAATCAGCATCCCGATCAGCGCGAACGGCATCAGAAAATACGGCCAGTAATGCCAGTTCCACGTCGTCAGGTAACCGAGGCTGAACGACTGGATGCCGCTGCCGAGGTAGGTGCAACCATCCACGATGCCGGAGCACGTCGCCGCAGCCTTGCGCCCGCCGAAATCCGTCGCCGCCGTGCCGGCCATGAGCGACGTGATGCCCACCGCCGCCATCACGATGAGCAATGACGTATAGCCGAGAATGAGCGGGGAGGAAAACAAAAACACGGCCATCACCATCGCCATGATCAGGATGAAGCCGCACAGGAACGCCGTTGGCGGACCGCGACGCGATTGGAACCCCCAGTCGGAAGCCATGCCGCCGGCAAAACTGCCGACGATGCCAAAAATCATCAGCAGCAAGCCCCAATGTTGCAGGAAAAATTCCGCACCCGGCTGTTTCACCTCGGCGGCAAAAACAAAATACCATTGCGTGATGCCATTGCGGAACACACCCGAAGTCAGCCCGATGGCCGCAATCAGCAGCATCAACGGACTGGCAAAAACCTTTTTGAGCAGGTCGAGCGTCGTCAGCTCGATGTGCATCTGGCCGGACGACGCGTCGTGCGTGTCGAAGTATGGAAAATCCGCCTCCTCCGGCGTGTCCTTGATGAGCCACCAGTCTATCAACACCCAGACAATCAAAATTGCCGACGGAATGAAAAATACCGCCCACGTCGCATCCACCGGTTTTGTGTTGGAAGCGAAAATTGCCTTCAGCCAATCGTGCAGCCAGCCGCCGGTGGCGCCGGCTTTGGTCATATTGACAATCGCCTGCCCCCAGTCGAACGCGAAATAGACGCCGATGGAAATGAGCGTCCCAAAAATCGCGCCGAACACGCCGCGTTCGCGCACGTGGAACCAATACGCCTTGACCTTGATGATGGAAACCGCGCCGTAGCTCTGGAAATACATGTTCACCGAGTAGAGAAACGAGAAGGCGACGACCATATTGACTTTTAATTTTCCCATCACCAGCAGCCAGGTCAGCACGCCGAGCAGGACGTTCGCCACCGACGCGCCCAAGGCGGCGATGATGATGCCGCGTTTGCCGCCGATTTTGTCCACGAGCGGGCCGTTGACAAGGAACGACAGCGCATAGGTGACCGTGCCGGCGGCGAAAATCAGCCCGAGGTCCTCCTTCGACATCAAATCGCCGAGCGCGTTTTTGGAGACATTGAGGTTGTAGCGTCCCATGTAAAGAAACGAGTAAGTCATGCCGAGCGGAAACCAGTTGATGAAGCGGCGCATTATGAACCACCGGCTGTGTCCCATCGGGTTGTTGTGAAAATACAACCCGATAATCACCGCCAGACAAATGCCGACCAGGAGCAAATCCATGAAAATTCCTACGGTTGCCCGACAAGGAAACAGACCCGCACGGCGCGGTCAAAGAATTTTGTGTGACAAAAAAGGCCGCGGAGAATTTCCGCGGCCTGATGAAAACTTCAACCGGACTCGATAGCAGTTCATATTATCATTGGCGCACAAAAGTTCATGGGGAAATCTCGCGGACAGTTCGTTTTCTGGCACAGCGCCAGCCGCCGTCGCGCCGAAGCGGCGCTATGGCGCGCCGCGAAGGCGGAAGGACTGGCGCACCCCAAGACGCTTCGCGCACTTCAAGCATCATCGTGTCGCGCGCAGCGTCATGGACTGCGGCGGCCCTCCGCCGCTTTTCCCAGAGGCGTATCCAACTGTCCCCATGTTAACTGGAACTGCTATTTTATTTCGTCAGCCGGAAGAACAGGTTCCCCGTCGGCGGGCTGATGGTCACGCTGTTCGTGCCGTTGGCGGTGTTCACTGTGCCGCCGTAAGCATTCCATCCCGGCGCATTGGCCAGATTGGAATTTTGCTGCAACGTGTAACTTCCGGTGTTCGGCCAGGAGACGATGACGCTGTTGCCCGTGAGCGAGATGACGAGAGGCGGCAGACCGGCGGACTGTGTCACGGGCAAAAAAGCCACGGCGACGGGCGCCAGCAAGCCGCTGGCAAAGGTCGTTCGCACACCGTTCGTGTCAATTTTATAGACATTGCCCGCGGAGTAATCCGCCACGAAAAGGTTGTCGTTGCTGTCGAAGGCCAGTCCGGTTGGCTGGCTCATGTTGGTGGCGAACGTCGTATAGGAGGAGCTGGGAATTCCGCCAATGTTGACGAATTTGTAAATTTTGCCGGAGGAGGAATCCGCGACAAACAGGTTGCTCCGGCTGTCAAAGGCCAGCCCCCACGGATCGCCCCCCGGCACGGAGGCAAAAGGCGAATTAGGAACGCCCCGGTAAAGGTATCCGAAATATTCGTCCGTGGCATACAGAACTCCGGATGGGCTGAAAGCCAGGCCGTCCGGCCGGCCGTAATTATAATAAGCATCAAAGCAGGGTTCCTGGCCAAAAGTGCTCCGCGTTCCGTCCGGCGCGTATTCGAAAATATAGCCGTTGCCAGACTCTCCCAAGAAAAGATTGTTGGAACTGTCAACGGCCAGACCCGCCGGGCCGTTGTATGGAATGGCGAAGACGCTGTTTGATCCGCCCGGCTTGATTTTGTAGATGTTGCCGCCATGGTCCGCCACGAAAAGATTGGTCGCTTGGTCGAAGGCCAGCCCGTAAGGCTGTCCTGTGTTCGTGGCATAAATGGTCCTCGTGCCATTCGTCGCATAGTCATAAATGATCCCCGTGCCGGACTCGGCGACAAAGCAATGCGCGCCGGTGTCACCGGCAGCCGGCAGCCGCCACAGGGCGAGGCACAGAATGGCAAGATAGACAGGAAAGGTTTTGGTTTTCATGGGTTGGTTATGGGGTTGGTGAATTGGGACGGTGATCGGGTCGGTTGTGTTTAACAGGCTGCTGAAAAACTCTTTTTTACCTGAAAAATATGCGAATTTCCCAATGAATTTGAGGGTCAATTTTCAAATACATAGCTTTTTCAGCATCCTGTTAAGTTGTTGATTTATTTCGCCAGCCGGAAAAACAGGTTTCCCGTCGGCGGATTGACAGTGATGCTGTTCGTGCCGTTGCTGGTCGTGATGGAATAACCGCTGGTCGTCCAACTTCCGCCAGCCAGATTGGAATTCTGCTGCAACGTGTAACTGCCCGTGTTCGGCCAGGAAACCAACACACTGTTCGGCCCAACAAAGGTAATGATCAGATTGGGCAATCCCGGCGTCTGCACCACGGATATCAACGCCCAGAATCCGCCGGTGAGCGAATAATTGCCACCCGTCATCGGCCCACCGGCGTCATGCTGGCCGATGGTACCAGTAACGGAATAAGTGCCGCCGGTGCTCGTGCCTCCGCCCCCGGCAATTTTGTACCAGTCAATCGAATAGCTTTGCCCTGATGCCCGAAAGCTAAAAGCAGAAAGCAGAAAATAGAAAGCCAGCGCCATCCGCCAGGTTTTGGACTGCGCCAGCCCTCTGGCGCTTTTGATCCACGTCGTAGCAGCCGAGGTAACGAGGCTCAAACTAAATATCCAGCAGCCAGCAGCCAGCATTGAATGAGCCTCCTGACGTCGGCTGCTACCGTAATAGCCAAGCGGCGGAGGGCCGCCGCACTCCAGGACGCTGCGCGCCATCCGTCCGCTCTGGGTAGGGCGCGTCAGTCCTCTGCGCGCCGTTTTCTTATGGTGCCTGTCGGCAAAGACCGGCGCGCACGGAGTGACGCGCCCTACCACGCCCGATAATTCTTGTCCTCGTGTTTTCATACTGGCCTCCTATTTGGCGGCAAGTTTCTCGACCAGCACCTTTAACTCCGCGACGCTCTGTTTCAATTCCTGAATCTCCGCATCCTTGGCTTTGGTTTCGGCTTCCATTTTCTGATTCAAACCCTGGATGGCGGCCAGCGCCACGCCTTCTTCGTCCACGGTGGCAATGTGTTTGTCATCCGTGCCGTTCAGGCCGAAGGCCGTGTGGAAATCCTGCGCCATCGGGCCGATATGTTCCGTGCCGTCCGCCTCCGTCTTGTATTTCCATTCCGTGATCGGCAGCGCCGAAACCTTTTCCAGCACCGCGCGCGGATTGATGGCCGTGAACGCCTCCTTGGAATTGCGGTCGGAACCGTTCACCCAACTGGTGCCGTTGCAATACGCGGGACTGCCGGAACCGCCCACCACCAGCAAATTTCCCGGCGTGGTCGTGCCGATGCCGACGTCGCCGTTATTGGCCAAGGTCATGCGAACAATGCCTTGGGTGTAAAAGTCTATGCCATATTGGTCGGTGCCGCTCGTGCGTTTGGAGGAAATGCCTTCGCTGCTGCCGGTGCCACCGAAGATCAAACCAGGTCCGGGGATGAGCGATCCGGTGTTCTGTGCAGCTGGGTCAATGTACACGGTGCCGGCGAGAAGGTTGCCGGTGTGCGTGCCCGGCGTGCCGATGCGGATGATGTTGTTATCGCCGGAATTGCCCGGATTGCCGATGTCAATGTTGGAACTGCCGGTCGTAATATTGTAACCCGCCTGGCTGCCCAGCGCGATATTATTGCTCCCGCCTGAATTATTATAAAGCGTTTGATAGCCGATAGCGGTGTTCGCGGAGCCTCCCCAGTTGACGTTGAGAGCATAAGCGCCGATAGCGGTGTTCGCGGAGCCGGTCCTGTTGTTGTAAAGCGATTGAAAGCCGTTGGCGGTGTTATAGGAGCCGCTTGTGTTCCAGTAAAGTGTCATCGCGCCGTTGGCCGCGTTGCCGGAGCCGCTCATCGTCTGGTTGCCTGAACTCAGGCCGGCAAAGAAATTGCCACTTCCATAGGTTCCAATCAGTGGTGTTGTGTCCGAATAAATAATGCCATTGGCCGGCAGTGTTATATTGCCGCTCAATGTCAACGACGGCATCGTGCCGGTCACTTGCGCCGCATTGAGGTTGGTCAACCCGCCGCCATTGCCATTGATGACCCCGGCGATGAAAGTATTGGTGTGGGTTCCCGGTGTGCCGAGGCGGATGACGCCACTGTCGTACGTGCTGCCTGGATTGCCGATGTCAATATTGTTGTTGCCAAGGACATTGATGCCGGCCGCGTAGCCCAACCCAATGTTGTTCTGGCCGGTCACGTTGAAGTAAAGCGCCTCGAAACCGATGGCCGTGTTGCCGCTGCCGCTCGTGTTGTCGTAAAGCGCCCAAGCGCCATTTGCGGTGTTGTAGCTGCCGTTTGTGTTGGCGGCCAGCGCGACGCAACCATCGGCGGTGTTGTCACTGCCGGTGATCAAACCGCCCGCCCCCAGCGCGTACGCGCCGCTGGCCGTATTCAGGCCGCCGGACGTGTTGTTGCGCAGCGCAGCAAACCCGACGCCGGTGTTGTCAGAACCGCTCATAGTCAGATTGCCCGCCAAAGGGCCGGCGAAGAAGCTTTGAATGGCCGAATTGCCGCCCAAACCGAGGGTCGCAAGGTTCGTAAGTCCCCCGCCATCGCCGAAGATCGTGCCAGCAATGAAAGTGTTGATCTGTATCCCCGGCGTCCCGATCCGGATGATGCCGGTGTCGGCTGGCAATCCCTCGCTGCCGATGTCAATGTTGCTGGAGCCGACAATGTAGAAACCGGCCAAATAGCCCAAGGCGATATTATTGCCGCCGGTCTGGTTGTTAAGCAGAGACGAGACGCCAACCGCCGTGTTGTAGCTCCCCGTGTAGTTGTCGGGAAGCGCATAAGCACCGTTGGCCGTGTTATAGCTTCCGGTATAGTTGCCGAGCAGCGCGTCAATTCCAAGAGCAGTGTTGCCCTGGCCGCTCGTGTCGTGTTGAAGCGTCTCGAAACCAATTGCCGTATTGCCGTCGCCGGCCGTCGTGGATTGCAGCGCGGCATAGCCGACCGCCGTGCTGTTCGAACAGCCGGTTGTCAGGTTGCCCGCGCTCGCACCGGCGAAGAAGTTGTAAGTTGCGTCGGCGTGCAGCAGGACATTGCCGCCGGAATAAACGGTGGGAGTCGCCGGCAGCGTCAGCGTGCCGTTCAATGTGACCGGACCACTTTCGTTGTTCGTAAGAACCGCGCCGGGCAGTTGGGCGAGCGGCACCACCCCGCTGATCTGCGTCGCGGGCAGCGTTCCCGCCAGATTGCTGGCCGTGCCGGCCAGGATGGCATACGGCGTGGGCGTCAATGGCTGCCGCGGAGCCAGCGTGGTGAATGAGGACGCGCCGTTGGTGCGCACGGCGATTTCCAGCCAGCGCGCGTTGCCGGTAAACACGCCGGAGCCAAAGTCCAGCGTGACGGTGAACAGGCCGTTGGTGACCGGCGTGGCGGCGTTGGTGAGAACGCCCCAGACACTGCCGCCGCCGGCCGCGTCGTAAATCGTAAATCGCAAATCGTAAATTCCGGCGGCGGGATTCGCCCCGCTATTAAGCCGGCCCTGGTAGGTGAACGCCGTGCCTTGGGCGTGGGCGGTTGAGAGTCGCAGGTTGAGCGTGGAGAGTGCCAACAGCACTGTCCAGCCAACGATTCGGAGTTTGGTTTTCATGGATTTCGTTTCCTTGGTATTTCGCTTGTGTTAATGGTTCAGATAAAATTTCAAGCCCGCCGGTGACGGATAAACTCATCCCATCTGGAAATTCGCGGGAATGAATTGCAGAGGTCGTTTTCGTCGGGCAATTTTCCGATTTACAACATGGTTTCGTTTAAAGAGTGGATAATATCATAACACTGGCGGAACAGGGTTTCGAGAACTATTAACGCCCGTGATGCAAGTATTGGCTGCCCTGAATGATAAAATTAGAAGACCGCGCGGTTCGCAAAAAGCGCAGGCGGGCACCGCGCGAGACGGCTGACGAACCAAAACGTATTCGGAGTGAAGCGCTCCGCCGCTTCCCTGAAATCAGGGCACTGACGAAGCCGTGCCCGACAAGTCACGTTCCACCGGAATGACGACCAACAAAAAAGCCGCGGAGAAATTCCGCGGCTTGGTGGGAGAATTCGCTACTGCGGCACGGCGCGGTAAAATTGCTGCGAGTTCGTCGGCGAACTGTCGGCTACGCATTGGTCTTGCCGCCCACGGCGGTTCACGAATTGCACGTCATTTTCACTCACGGCGACAGCAAAGCGGAACGGGAACTGGCGCGGACGGCACTGACCCAGTTGAAGCAACGGGGCATCCGTCCCTTTGACTGGATTCCGCGGCGGAAGCCATTTGCGAGCCATTCGTTCGCGGCCTGCTCCGGCAACGTCTGATTCCTGAAGACGAATTTAACGACGGCCTGATTCTGGCCGAAACTTCGCTGGCGGAAATTCCCCTGCTGGTGACTTCCGACAAGCACCTGTTGAACATTGACGAAGAAGCCTTGCTGCTGGTCTTCAACGAAGCCGATCTATCGCCGGTGCATCCGGTTCACCCGAGGCGTTTGCTGCGGGTTTTGCGTTAGCCGGCCGGCGTGGCAAAACTGCTGCGCAACCGGAACAAAACCATTTGGCCAGACGAAAGAACAGATTTCCCGCCGGCGGCGGGATGGTGACGCTCTTGTTCGTCCCATCATCAGAGATGGAATAGCTGCTGTTCGACCCACTACGGGCCGATTTTCACCCGGTAAAACCGTTGCGGGTCAGGACCGATGGAATCCAAGGCCGTCGCCGTAGAATTGGTTGCGATGATGACACTGCCCAAATTGTTCCAGCTCGTTTGATTTAAATTAGTCTTGAACTGTAATTGGTAAGTTTGCCCCGCCAGTGCGCTCCAGGTGAGCGTGATTGTCCCGCCGGCTTTGGTCACTGATTGGAACACCGGTCGTGGCGGGGACACCAGGCTGAGCCGGAAAATGGCACCGTCGCCATGCGCACCGCCAGCGGATGTCGTGCCATAGAAATTGCCATCCGTGCCCTGCACCAGTGCGGAATTGGGATAGGCGCCATTACTGCCGCCGGTAAAGGAATACACCGTAGTCAGCGTGCCACCGGAAGTGATCTTGAACACCGTGCCAAAGGTATCGCCCGATTGGTCCTTGTACGCGCCGCCGTATTCGGTCGTGCCATAGAAATTGCCGTCGGTGCCCTGCACCAGTCCGGCAGCAGGATTAGCGCCATCGCCACCGCCAGTGAATGAGTAAAGGGTGCTCAACGTGCCATTGGTCATGATCTTGAATACCGTGCCGGAGTCGTTGGTGCCGCCGTATTCTGCCGTGCCATAGAAATTGCCGTCGGCGCCCTGCACCAGTCCGGCAGCAGGATTAGCGCCATCGCCACCGCCAGTGAATGAGTAGAGGGTGTTCAACGTGCCGTTGGTCGTCATCTTAAACACGGTGCCATAACCGTCGTACAACAAGCCATGCGTGCCGCCATATTCTGTCGTGCCATAGAAGTTGCCATCCGTGCCTTGCACCAGCCCGCCCCCGGGACCAATGCCATCGCTGCCACTGAACGAGATCAAGGAGGTGAATGAGCCATTGGCAGTTATTTTGAAGACCGTGCCATCATCCAGGTAGTAGTCCACACCGCCATAGGATGTCGTGCCATAGAAATTGCCATCGGCACCCTGCACCAGTCCGGCATCAGGATTAGCGCCATCACTGCCGCTGAACGAGTACAGAGAAGTGAACGTGCCATTGGTCATGATTTTGAACACCGAGCCAAAGGTATCGCCCGATCGGTCCTCGTACACGCCACCATATTCTGTCGTGCCATAGAAATAGCCATTGGCGCCCTGCACCAAGCCGGCGGCAGGAATAGCGCCATCGATACCGCTGAACGAATACAGGGTGGTGAGTGTGCCAGGAGGCGTCATCTTGAACACCGTGCCCAGGCCTTCGCTGTATTGATTCGTGTACGCACCGCCGTATTCTGTTGTGCCATAGAAATTGCCGTCGCTGCCCTGGACCAGCCCGTTTGGGCTGCTGCCATCACCACCGCTGAACGTGTACAGGGTGGTGAGCGGCGAGTTCGTTGAGGGAACAATCGTGAGCGCCAGGGGCTGATCGTAGATGCCGCCCAGACTGTCCGTGACTTCCACGGTGAAATCGAACGTGTCACTGGCGGCGAGCGTGCCCGAAAGCAGGCCGTTGGCGGCCAAGGTCAGGTTGGGAGGCAAACTGGCGGAACCGGACGCGAGCGACCAACTGTAAGGCGATGCGCCGCCAAAGGGCACGCCGGCGGCAGCCTGCAACTGCTGGCTGTAAGCGGAACCGTTTGTACCGTCGGGCAAAGTGGTCGTAGTGATCTGCACGGCGTTGCTGAAGGCGATAGAAAACTGGCCGTTGGTGGTCAAACTGCCGCTGTCCGTGACCTGCACAGTGAAAGTGTAGGTGCCGCTGGCGTCATTGATGCCATAAATCTCGCCGTTGCTGCCGAGGGTCAAACCGGACGGCAAGGAACCGCCGATCAGGGTCCAGTTGTAGGCGCCAATATTGCAACTGGAAGCCTGCAAGGTCTGGTCGTAATACACACCGATTTCGCCGGCGGGCAAGGACGCGGTGACGATGGAAATGCCGCCGCAGGGTTGGACGATGAAATTCGCCGTGCCATTGCTATTATTATTGGTGACATTCTGGCTGTCGGGGCACTGATAATTGCCGCTGCCGAGAATATTGTCCAGGCTGTCGTCGCCGCCGTTGCAATTGAGGCTGATGTTCCAGTTGCCGTTGGCCACGTTCATTGAATAATTGCCATTGGCGTCGGTGTCCACATATTGAGAGAAATTCACGCTATTGATGGTGGCATTGGCGTTCACGCCGACGCCCACGATGTTGGTGCCGTTGGCCTTTACGTTGCCGGTGATGTAATTGGCGGCGAGCAGGGCGGTGAAGTTCGCCAGCACCGCCTGCCCGGAGTTGATGTTCGTGCCGCCGTTTGAATCAAGGTCCGGCTGCGAAAAAATGTAATTGGCGGGGCTTTTGTCACTGCTGATTTGAATCTGCCACGGGTCGTCGTTCAAGCCGCCCACGATGCCAAGGAAGTAGTTCCCGTTCGTATCTGTGTAACCGTCCGGTCCATACAGGTTGCTGCCGGTGTCGTAGGCTTCCACGTCAATTCCCGCCATCGGATACCCCAGGTTGTCCGTGACGCTGCCATAAAACAGCGCCGTGGCCCTGGGGACGGCCAGGGTCACCCCCGTTGCTCCTGCACTGACATTGGTGCCATTGTTCAATCCAACATAACCATGAACAATCAGAGACGAGTCTTGCACCTGGAGCGTCCATGTGCCGGCGGTGACCGGCACGTTGAAATTACCGTTGGTATCAGTAAAAGTGATCGCCAGCAGTCCGTCGGAGGACATCGCCGGAATCATCACCCCGGGCAATCCGATGCTGGAATTATTGGCATCAACCACACTGCCGGAGATGCTGGTCGTGGCGTTGGTGAGCGTCAGATTGGTGGTAATGGTCTGGCTGGCAGCCAGCGTAAGCACCGGCGCCGTGGCCATATTGGCGGCATAATTGCCCTCGAAAGCCACCGGCATATATGTTCCCGTCGGCAACTGGACGGTGTAGCTGCCCGCATTGTTCGCCACCACGCCGGCCGATGGATTGCCTGACGGTCCTTTGTTTCCCGGACGCGGGGGAGGAAACATCAGGATAATGGCATTGGGCAGCGCGGTGCTGGTGCTGTTGCTGACCACATTGCCGGTGAGCGTTTGCGCGAAGGGAAAATTCGTGACCGCAAACTGGTTGGTAATCGGCGCAAAATGTCCGCCAGGACTGGAAAGCACATATAAATAGTTGCCGACGATGTTCTGCACAAAATCCCCATTTTGGAAATTCAACGTCGCGGTAATGGCGCCCGTCGTGGCATTCAAATCGCCGGGCACATTAAAATTGGTCACCCCGCCAATCACAAAGTTGGTCCCATCCTGCAACGTGAACTGCTGCACCAGCAAATCCCCGCCGTCAATGACGCCGTTGGTGTTGAGATCGAGAAATTTTTGGATGACCACCGTCTTGTTCGTCAACCCGCCGATTTGCAGAGTGATGGTTCCGTTGTAGGTGTTGCTGACGGCGGGAGGCGTGACGTTGAACGTGACGGCGGCCAGGAGGGTTTGACCCAGGAGCAATCCCATCGGCAGGGCGAACAGGCGCAAACCGGTTTTAATAAGCGAGATGATGAGTCCAACGTTTTTTATTTTCATAATTCTCTCCATGTTGAAGCTGCTGGAACAGTGGCGGGATTGAAGCGACAATTCTCCTTCGCCATGACCGGAGCGGCAAACCCACGGTTGGCTCGGTAAAAGTGCGACTGGTTTTCACCTGCATCCACATAAAATGACCTGACTACATTAACCATCCGGGCGGAAACCCTGTCAACGGAATATTACCAACAAGTAAAATCAATCAATCTGCCAATTCTCTTTGATAGTCGCTCCGCTCAGGTTTTCCAATATTACGATGAGATCTGCTGCCCCCGACTTCCCGATTTCGATGCTTCCTGATTTCCATTGAATTCGCGTTCTTCCGTGGTATGTTGAGTTCCATTGCCACCTGATCGCATATGAAACGAATTCTGATTTTTCAAATTCTCTTACTGGCGGCCACTTTTCACACTGCACTCGCCATTAACCCCCCAACTGGATTGGTGATCATATCGGGGGATAAAAGCGTCATTTTGCACTGGGACCCGAATACTGAAACCAACCTGGCGGGATATAACGTGTATCGTTCGCTTTCCAGTAGCGGCTCGTTCGTCAAAAAGAATACCAGCGTGTTGACGTCGTTGGGCTTCTGTGATCTCACCGTCAGCGATGGGGTGACCTACTATTACCAGGTCACGGCGCTGACCACCGCCTCCCAGGAAAGCCTTCCTTCGGTCACGCTGTCCACAGTTCCCAATCCCTTTGCCAGCAACGACGCATTCCTGGATTACGTGCAGCAGGCCAATTTCGATTACTTCTGGTACGCGGCGAATCCAGCCAACGGTCTCGTCCCAGACCGGTCCGCGAGCGGCTCGGCCTGCAGCATCTCGGCGGTCGGATTTGGGCTCACCGCCATCGGTATTGGTGTTGACCATGGCTGGATCACGCGGACCCAGGCCGTGGCGCGGGTCCTGACGACCTTGAACACCTTCCTCAGTGGGCCTCAAGGCCCCGGCACCAGCGGCGTAATTGGGTATAATGGATGGTTCTATCATTTCCTGGATATGAACACCGCCTTGCGCGCATCAGGCTCGGAGCTGTCTTCCATTGACACGACCTTGTTGCTGTCGGGAATACTCTATGCCAAGCAGTATTTCAATGGCACCAACGCCAATGAAACCAGCATTCGGACGATGGCGGATGCAATATTTAACGGGGTGAATTGGACGTGGATGGCGCAAGGGACCAGCGCGGTGGCGATGGGCTGGCAGCCCACGACGGGCTTCACGACATTCGGCAATTGGGTTGGCTACGACGAAGGGATGATTCTCTATTTGCTCGGCCTTGGCACCGCGACCAATCCCTTGCCCGCTTCAGCGTGGAATTATTGGACCAGCGGATATACCTGGGTCACCTATTACGGTGAGTCCTTCGTCCCGTTTCCTCCCTTGTTTGGGCACGAGTACTCCCACTGCTGGATCGATTTCCGCCATATTGCGGACGCTTACATGACCAACCAGAACAGCACCTACTTCGAGAACTCACGGCGAGCGACCCTGGCCCAGCAGTCGTACTGCATCGCCAACCCGCTGGGCTGGGTGGGATATGGCACCAACGTTTGGGGATTGACCGCCTCTGATGATCCATCGGGCTACGAGGCGCACGGCGCCCCACCGGCCCTGAATGATGATGGCACGATCGCCCCCACCGCCCCGGGCGGGGCCATGGCCTTCGCCCCCGACATCTCGTTGCCGACTTTGCAATACCTCTACAGCCACGGCCGGACGGCCCTTTGGACGCAGTATGGCTTCATTGACGCGTTTAACCAGAGTGTCTCGTGGTATGACACGGCTGAGATAGGAATCGATCAAGGACCCATCGTCATTATGATTGAGAACTATCGCACCCAGCGCCCTTGGCAGCTTTTCATGCAAAATGCGGAGATCCAACGCGGTTTGCAGCAGGCCGGCTTTGTCTCGCTGCCTTTTGTGGCGCTCACAGTGCAGTCTCTACCCGCTCAGAATACCCTCACCTTGACCTGGGCCGCCTCCGCTGGCATCACTTATCAGGTCGAATACTCGCCTGACCTAGTAACCTGGTTCGCCTCGCCGTCCGGGGAAGTGACCGCCACAGGTTCCACCGCAAGCTGGACCGATAGCGGCCCTCCCGGCACCACAGCCCTGCCCTTTAGTGATACTGAGAGATTCTACCGAGTTTTCAAATTCGGTTCCCCATAGGCAGTGGCCGTTGAATGAATTGAACCACGGATGAGTTTGGCTGACGCCACGGTCTGCACATTGCTGTGGATGCCTTGGGTTATGCAAGGGTGTAACTTGTGACCATGCCACCGGAACGCCGCATTTATGCGGCAGCCCCACACGCGATTTGCCGCCTGCCGGATGAATCCGGCGTTCCAAAGTCGGGGCAACCTCGTGTTTTGGTGGTGGTGCCCGAATGCGCCCCTCTGCAATTGGCCGTGAATCCGCGATTGAAGTGTCGCGTGTAAAATGAAAGTTTTCACCCTTTCCCGTCATCGCTTCGGGGAAAAATGGACCGCCGAGACTCGATGAACTGAGCACGGCCCCACCGCCATCGAAGGGTCTATTATCACGGATCATATTGATATTGGCGCAGTCGAGTTCATGCAGGAATCCCGCAGGGTTTCGCTTCCGCCACAAAGCGCCAGAGGACTGGCGCAGTCCAAGACGCTTCGCACAGTTCGATGGGCGTCGTGAAACGCGCCAGCGTCTTGGAGTGTCCACCCTCCGCAGTACTGCTACGCCCGTCCTCCGCAGTAGCCCTGCTACGGAGGATGGAGAGGACGGGCGGCGGCGGCCCTCCGCCGCTTTTCCCAGCAGGAGCATCAATATTAAACCCGAACTCCGAAGTCGAAGTCGAGTGCGGCGCAGCCGCTTGGGGAGCGCACGCCGCTGGCGTGCGGTTTTCGGCGGCTCGCCGAAAATCTTGTCCCACAAACTTCCTCGCCCCAAAATCGGACAAAGAAGGTGAGACGAAGGTTTGGGCGAGCCGCCCAAACCGGCACGCGGGCCGCGTGCGCTACCATTCCTATTTCGGAGTTCGGGTAAAATGGAACTGCCATATTTTCGCGGATCACGAAAGCTCAAGACCCACAAGTGAAAATCCCCGGCCTGTACACGTGCAGGCATATTGAGGGACGAAAGACGGGCAAAAAACGAAGCCGCCGAAAAAATTAGGGCAGGAGGATGTCCTCCTGCCCCAGATTGACCCCTCTCCAACACGGTCTCGGCCAAAACTACGCTGAGTGCGTTGCCGTGTGGCGGGGTGGAATTCAGATGTGCCGACGGCGCAACAAGAGCGTCACCATGCCCAGACCCAAGAAAGCAAGCGTGGAGGGTTCCGGCACGTTCGAAATGCTGATGTCACTCCAAACCGCCTGCCCCGAAGTCCCAGGACCATTCGGTGAATTATCAATTCCTTGAAGCTGGAAATAAGCTTCCAAGTTATCGCCCGCAAGATTTCCAGTCCATGATTGGAGCGGGCTTGTCAAGGTGGGGCCGCCGGCATTGACTGAGAAATACATGTTACCTGTGCTCCCGCTCTGGTAATATACCATTTGCATGTTGACCGTTTCGCCTGCCGTGTAGGTTAAACCTGAATTCCAGTAGCCAGGTCCGCCAAAGAAGCCCAAAAAGCCGCTGTTGGGATCAGCGATGAACTGCATGTCGCCGCCGGGCAAAGAGCCGTTAGCGTTGGGTATAACCCAGCCCGCTTCGTTGTCAACCGTCGTGGCGCCGCTTACCGTCAGGTTCGCGGAAATCGTGAACGAGGTGTCACCGGCCCCTAGAGTGTAGGCGCTGGATCCGTTATTTGAAAATGCCCAAACATCCTTGTTGGCAAAACCGCTACTACCCGCGTTGAACTCGCCCGATTCACCGATAGTAATCAAGCCCGGATAGCTGTTTAGATAAGTCACGGTCGCGCTCGGGAAATCATTCCAAACGCGCGGAGTTATGATGGCTGAATTGATGGAACTGATCTGCGCAAAGGCTCCGCTGGCGGCCGCCAAGAAAAGGCCGATGATTGTCGCCTTGCATGTGTAACGCTGTAATAAGTTCATATTTGAATCCTTGAGTTGTTTTTGAGTTAATTGTTAATTAGTCTGTATCTACAAGACTCTTTTCTAGCGGATGCCCGAAAAAGTGTCAAGCGAATACTTTTAATTTTTTTTCACAGTCATCCCATTGGAAACAGGCTTATAACCATTGATTTTATTGGCGGTTTTGAATTGCATGGCTCAAAAAAGCGGCTCATCCCATAGCACAAAGAAACGTCAAAAACGCCCAATTTTCGAGGGTTTTTGTGGATTTCCTGTGAGATGACTGTGAATTTTTTTCAAAATCACAGCACAACTGCGCCGAAGCAGGTCCGCACGATCTGATCCGCAATCGGATGGCTGGCTCACGGAGTCTTCGCCGGAACCGCCTTTTTGCTCCAGCGCACGGTCGCCGACTTCACGCTGGTTGAGTCGCCGCCGATCCGGATGATGAATTCCCCCGGTTCCCAGTCGTATTCCAGGTTGCCATTATAGAATTTCAAATCTTCCGGGGTGATGCGGAACGGCACCTCCCTGGTCTCGCCCGGCTGCAAGCGCACTTTTTGGAACCCCCGCAGGTCCTCCACGCTGCGCGTCACACTGGCCACCGGCTGGCTGAGATACAACTGCACCGTCTCCTCACCGGCACGCTCCCCCGTATTGGTCAGGCCGACCGACGCCACCAGCGTCTCCTCACCGGCCAGCGCGGTCTTGCTCAGCTTGACGTCGCCGTAGGAAAACGTCGTGTAGCTCAAGCCGTAGCCGAACGCATACAACGGGTCATTCGGCACGTCGAGGTAACGGGAAACATACTTCTTTGCCGGATCACCCCTGTAGGGACGCCCCGTGTTCTTGTGATTGTAATAGATGGGGATTTGCCCGACGTTGCGCGGAAAAGTCGCCGTCAATTTTCCCGACGGATTGCAATCGCCGAACAGCACGTCGGCCACGGCATTGCCCGCTTCAGTGCCGCCAAACCAGGTTTCGAGAATGGCGCCGCAATGCTCCGCTTCCCAGGTCAACGTCAACGGCCGGCCGTTCATCAGCACCAGCACGACGGGTTTCCCGGTTTCCACCAGCGCTTGCAACAGTTCCTTTTGATTTTCCGGAAGTCCGATGTCGCTGCGGCTCGCGGCCTCGCCGCTCATGCCGTATGATTCGCCGAGCACCGCCACCACCACGTCCGCGCGGGCCGACACGGCCACCGCTTCCGCCACCATCTCTCGCGGCGAACGCCCGTCCACCGGAATCTCCGCGCCGAACGCCTTCAGCGTTTCCCGCAGCGCAGGATCATCGACGAGGTTCGCGCCTTTCGCGTGCAGGATCGTCACTGCGGAACCGGCCACATTGCTGATCCCCGTCCGGACGCCGACCGCCTGTCGCCAGTCGCCGGCGGCACGGCAACTGCCCAGCAGATTCTGCTGGTCATCCGCCAGCGGACCCACCAACGCAATGATCCCGGTTTTCCGGCGTGAGGATTTCCCCGCGGGCCCGCTCCTCCGTGCAGCCGGGCCACCCGGAAATGGTCGGCGTGCCAGTCCACACCCAACTTGACTTGCTGGATACGGGCTTGCGGTTCGGGGTTTGGGAGCGTAGTTGTTTTCATCGCATGGTTGAGTATGTTTTTCATATACAAAAATTGTCGCCGGTCGCGACCTCTGACTCAACTCATGCCTTCTTTCTACGTTAGCCGCCGACATGAAGCGTCTTGTCCCAGTTCAGCCTGTCCTATGGAGCACGCTGCTTGTTCTATTCGGGGCGGGTTGTGGTCCGTCGATACGCGAGGTCGAGCTCAAACAGCAAGTCGAGACCATCAGCAAGAGATACCAGCCTGCCGATGCCACGCTGAAGCGACTCGTCGTGCACGACTTCGACCGTCCGAGCATTCAAAACAATCTTGGCGGCAATGCTGGAACGTGGAATCTCGATCCGACCGATTCCAAATCGGGTTGCACGTACCTCCTCGATGCGCAGACCAAACGCGGCACTGAAGGAAACTCGCTCCACCTCGCCTACCGGCTCAATCCGAACAAATCGTCCCAGAACGGATTCCGGATGAGCCTCAACCGGCTCGACGCCCGCGACTACGACCACCTGGAGCTCTGGGTAAAGGGCGATCCGAAACAGGGCTTCGCCACGTCGCTCAAAATAGAAGTGAGGCAGCCCAAGGAGGGCGCACCGGGCGAAACGCGCAAGGGCAGCTACGTCATCCAGGGCATCACTGATGAGTGGCAGCGCTTCCGCATTCCACTCAACATGATGACCGGCATCGAGACGTGGAAGGATCTTGACGTGCTCGTCATCGGATTCCATTCGCGCCGCGAAAAGGTGACGCAAGGGGCGGTTTTCATTGACGACATCGCCTTCGTCAAAACTGGCGAGCCTGGCCCGTCCATCCGCGATCGCGTGCCGATTCCGAAAAAACGCGCATGGGAACAGGCCCATGGAGGAAAGGTCGCGGCCCAGCCGTTCGTCATTCAGCACCTTGCCGGATGGCCCACCAACCTGCTCGCGGATAAATCGTCGTTTCCGAAGGATGATCGGGAATTTCTGTGGCGTGTCGCGCGCGACACCTGGACCGGCATCGATTCGCTCTGTGACCGGGAGCATCGGTTGCCTCTCGACCAGGTGCGCTTCGGCACCAATTCGGTCGATCCCGCGGAAAGCCGCGCCGGCGATTACTTGAACGTCACCGACATCGGCATCTACCTTCTGTCGGTCACAGCCGCCTGTGATCTTAAGCTGATCACGCGCGACGAAGCTCTCGAACGCCTGCGCCTCACACTCGACTCGGTCGAGGGAATGGAGTCCTACGAAGGGTTTCTTTACAACTATTACGACACGACAACGCTCGAGCGCTCGAGCCACTTCATTTCGTTCGTCGACAGCGCGTGGCTGACGTCGGGACTCATGGTGGTGCGCCAGGCTTTTCCGGAATTGAACCCGCGCTGCACGAAACTCATCGATCGCGCTAACTACAAATTCTTTTACGATGATGTCGAGCAGGTAATGAACCACGGTTTCTGGGTCCATATGAATTGTCGCGCAGAATATACCTATGGCCTGCTCTACACGGAGTCGCGCGCCGGCAGCCTGATCGCCATCGGCAAGGGCGATGTTCCCGAGGAACACTGGTTCCAGCTCCAGCGCACATTCCAGTACGACGCAGCCTGGCAATCGTCCGCGCCGCATGAGCGCAAGGCGAAAACCGTGGACGGATACGAAACGATCGGCGGCTGGTTTGAATGGGACGGTCTCAGATATGTTCCAAGCTGGGGCGGCAGCCTTTTCGAGGCGCTGATGCCGACGGTCATCATCGACGAAAAGCAATACGGACCGGAAAACGTCGGAACCAACGACGTGCTCCATGCGCTGATCCAGCGCCGCTATGCCTTGGAAACGCTGAAATATCCCGTTTGGGGGATGTCGCCCTGCTCCATGACGGCCACCGACAGCTACTCGGAATATGGCATGAAGGTGCTCGGCGTTCGCGGCTACAAGGCGGGAGTCGTCACGCCGCACGTGACCGCGCTCGCCCTCTATGTCACACCCGCCGAAGCCATTGCGAACCTTCGCAATTTGATCGAGAAATATGACATCTACGGCCAGTATGGATTCTACGATGCCGTCGATCCCGTTTCCGGCGAGGTCGCCCATAAATACCTCGTGCTTGACCAGGGCATGATCTTTCTCGCGCTCGCGAATTACCTGGACGACCAGTGTGTTCAGAAGCATTTCGCCGCAGATCCGATCGCCCAAAGAGTTCTGCCGATGCTCAAGGACGAGAATTTCTTCTCAAACTGACTGACCATCCTGATGAAACCGAATTCCTGCTGGACTCTCGCCATCTTGTTCGCGCTCCCTCTCTCGGCGCATCGCCGGTCTGCTGCGGCTTGGCGGGACTTGGGCCGCGCCGTTTGACTTTCCCTGGGAAAATCGTCGGGGCACCACATTTGGATCGGGTCGAAAAGCGGCAAAACAAAACTTTCGGATTGATCTCCCGGGTCCGTTTTGCCACTGTCGCGCCATGATTGGTGAAATCCTAAACCAATTCTCCCTCTCCCGCGCGGCCAGTTGGGCGCCTGCCAGTATCGCTTCCCGTGGCTTTGGGATTCCATGCTTAGCCATTGGGGTTGAACATAAGTGGATCAACCGTGAGCAGGCCGTGCAGATCACGCTGAACATGCCCAATTTCTTTTACAATTCACTTCAAAGCGCTGGCACCAATGTGACGGGTGATAAGGGTTTTTACTATCATTTCCTGGCCATGGATACGGGCACACGCACCTGGAATTGCGAACTTTCTTCCGTGGACACCGGATTGCTCGCGCTGGGATTCATCTTTGCCCGGAATTATTACAACCTGGATAATGAAGTTGAAAACCGCATCCGCTTACTGGCAGGGAAATTACTTGGCCGAATTGAATGGAATTTTATGGCAATGCCCCCTTCGGGTGAATATGCCAACACGATTCCCATGGACTGGACGCCTGAAAAGGGGTTACACGAAATGGGCTGGAGTGGCTACAATGAAGCGCTCTACCTTTATATCCTGACTGCCGGCAGCGGGATGGAGAATGTTCAACAAAGCAATCATGCTTGGTTAAAAACGTACAAATGGCAGACACCATACGAAGGACTTTCGCAGGTAGTTTTCCCCCTTTTATTTGGCCACCGGTTCTCCCAGGCATTCATCGATTTTCGGGGTCTGACCGATCCGTATTTGAAGGAAAAGGGGATCGTTTACTTTGGAAACTCCCGTCGAGCGACCTATGTGCAACGGCAGGATGCCATTGATAACCCTCACGGTTGGGTAGGCTATGATTCGCTTTGCTGGGGCGTTACGGCAGGTGACGGCCCCATGGAAAAGTATGACTTTGATGATAAAAAGTTCCTGGGTTATGCCGGCAGGGGAACGAGCGGACCCAAATTTAACTATTTTGATAGCGTGACCATTGCGCCTTACGGGTCGCTGTCTTCCCCGCCATTCGCACCCGAGATCGTTTTACCAACGATCAAATCAATCATGGAAAAATACGGCGACCGGCTATGGGGTAAATACGGCTTTTATGACTCGTTTAATCCAACCGCCAAGTGGTTTGACGATGATGATGTGGGCATCGACCAGGGCCCGCTCCTGATCATGATCGAAAATTTCAGGACCGGCCTGGTATGGGATTATATGATGAAAGATCCAATAATCCAGGAGGGCCTGAGCAAGCTTGGATTTGAGTATTTGAATCGATCTCACCTCCGGGGGGACGGAATCGAAGATGAATGATTTTATCCGAAGAATAAGTGCATTTTCGACAGGATTGCTGCTCGCAACAACGATCAGCAACGCCCAGATCAAAACCTTGGATCAATTTGAAAACAAAGATGGCTGGACTTTCACCAAGTCCGATGGCGTCAACCTGAACTTATCGGTTGAAAAGGGCGCAACCGGCAACGCGATCCGTTTCGATTACGATTTCACCAATGGCACGAGCTACGGCGGGATTCAGAAACTGTTCCCGATTGACCTTCCCGAAAACTATGAATTCAGCTCTTACTTAAAAGCCGATTCGCCGGCCAACAATCTCGAGATTAAATTTCTGGACCGCACGGGGGACAATGTCTGGTGGGTCAGGTTCCCCAACTATGACTTTCCAAAAGAATGGAAAAAGATCCGCATTAAGAAAAGACACATCCGGTTTGCCTGGGGGCCGACCAGTGACCGCAACTTAAAGCGAATAGACCGAATCGAATTCACGGTGTCCTCTTTCGTCGGCGGCAAGGGCACTCTCTGGGTCAAGGACCTCCAATTCGAACCGCTCCCGCCAGAATTGTCCTCTTACCCGAGACCGACGGTCACCGCGTCGTCAGCCGTGAGCCAGCATGAGCCCAGCCTGATCGTGGATGATTCCCGGGCCATGTTCTGGCAAAGCACCAACGGCACGGATCAATCTGTGCTTTTTGATTTCAATGTGCGGAGAGAATTTGGCGGCTTGCAGATCTGCTGGCAGAAAGATCATTATGCGAAAAGTTTTGAGGTGCAGCTTTCAGAAGACGGTCGGAATTGGCAGAAAGTTTATTCCGTGTGGTCCAACCGGGCTGATGTGAGTTTCATCCGCCTCCCGGAAGCTGAAGCACGATACTTGAAGTTGAATCTGAAGGAAAGCAACGGGGACACCGCGTTCGGCATTGAAGACGTAAAATTCCTGAACCTGACGAATTCTGAAACGCGGAATGACTTTCTGATCTACTGCGCCAAAAACTCCCCGGTGGGAGATTATCCCCGTTACTTCAGCGAAGAGGCCTCGTTCTGGACCGTAAACGGAGTGAGTGGGGATACGCAGAAAGCCTTGATCGATGAAGACGGCATGGTGGAAGTTGACCCAACCCGCTTCTCCGTTGAACCCATGGTGAAACTGGGGGGGCGGCTCTACAATTGGAGTAATGTGAAGGCGGTCCAATCCATGGGGCCGGCTGGAGAGAGCAACCGATTTGAGTTTGTTCCTACGGTGACATGGCGATGCGGCGACCTCAAATTCATGACCGAGGTGATGTCGGCGGGGAAGGCGAATGTTAATTCAGTGCTGGGCATCCGTTATAGTTTTGAGAATCTTTCGGCCCAGCCCATGGATTTTGAGTTTTACCTCCTGATCCGCCCGTTCCAAGTCAACCCGTACTACCAATTTCTAAATTCACCCGGCGGCGCAGGCAAAATTCAGGCAATCAACGAAGCCGATAGCTGGAAAGTAATCGTGGATGACAAAGTGATTCTGTCGCAGAAAAAGTTCGATGCTTTCGGAGCCGGCACCTTCGACGAAGCCAATGTCGTTGACTTGTTGCGTACCGGGAGCATGCCTCCGCGCCCGACTGCAACCGATGAAGGCGGGATGGTGCATGGTGTGATGAAGTATTCGATGCGGCTTGATCCCCGGCAGCACACCAGCTTCTTTGTCTTGGTTCCGTTTCATGATAAGGAATCGGTGGAGCGGGAGCTGGCCGCGGGAACGCTGCTTGATGGTCTTGAAAAAGCTTCCGAATCCTGGAACGCCAAAGTCAACCACATTCAATTCAATTTGCCCCGTTCAGCTGACCGGATCGTCAATACCTACAAAGCCAATTTGGCCTACATCCTGGTCGACCGGGTGAATGCCGGTTTTCAGCCCGGCTCGCGCTCCTATGCGCGCAGTTGGATTCGGGATGGTGCGCTCATCTCCTCCGCTCTTCTAAAGTCTGGTATTGTACGGGAGGTCAGGGACTTCATTGACTGGTACGCGCCCTACCAGTTTGACAACGGCAAGGTTCCCTGTGTCGTTGACTGGCGGGGACCCGACCCGGTGCCCGAGAACGACAGTTGCGGAGAGTTGATCTTCCTAATCCGGGAGTATTTCAATTTTACGCACGACACCGCGTTCCTCCGGTCGAAGAACAAATACGTGCTCAAAGCGGTGGCGTATCTGGAATCGTTGATCGCCCAGCGCTCGACGGACGCTTACAAAAACGGCGACGCCACCGCTCGCGCATGCTACGGGCTGGTTCCCATGTCCATCAGTCACGAGGGCTATTCCGCCAAACCGATGCACTCCTACTGGGATGATTTCTTTACTCTGAAAGGACTGAAAGACGCGGCCGAGATAGAAAGAGTCCTTGGTGAGACTGAACAATATCAGAGAATCTCGAAAATCCGCGACACCTTCAGGACGAACCTTTACTACTCCTTGCGGTTGGCGATGAAAAACAAGAACATCAATTACCTCCCGGGCTGCGTCGAGTTGGGAGACTTTGATGTCACGTCCACGACCATTGCGCTAAGCCCCTGCAATGAGCTGAACAATCTGCCAAAGCCCCAGATCTATAACACCTTTGACCGATACTATGAATTCTTCAAAAGCTGGCGGGACGGCAAAATTGACTGGGTCAACTACACCCCGTACGAAAACCGCCTGATCGGATCCTTCATCCTGCTGGATCAACCTGAACGGGCGCACGAACTGATCGAGTTCTTCTTGAAGGACCAACTCCCGCCCGGTTGGCATCAATGGGCCGAAGTGGTCTGGAAAGATCACCGCACACCGCAATTCATCGGGGACATGCCCCACAGTTGGGTTGGCAGCGATTTCCTGAATTCGATCAGGACCCTGTTCGTTTATGAAGATGAATCGGACCGGTCGCTGGTGCTGGCCGCCGGGTTATACCAGGATTGGATTGATGCGCCCACTGGAATGTCCGTCGAGCATCTGCCGACGTATTACGGTGAGGTTTCCTACTCCATCAAGAAGGACGGCCGGCACTACGCTTTTTTCATTTCTGGCGATCTGAAGCTTCCCGCGAATGGAATCAAAATCAAGAATTTCAACCGTTCAAAACTCCCGGTAAAAGTGACTATCAATGGGGTCGAAAGTCGCGACTTCAATGAACGGGAAATCACCGTAAAAGCGGTGCCTGCAGTCGTGGATATTTATTATTAGCCTTCGGGCCAGATACAGCACTATGAGCGAACAGGAAATAACTGCGGTTCACAAAACAAAACTGGAAGACCGTATTCGTTTTTCACAGTTAGCTGCCTATGGTGCCGGGGGCATTATTCCCATTGCCCTCTTCAACATTGCCAGCATACTCGTAGGTTTGATGGGAAATATAAGCTTGGGGCTCAGTGCCTTCTGGCTGGGCGTCATCTTGATCATCCCGCGTTTGTGGGATGCGCTTTCTGATCCCATTATCGGTCACCTTTCCGATAATACAAGGACCCGTTGGGGGCGCCGGCGTCCGTACCTGCTGATAGGAGGTGTACTGGTTGCGGTCTTTTTTGTGGTCATGTGGTGGATCCCCAAAGGTGATAGGGTGCGGGTCTGGTTCCCGTCAGAAACAGGCTTCCAGGCGTTTCAGCTGGTCTATATTCTTTTCTCCCTCCTGTTATTTTTCACTGCCTGTAATATTTTTGAGATCCCTCATGGTGCCCTGGGCATGGAGATGACCACTGACTACCATGAACGAACCCGCCTTTTCAGTGCCAAGAGTTTTGTCGGCAATCTTTTTGCCATGAGCACACCCTGGCTTTTTGCCCTCGCCAATATGAAACTTTTCAAAGGCACAGGAAACGAAGCCGACGGCATGCGCTATGTGTCCATCATGGTCGCGGCTTTGATCATACCGCTCTCTTTCTGGTGGTCTTTCAAATTGCGCGAGCCGGGATTTGTAAAAGCTGCAAAGCATGAAAGAACCCCCTTCTGGAAAGATATGAAACGCACCGCCAGCAACCGGAACTTTGTCATGCTGACCCTGACAATTTTCACCCTGGCCATGGGGTTCAATTTCGTCCAGCTTCTCGGGTCATACATCCCTATTTTCTATGTTTTCGGGGGCAACAAAGTTGCGGGCGCTTATCTGCTCGGAATCAACGGCACCATCTGGGCCATCACCGGATTACTGGCCGTTTTCCCCCTGATCTGGATCAGCCCGAAATTGGGCAAACGGAATACCCTTACGATTTCGATCTTGCTCATGTGCCTGGCACAACTTTCCAAGATTGTCTGCTACAACCCTAATTATCCCTACCTGCTTATTATACCCACCGTCCTGCTTTCCATCGGGATGCTGTTTTTCTTCACACTTGGATCTTCCATGGTAGGCGATATCTGTGATGAAGATGAATTAAAGACGGGTTATCGCGCGGAGGGAAGTTACTACTCGATATTCTGGTGGTTCATTAAAATGGGAACTGCATTTGCCAGCTTCGTCGCAGGCGCACTGATCGTATTGACTGCGTTTGACGAAATCCAGGTTACACAAGTCGATAGTATCTCGGGGAATATCAGGGAAATTCGCAGCGAGATTCAGTCCTGGGGAGGTGATCAGGCTTTCAGCGGCACCAATACGCAGTTGCTCGGGAAAACCAAAACGCGGGTTGCTAAAGCGCTCGATGAGGCTAAAGAATATCTGAGCTACCTGGAAAAGGAATCGGTAAAACAGCAGAAGCAGTCTGAGCAATGTGTTACTGAATACCAAAACCGCAAGCGCGACAGGTTGCTGAATGCATTATCCACGATAAAATCTACGGCAGGCGGACTGGAAGAGTTACGGTTGCATTTGGAGAACCCGGGGCCCCAGGCCCAAGACTCCCAGGTCAAAGCCACTGTGGCAGAAGCCCTTCCCCTGACACTTCAAACCAAGTTTGAAAAAGCCAGGATGAATTCATTTGAGCTTATGTCGCATCTGGAATCCAAATCAAAGGAAAGTAAAAACAGTGTGGAGCATTATCAAGAGATCATCCAGAACATCACCACGGTAAATAACCGGATTGCCAGCCTGAACGCAGCATCATCCCTGCATATCCTGGAAAAAGAGCTTACAACAATAGAAAAGGACATTCTACCGCTGACAAAACAAACACCTTATACTCTTTTGATGATGCGGGTGGTCGAGATCGGGCTGCCAGTGTTATTGAGCCTCTTTTCCATCTTCTTTCTCCTCCGTTACTCATTAACTGAAAAACGGTCACAGGAGATCAAAAATCTTTTGAAGCATAGGAATGAGGAACGTTCAAAGGAGGCGAACAAGGCGACTGGATCAGCGACGGTTTAAGCTAATCTACGGATTTACCCGTCGGACTGTGACTCTTAGTAATAAAAATATACTATCAAGAAAATGACATTTACAATTAAAGAAAACAATTTCTATTTAAATAACAAGAAAGTATTTCTCAATTCAGGAGAGATCCATTATTTCAGGGTCAGACGGGAACTTTGGGACAAGCACCTGGAAGCAGTCAGGGAGGCTGGTTTAACCACCGTCAGCACTTACGTCCCTTGGGCCTGGCACGAATCAGCGGAAGGCGTTTTTGATTTTGACGGCACCTCATGCCCGGAACGCGACTTCGAAGGCTGGCTGCAGCATTGCCAGACCAACGGTTTGACCTGCATCGTCAAACCGGGGCCGTTCATCCTGGCCGAAACCCGTGGAGCGGGGCTACCGGATTGGTTCTTGGAACAATACCGGGAACAAGTAAAGATGCGCAACAGCAAGAGTGAGATCGTGCCAGGCGACGGCGTCAGCCTGTTCAACCCAAAATTCCTGGAGAAGGTAACGCGTTGGTATGACCAGGTCATGCCCTTGATCGGCAAACGCGAAATCTCGGCCGGCGGACCGATTATCATGATGCAAGTCTGTAATGAGATTGGTGTATTCTCATGGCTGGCGCACCAGGGAGACTATTCTGAAAATGTCAGGGCTCGTTTCATTTCATACTTGGCAATCAAATTTAAAGGTATTGCAGAACTGAACGGCCTGTGGGGAACCGCTTACCGGGACTTTGCAGACATAGAACTTCCTCCTGACGGCAGGCTTCCTTATGCCTCAAAGGGAGATCGCAGCCGTGATTATGAATGGCACTGCTTCTGGAGAACCTATTATGGCGATTATTTAAGAATGCTGACCGGCATGGCCAGGGACAGGGGGGTGACGGTTCCGTTTTATCATAATCTTCCGGGCTGGATCTATGGAAGCGGCTATGAATTTCCGGTCAATATCACCATGTACCAGGAACTCTTCGGGGATAAGAGCGAGATCATGTTCGGCGTCGATCATATCCCGGAATTCCTTTCACACCGTAACATGCACGATGATCGGATCATAAATGACATCACTTTTGCCATGCAGGGGAACAAGCCGTTGTTTGCCGCCGAGCTCCAGTGCGGCTCCCGGGAATACCACGTGGTGACGAACCCCCGTGAGATGGAACTTTTCTACAAAGCAAGCATCGCCCACGGACTGACCGGCTGGAATTATTACATGTTCTCACAGGGGCGAAACCCAAGGCACAGGGGCTATTCCGGGGAAACTTTTTACTGGTTCAACCCGCTGACGCCGGAAGGCGGGCGCACCAGCGCTTTCCCTCTGATTAAACGAATGAGTAAAATCATTAAAACTTCCGAAAACCTGATCGTTGAGTCAAAACGTAAGGCAGAGGTCTGCGTCCTTTTCTATCCTCCTTATTATGCCACCGAACTGGAGAGACCTGAAACAGGAGCAAGCGGGCTTCTATACAACCCTTCAGCCATCCGCCGGCCGGCCTATTTCGACGGCTTGCTGAAAGTGCTCCAAGTGCTCAACATTGATTATGATATGGTGGACCTGTGCCAGGCTACAACTGAAACATTGGGCAAATACAAGCAGGTCTGGGCGTTCAGCACCGATGAAATGAATGCCGGGGATCAACAGACCCTTGTTGATTATACCAAGGCCGGCGGCATGCTGGTTATGTTTCCGTATCTGCCTGACCGCGAGATGTCGCAAAAGCCTTGCACCATCATACGAGATGCCATCTTGGTAAAGCCATCTGGAACAGAGATCATCGATTCTCCGCTGATCGATATGTATGACTTGAAAGACATCAAGTGTGCCAATCCGCAGATCATTTATGATGAGCCATCGCTCGCCGGTGCAGAGGTCATCGCAAGGACGATTCGCGGTTCCGCGTGCGGATTCACAAAAACTCTTGGCCGCGGCTCCATCATTCACCTGGGAACGTGGATCGGGTTCGACACTGAAGGGCATAAAGCAGTGTATGAAGCCATCCTGACGAAATCAGATGCGAAGCTCAGGCAGGCATCAGCATCCAATGACAATATAGCAGTCCGGGAGCGCTTTACGGGTGATCATGCTGCAGTTCTTTTCATTGGGAACTATTACAACGAAGAACAGGACGGCAAAGTCACCTATACGCATCCTGAAAGCGGGGAGGCCATCAATGTACCATACGCGCAGGACGGGATGACATGGCCGGCCCTTTACGGCGTATTGACCCCGGTGTGCCTGGAGGTTTCTGATGGCATCAAGATCCTGCATAGTACCTCGGATATTCTTGGAGTTGCAGGGAATAACGGCCAGCTGGAGATCACCCTGCACGGGGATCGAGACCTGGCCGGGGAGATCGTTTTTGAGGGGACTAAGGTTGATAGGATCAAATCTGCGACAATTTATGGTGACCCTGTAAAAATGGTTCGTGACGACAAACGCATCACTTTCATATACAGTCACAAACACCAGGAAGAAATAACCCTAAGTATCAAGATAATATCGTGAAAAGTCACTCTGTGAACCTCTGTGTAACAATTATGTATAAGTTTCACAGAGTTACACAGCGGGATGACAGCATAACACAGAAGGATCGTAATACGCTCTCATTACCTATTACTTTGAAAGAATAGAAGAGGATGTCTCTGAACAACAATATGAGTCTTAAGAATTCTCTTGGTTTATCCTTTGAATTCCTTCACAATGGCTCTCTGAAGAGCATAGAAGTTCATCCCATCAGGATAAGCCTCAAAGCTGGGACTCCTTTTTCAAAGCCAGGTACGAATCTCTACCTGAGGAAAAGAAAAAAACCATTTGAATTTACCGCTCTTTTAGGCTCGGAAAGTGACAGTCTTTTTAAAATGGCCGGTGATGCTTTTATTGCCAGGGGAAGTTGGGCCGGTCTTGATTACATTTGCGGGCTGCAACTCTCAGAGAAAAGCCTCAGCTGGCGGTGGAGTGTTGATATCAAAAATCTGTCTGACAATCCGGTCGAACTGGATCTGATTTACGTTCAGGACGCCGGACTGAAACCAGTAAATGCCGGGTTGATCAACGAATATTATGTAGCCCAGTACCTGGAACGCCGCATCCTCGAAGATAAAGTCTTTGGCGCCGTGGCTTGCTGCCGTCAGAACATGAGGGAATCAACCGGCCATCCCTGGTTTATGATGGCATGCAAAAATACAGCGATGGCAGGTGGTGTTGACGGCATGCAGTTTTATGGCAAGACATACCGGGAAACCGGCATCCCGGAAGGGCTGCTGGCAGATAACCTGGGAGGTGATTATGCCGGGGAATCTCTGGTGTTTGCCTTGCAGGAAAAACCATTCAGCCTGGCCGCCGGTGGGGTTCATCATAGTGTCTTCGTTGGCACCTATCTGCCGGATCACCCACAGGCCACATCAGAGGATGATCTTAACCGCTTACCCAGCCTGATGCTCGAATGCAATGATGAGACCCCGTCTCCGCACGCGAATGACCTGATTCCCCCGGCAAGGAATTTATTCAATACAACTCCTTTCCTACCGGTGGATGATTTGAATGATGCTGAGCTTAACCGCTTTTTTGGCAAGGAAAGGCGCCATTGCGAAAATGAAAATGGCCGGTTGCTCTCATTCTTCAGCGCACAAAACAACCATGTCGTGCTGCGGGCTAAAGAGGTAATGGCTGACCGGCCGCATGCGCACATCATGCAAGCCCGGGCCGGGTATGTGCCGGATGAAAGCATCATGTCCACCACCTCCTTTGCCTTTGGGGTTTTCAATTCACATATCACACAGGGCAATACCAATTTCAATGTGCTGCTCTCGGTCTGCACCAGCCAGTTCAATCTCTCCACGGAAACGGGTCAGCGTATCTTTGTGGAGGTGGATGGAAGGCAGCATTTGCTTGGCGTTTCCTCTGCTTTCGAGATGGGCCTGAATCACTGCCGGTGGATTTATAAACACGGCGATTACTGCTTCCAAGTACGTTCCTGGACCTCTAAGGCCACTCCGCAGGTCAATATGGACTTTACAGTGATCAGCGGAAAAAAAGTGAAGTTGCTCATTACTCATGATTTTGACGCCCTGAACGGATGGACTATCAGCCCCGGGAGCAAATCCGGTGAATATGTGGCCAAGCCCAAGACCGACAGCATGATCGCGGGCAAATTTCCGGATGCACGATTCAGGATTTTGATCCACAGCACCGGTTCTGATTACCGGGCTTGTGGCGACGAAGCGCTATATCCGCACCACGACGGCCAAGGAGGCTGTTTGTTCGTGCTCGATGTCCGTGAAACCGCAGATTTCTGCATGAGTTTCATCGGTGAAGTGTGTTCTTCCGCCAAGGCAGTTACAGTTGAAGATCCGGATCGTCAGTGGTTCTCAGATTGCCAGGATGCACGGTCTTCCTGGAAGGATTTGAGTTTGAACCTTTCCCTGCGAGGTCGCCAGGAAGACATCGCAGCCATCCAGGAGATCCTGCCCTGGTATGGCATGAATGCCATCACCCATTTTCTGACCCCTTACGGGCTGGAGCAATTCAGCGGGGCCGCCTGGGGCACGCGCGATGTGTCCCAGGGGCCGCTTGACCTGCTGTTAACCCTAGAAAAGTATGATGAAGCCAGGCAGGTGTTGTGCATCATATTCTCAAACCAGAACCCGGATGGCGGATGGCCGCAATGGTGGATGTTCGACAGCTACTCGAATATCCGGGCTGACAGCTCCCATGGTGATATTTTTTACTGGTGCATCATTGCCCTCAGCAACTATGTCAAAGTTACTGGCGACCTGAAAATTCTGGACGAGGTCCTTCCTTATTATCATGAAAAAGGTCCTGCCCAGGCTGAGCAAACGCCGCTCAGCGAGCATGTTGACCGGCTTATTAAAATGATCGTTGATTCATTCATCCCGGGCACTGCCTTTGTACCCTTTGGCGGCGGTGACTGGAATGATTCCCTGCAGCCAGTCAGTAAGGAATTGGCACAACGAATGATCTCAAGCTGGACCGTCGAGATGAATTACCAGGCCTTTTCTCAATACCAATTGGTATATGAACAGGCCGGTGATACAAGAAAAGCCGGAGAACTGAAAGAGATCTGTGAAAAGATCAAGGCTGATTTCAACAAATACCTGGTCAAGGATGGAGTCGTTGCGGGATATGGCCTGGTTGAAGACGACCGTAGCATCAGCGTGCTGCTACACCCAAGTGATACCACAACCGGGATCCGGTACAGTATCTTGCCAATGAACCGTGGCATCATCAGCGAGATATTCACCAGCGAACAGGCGCAGCATCACCAGGATCTTATTGAACAGCATCTGAAAGGCCCTGACGGCGCCCGCCTTATGGACCGTCCGCTCAGGTACAAAGGAGGCATCCAAACCCTTTTCCAGAGGGCGGAAAGCAGCACCTTTTTTGGCCGCGAGATTGGCCTGATGTACATGCATGAGCATATCCGTTATGCAGAATCACAGGCTCGAACAGGCAGGGCGGATGCCTTCGTGAAGGCGCTCCGCCAGGCCATCCCGGTGGGGTACAGGAATGTTGTCCCCTGCGGGGACATCCGCCAGTCAAATTGCTATTACAGCAGTTCGGATGTTGCCTTCAGGAACCGTTATGAGGCGGATGAACGTTACGATGAAATACAAACCGGCAAGATCACGCTTAGAGGCGGATGGCGGGTGTATTCCAGCGGGCCTGGGATTTATATCGGCCTGGTCGTTTCGCGGTTACTTGGCTTGCGAATTGTATCCGGGAAGATCATCGTCGATCCTGTCATGCCGCATTCCCTGGATGGTTTATCCGCCTCGATGGATTTATTGGGTCATGCTGTGACGTTCAATTATGCTGTCAAGGAAGGTAATTTCAGCCCCAAAGCTGTTTCCATTAATGGCAAGGCCATTCAGTTCAAGTCTGAAGAAAACAAATACCGCAAGGGCGGAGCAGTGATTTCAGCTGAGCAATTTTTCGCCATGCTGGACCGGCAGGAGAATATTGTGGAGGTAAGGTTATAGAGATTCTTAGTATCCGTCTGACGGGCTACGTCCAGCTTCTCGCGCTGGATTATGAAATCATGGCGGCATGGATTCTTCAAAAAACGGATTAGGTCGGACACACCCACAGGGCCGTTGGCCCAAGCGGGCCCGTAGGTCCCTAATTAACAATCGGATGGCTGGCTCACGGAGTCTTCGCCGGAACCGCCTTTTTGCTCCAGCGCACGGTCGCCGACTTCACGCTGGTTGAGTCGCCGCCGATCCGGATGATGAATTCCCCCGGTTCCCAGTCGTATTCCAGGTTGCCATTATAGAATTTCAAATCTTCCGGGGTGATGCGGAACGGCACCTCCCTGGTCTCGCCCGGCTGCAAGCGCACTTTTTGGAACCCCCGCAGGTCCTCCACGCTGCGCGTCACACTGGCCACCGGCTGGCTGAGATACAACTGCACCGTCTCCTCACCGGCACGCTCCCCCGTATTGGTCAGGCCGACCGACGCCACCAGCGTCTCCTCACCGGCCAGCGCGGTCTTGCTCAGCTTGACGTCGCCGTAGGAAAACGTCGTGTAGCTCAAGCCGTAGCCGAACGCATACAACGGGTCATTCGGCACGTCGAGGTAACGGGAAACATACTTCTTTGCCGGATCACCCCTGTAGGGACGCCCCGTGTTCTTGTGATTGTAATAGATGGGGATTTGCCCGACGTTGCGCGGAAAAGTCGCCGTCAATTTTCCCGACGGATTGCAATCGCCGAACAGCACGTCGGCCACGGCATTGCCCGCTTCAGTGCCGCCAAACCAGGTTTCGAGAATGGCGCCGCAATGCTCCGCTTCCCAGGTCAACGTCAACGGCCGGCCGTTCATCAGCACCAGCACGACGGGTTTCCCGGTTTCCACCAGCGCTTGCAACAGTTCCTTTTGATTTTCCGGAAGTCCGATGTCGCTGCGGCTCGCGGCCTCGCCGCTCATGCCGTATGATTCGCCGAGCACCGCCACCACCACGTCCGCGCGGGCCGACACGGCCACCGCTTCCGCCACCATCTCTCGCGGCGAACGCCCGTCCACCGGAATCTCCGCGCCGAACGCCTTCAGCGTTTCCCGCAGCGCAGGATCATCGACGAGGTTCGCGCCTTTCGCGTGCAGGATCGTCACTGCGGAACCGGCCACATTGCTGATCCCCATCCGGACGCCGACCGCCTGTCGCCAGTCGCCGGCGGCACGGCAACTGCCCAGCAGATTCTGCTGGTCATCCGCCAGCGGACCCACCAACGCAATGACCCCGGATTTCCTCAAGGGCAGGATCTGCCGGTCGTTCTTCAGCAGGACGAATGATTGCTCCGCGATTTCCCGCGCGGCTTTCCGGTTTTCCGGCGTGAGGATTTCCCTGCGGGGCCGTTCCTCCGTGCAGCCGTGATACGGATTGGCAAACAATCCGAGCTTGTATTTCGCCTCAAGGATTCGCCGGCAGGCTTGATTGATCATTGACTCTGAGATTTCTCCATGCGCGGCCAGTTCCGGCAAATACTTGAGGAAGGCCTCGCCCACCATGTCCATGTCCACCCCGGCTTTCAGGGCCAATTCGGCATCCTTTCGCAAATCGCCCATGCCGTGATCGCTCATCTCATTGATGGCCATATAGTCCGTGACGATGAAGCCTTGGAAACCCCACTGCGTTCGCAACAGGTCCGTGAGCAGCCAGTGATTGGCCGCTGCCGGCACCGCGTCAATTTCATTGAAGGAACACATGACGCTGCCGGCTCCGGCCTCCACCGCCGCCCGGTACGGCGGCAGGTAATACTCGTACATCTGGAGGCGGCTCATATCCACCGTGTTGTAGTCCCGGCCCGCCTGCGCCGCGCCGTATAAGGCAAAATGCTTCACGCACGCCATCAGCGCGTTGCTCCGGCTGAGGTCGCCGCCCTGGTAGCCACGCACCATCGCCCGGGCGATCTGCGCGCCCAAATACGGGTCTTCCCCCGCTCCTTCCGCAATTCTTCCCCACCGCGCGTCCCGGGCGATATCCACCATTGGCGAGAACGTCCAGTTCAAGCCATCGGCGCTCGCTTCAGCCGCGGCAATGCGCGCGCTCCGCTCAATCGAATCCAGGTTCCAGGTGCAGGAGAGCCCAAGCGGGATCGGGAAAACCGTCTTGTGGCCGTGAATGACATCGGACCCAAACAGCAGCGGGATGCCCAAACGGCTCTCCTTTACGGCCAGCGATTGCAGCTTCCGCACCGCCTCCGGCGTGTCGGTGTTGAGAATCCCACCCACCCGGCCTTGGCGAATCTTTGGTTCCACGTCCCTGCTAAGCTGCGGCCCAGTCATCTCGAAGCCCACCGACAGCAGGTTCAACTGCCCGATTTTTTCCTCCAGCGTCATCCGGCTCATCAAATCGCCAATGTAGGCGTTCATTTTGGGATCAATGACGGGCGGTTGGGCATAAAGGCAACCCGACATCATCAACCCGATCAACCCCATGGTTAGTCTGGTTCTTTTCATTTCGCGTTTTTGTTCTGGGAGCAGCCGGACATTTACCACAGGTCACCAGCCTTTGTCACAATGATTCCGCCGGGGAGCGTGGGAGCGGCGACCAAAAGCTATATTGACAACTTCGAACCCGCATGCAAAGCTGGGGTGTGGCTATCCGTGTCAGCCTATGGATTACTTTATGAACTCGTTCGCCGGTAGCTTTCCTTCCTATCAAAACCCGCACGGGGGAACAAAATACACATTATTAACTTACCCGCCCTTGGCACTGGCCGTCAGCTTGATGCTGGCCGCCGGCCCGGCTCAAGCCCAAAACCTCTTGGTGAACCCGGGTTTCGAATCCCCACCCAGTGGACAGGTCGTTGCTTCGGGCTGGACGTATTTTGCTCCACCGACGCTTCCTGCCGGGACCAAGGATTATTGGGTGGTTACTGAGGCAAGCGCTAATGGAGGGGTCCCACCGCATTCGGGAACTTACTACTGGAAGGAGTGGGGTGCGCTTTATAACTCCGCCGTAAGCAATGTGGCGGGCATATACCAAACCTTCAGCAGCACTCCTGGCTCAAACTATCAGGCCAGTGGGTGGTTTGCCACGTCGGCTAGCGACAAGCTGGGTGCGCATTGCTATACTTGGCTTCAAGTCGAGTTTCTCGATGCGAGCAGTAATCTTCTCGCCCTTTACAAGTCGGGTAATTTCTCCGCCAGCGTGGGAACATCTACCTGGTTTCAATATCAGGTGACGAATGCCTGCGATTTAACACAACCGGTAGCCACGGGCGATCCGTATTTCACCACTTATGCGGTGACGGGTTCGGTGAACCAATTGGTGGCTCCGCTAGGAACCGCAGCGGTCCGTTACCGGTATTGCTATTTTCAGGCTGGCAGCGAGGGAGGGTCGGCGTATTTCGACGATGCGGCTCTGGGCCAGGCCAGTGCCAGTACGAACACAAGCGCAGCCCCGACCAATGTGGTCATTTTCTCGGGGGATCAAAGCGTCATTTTGCACTGGGACCCGGATGCGTCACCCAACGTGGCGGGCTACAACGTGTATCGCTCACTCAGCAGCGCCGGCCCATTCACAGTGCAGAATACCAGCTTGCTGACGGCGTTGGGATTTTGTGACCTCAGCGTCAGCGACGGGCAGACGTATTATTACGAGGTCACTGCGGTGGACACGAGCGGCAACGAAAGCCTGCCTTCTGCGACGGTGTCCACCATGCCCAATCCATTTCCCAGTGACGATGCCTTCCTGGATTATGTACAGCAGGCCAATTTCGACTACTTCTGGTATACGGCGAATCCGACCAATGGTCTCGTCCCGGACCGGACCTCGATCGGCTTGGGCTGCAGCATTTCAGCAGTGGGGTTTGGGTTGACCGCCATTGGGATTGCCATTGACCACGGCTGGATTACACGGGATCAGGGCGCGGCGCGGGTCTTGACGACGTTGAACACGTTTTGGAATGGACCGCAAGGCCCCGGCACCAGCGGCGTAATTGGGTACAACGGATGGTTCTACCATTTTCTGGACATGAACACGGCCACGCGCTCGGGCAGCTCGGAGTTGTCTTCCATTGACACCACCCTGCTGCTGGGAGGAATTCTCTACGTCAAACAGTACTTTAATGGCACCAACGCCACTGAAACCAGCATCCAGACGATGGCGAGCGCCATCTTCAACCGGGTGAATTGGACCTGGATGGCGCAAGGGACCAGCAAGGTGGCGATGGGCTGGCTGCCCACCACAGGCTTCAGCACCTTCGGAAACTGGATTGGCTACGACGAAGGGATGATTCTCTATTTGCTCGGACTTGGCACCGCGACCAACCCTCTGCCGGCTTCCTCGTGGAGCTACTGGACCAGCGGATATACTTGGGCCACCTATTATGGCGAGTCCTACGTCCCGTTTCCGCCTTTGTTTGGGCACGAGTACTCCCATTGCTGGGTGGACTTCCGCCATATCGGGGACGCTTACATGAATAGCCGCAGCAGCACTTACTTTGAGAACTCGCGGCGAGCGGCCCTGGCCCAGCAGTCATACTGCATCGCCAACCCGAATGGTGAGGTGGGGTATAGCAGTAGCGTTTGGGGATTGACCGCCTGTGATGATCCCTATGTTGGCTACGAGGCGCACGGCGCCCCACCAGCCCTGAATGATGACGGCACGATCGCCCCCACCGCCCCAGGTGGTGCCATGGCCTTCGCCCCTGACATCTCTTTGCCGACTTTGGAATACTTATACAGCAACTACCGGACACAACTTTGGACCGCCTACGGATTCCGCGACGCATTTAACATCGGCGATTCGTGGTACGATACCGATGAGTTGGGGATTGACCAGGGCCCCATTGTCATCATGATTGAGAACTATCGCACTCAGCGGCCTTGGCGGCTTTTCATGCAAAATGCAGAGATCCAACGCGGTTTGCAGCGGGCCGGCTTTGTCTCGCTGCCTTTTGTGGCGCTCACCGCGCAGGCTCAACCAGCCCAGAGCACCCTGACCTTGACTTGGGCGGCCTCGGCTGGCACAACCTATCAAGTCGAATACTCGACTAATCTGGTCTCCTGGTTTACCTCGCCGGCCGGGGAAATCACCGCCACAGGTCCCACCGCAAGCTGGACCGATAGCGGCCCTCCCGGCACTCTGTTTGTGCCCTTTACTGATACCGAGAGATTCTACCGCGTTTTCCAACTCGGTTCACCGTAGCAGTGGAAGTTCAAGGAGTTGAACGACGGGTGAGCCCGGCTGAAGATACGTCTTTACAAGGCGGTGGATGCCTCGGGCTCCTCAATTGGCCGTGAAACTGTGATTGAAGCGTCGCCTGTGAAATGAATGTCTTCACCCTTTCCCGCCATCGCTTCGGCGAATACTGACCTCCGAGACGCCATGAACTTTGCGTGGCGCCGGCAAGCGGGAACCGTCCCAAAACAACTCACCTTTTGATACGCTGCGTTGAACTTTTGGAGGGTTGAGCCGAAGGCTCATCAAACCGAGTGAGTACTCCAAAGTTTTTGATCAATCGCAGGCTGCTGTGCCCTCCGCACCAGGCCATCGGTCAAGGAAAACTGGGCAATCCCACCGCATGTCCATCCAGCCAGTACACATCCCCTACTCCGGCGGTGCCGGTCAGATTCGCGTCGTTTATGGGAGCGGATTGGATTGGTTGGTTGATGTAGGCGGAAGTCAACTTGTGAATTTCGGAATGTCCGTCGGCAAACGAAAAGCAGCCTGCGTTGCCATGGCGGTTGGAGGGAACATCCTCCAAAAAACCTGGCGCATCCGGTTCGGTGAAAAACACGCCATCGTTGATGCTGTCCTCGCGCTCATCCAGCATCACAAACGTGAAACTGGACGCCCGGATGCTGGAAATCTTTTCGAAGGGCGGATACTTGCTGTGGTCCTGCGGGTCGGTCATCGCGTTGGCCGACGTGCTGTTTGAACGCGCCGGAGAGCCGACAAAGTTGTTCATCGAGTAGCTGCGCACCCGTGGGTAGGTTTGGCCGTAAATTTTGCAAACCGACCTGTCCGTCGGGCACTTGAACAGGGCGAAGTTCTTGTTGACATAACTGCCCAAGTAAGCGCCGTAGGGCCAGGCCACATGGTCCACCAGCATGGCGGTATTGGTGTTGTCAAAGTTGAAACTCAGGCTGAGCACACCGGCCACCCAGCAGGGAGAACTCGGCGATTCGCCGGCGACATTGGGCGGCGTGATGCCATCCACATTGGGCGGCGAGCCGCCGCCGTTATCATCGGCGCACACCTGCCAAGCCAGGGCCAACTGCCGGGTGTTGCTCAGGCAATCGGTGGCCTGCGCCCGCTGTTTGGCCGCGCTGAGAGCTGGCAACAGCATCGCCGCCAGAATGGCGATGATGGCGATTACAACCAGCAACTCAATCAAGGTGAAAACAAGCCGACACCGCGTTGCGGGAGTTATTTCCGGAACGCGGTGTGGATGGTTCGCACGATTCAAGGAGACGTCACTTTGTAAAACCGCTGACTCCCCGTCAGGGGGTCGCTCACCGATTTCACCGTGCCGTCACCGAGCAGATTGGTCAGAAGGATCCAGTTGCCGGTGGTCAAATTAGCCCGGTAGAAAACCCTGTAGGTAGCACCAACCTGGGTCGGGAAAGAAATGCTGGCGTTATTGCCCGCTCTCGCCGCCGACAGCCTGATGCCGGATGTCTGGACCAGCATGAAGAAGTTCGGATAGCAGTTGCCGGTGGTGGTTGAGATGCGCAGTGTGTTGGCCCCCCCCACGTTCACCACGACCGGTGCAACCAAGCCATCATCCGTCAAGGGCACCCAGTCAAACGGTTCGTTATTGACGGCATAAAACTGGCCGAGGCGCTTTGTCACCTGGTTGGTTGTTCCCGCGCCACTGACGACCTGATCCAGATACATCGAGTTGGTGCCCGCCCCGGCCGAACGTGCGTAAACATAAAAATTGCCCGTCGGATAAACGCGGGTGTAGTTGGCCCAATCCGAGCCCCCAAACCAATACAAGTAATAATCTTTCGCCCCAATCGTATTGACGAAAATCTGCCGCACGTAATCAACTAGAGCTCCTGAGGCATTTAAGAGTTGCTGGGGAATCCCGTTCGGACGATACTGGTACTCGGAGCCATCCGTAGGCTCGCCAGAAACATAGGTGTGTTGGAAATCAATGTTGGTGAACGATGTAAATCCTGCATACGCGTCCGGTTGCCAATCACTTGCACTGACATACTGTCCGCCGTTATAGTCGAAATCCTCAGCCTCAAACGAGTAATTAGTTTGGCTGAACGTATCGAACTGATTGGTCACGCTGATGCCATGACCAAGGGAATTGGTCACGGTAATAATTGCCGTATGCACCGCGTTGAGTTGCAGTGTGGGATAAACCACGTTGTTGCTCGAGGCCGAGCCGGTTATCACCAGACCCGCGGAAACGTCGTAGCCGTCCAGGATCACCTTGATGCCGTTCGCGGGAAAGGTTGCTCCCAACGTAGCAACCGTGAAACTTAAGGTGTTGGCGGGCTCGAAGGGGTGCGTGCCGGTGGGATTAAGGTTGCTTAGCAGTGGCAAATCAAGCACGGCGGGGACGAGCATGTAGAAAGTCGGCAGGAGGTTGCCACCGCTGGTGAATTGCAAGGTTTCCGTGCCGTTGAGGATGACGTTCGCGTTGTTGCCGCTGGCGTCCTTCAAATAGACGTATTCATAAGCGGTCCAGCCGAGGCCGCCGTTAATCGTGAAGGTGCCCAAGTTCGTAGTGGTTAAGTCGGGGTTCACCAGGCTCAAGGTCACGCTCCCGGACAGACCGACATCGGTGGCGAGCCGGGCGATGATCCAATTGGTGCTGTTGGGCCAGTCGCGGGTGTAGTTCACCCACTCGGTGGAGTTGAACGGGTTTATGCAGTAGTCAGTCCTGCCCGCTGCGAAAAGGTTTGGGCGCGAGTAATCTCCTGACTGGGCCGTGCCCTCGTAATCATCGGGACGATAGACATGGTATAGGCCGTAATGCACGTTAAGCTCGTCCACAAACTCCACGCCCACTTGTCCGAAGTAACAGGTGGTTTCGCAACAAGCGTTGCACAGGTCGGGATTGTCAATATACATTCCGCTGTTAAAATCCCAATCTTCGGCCTCCCACAGGTAGGTGTACGCCGGCACCCCGACCCAGGTGGTCTCGAAGTACGTGTTCGCGCTGGCCGAGAGGTTGAAACTGTCCATCACGGTAACAGACACGTTGTACGTCGTGTTCGATTGAAGTCCGCTGTAGGTCACGGTCTTGTTCGAGGAGGAACCGCTGATGGCCAGGCTTCCAGAGACATTGGTGCCGTTCAAGACCAGTTGAATGCCGCTGTTATTGATGGTGAAGCCGCTGGGCGAACTGACGTTAAAACTGATGCCATTACTGGGAGCCACAAAGATCATGTTTTGCGGGTAAAGATAGTTAATCGACGGTGGGACTGGGCCGCTGACCTGGTCCAAGACCGCATCGTCGAAATACGCCGACCCTCCCTCTTTGCCAGCCTGAAAAAAGCAATACCGGTAACGGACCGAGGTAGTCCCCAGCGGAGCCACCAACTGGCTGACCGAGCCAGTCACCGCATAAGTGGTGAAATACGGATCGCCGGTGGCTACCGGTTGCGTCAAATCGCAAGCGTCCGTTACCGAATATGGGAACCAAGTGCCCGTCCCCACACTGGCGGAGAAATTATCCGACTTGTAAAGGGCGAGAACATTACTGCCTGCACCGAGGAACTCGACTTGAAGCCAAGTATAGCAATCCGCACCCAGCGTGTCACCAGCCGACGTGGCGATCCAACCACTGGCCTGATAGATTGAGCCAGGACTGCTGCCGAAGGTTTGGTATATGCCTGCCACATTGCTCACGGCGGAGCTATAAAGCGCACCCCACTCCTTCCAAAAGTAAGTTCCCGAATGCGGGGCGAAGTTTTGACCGCTAGATATCTGAGTAGCCACCCAATAATCTTTAGTCCCGGCAGGAAGCGTCGGTGGCGCAAAATACGTCCAGCCAAATGGAACGACCTGCCCAATAGTTGAATTGGTCTCGAAACTTGGGTTCACCAGGAGGGTGTTGATGGGTTGGGCTTGAGCCGGGCCGGCGGCCAGCACCAAGCCTGCGGCAAGGGCCAGGAGTGGGAAGTTTAAGGATGTGCATTTTGTTCTCTCGTTCCGGTTCTGAGAGAATTGAAAACTGCCAGCTAACGACTTCATAATGTATTTCATAGGCGGAGACAGGTTGACATTGTCCCAGTTTTCCATGCGCGGCCGGAGTTGTCAATATATCTTTTGACATATCCTTTCTTTTGATAGTCGAAGCAAAGGCAGGGCTGCGCCGTGCCGCCGGGCACTGTGGCCGCAGCAGAGACTGTCTCAAAAGTTATTTTATTGGATGGTGGCGAAGGCAAAGGGGAAACCGGTTGGCTGGACTCGACTCCGCTCGGCTGCCGGGACAATAGCTTCTGCCACCACCGCGCGAGTTGATTTTGGA